>Ga0182004_10004889_pt1 | contig 10855 bp, 12 predicted proteins | sample Sormic07211540_1_FD_120479 | JGI IMG/M metagenome (GOLD analysis project Ga0182004, IMG submission 120479) | Endophyte microbial communities from Sorghum bicolor roots, Mead, Nebraska, USA - 072115-40_1 MetaG | ecosystem: Host-associated > Plants > Roots > Unclassified | place: USA: Nebraska...
AGTTCAGTTCCACTAGTCACTCAATAGTAGCAAAAATAGTTTTAGCTGGCTAAAATTTAGCAAGGAACCAAACAAACCTTTAGACTAGAAAATAAAATTCCATGACACGAAGTTGGGATCCTTCATCGGTTTGTTTATTTATTGTGCTCACCGTTGAAGGAAAACAAGGGTGAGGATGTGGGTGTTCCTGGGGCAAGGGAATTTTCAACCATGCCAACAGCAATCTCACACACACTCCTATACTAACTTGGCAAAAGCACAGAAAATAAGAAAATCATTATTATTTTATAAAGAAATTTAAGTACTTATTACCTCAGTTTGAAATTGTAGTTTAGTTTTGTTGTAAGTTAAACTTTTTTAACTTTAAAGTGGGCTTAGAAGTGCAGGAACTCATGAGGGGAACTTTGACTTTGCTAAAAAAAAATAGTGGAACTTTCACGTAATAGCATGGGCTGACTTGGTCACTGAACTGCGGGCCACAGCACTTGAGCCCAAATGTCAATATGAATAGCCACTTATCACTCCAGAATCTTCATCATCGTCGGATCGAGAGGCCCCATCCTAAGGTATTACTCTCTCTATTCCTAGACGCATTGTTTAATCTATACGTCTAGAGTTTATATATAAGTGCGTAACAAAAACTATATATCTAAAAAAATTTAAATATCTTATATTTGAAATGGTGGGGGTATTATAACCAAGTTAGTAAGTCACATTTATTAACCATATAAACTGCATACCTATCAAAGGGGAGGGGCTGTACGACTTCTTGGGCATGTACAGTGATTAGAAAAACTAGTGTTTGTAAGAGGTTTTCATATCCATCATAGGCAATATAACAGATAAGGCACTGCATAAATTATTTATGCGAAATATAAATAGCATCCAATAATGAATGATATGTGATCATACATAATAGACGATATATTTTCACTTGCAGTTTTCTTAAGAGAACCGCCAGTGCAAATGATACATTTTTACTGGCGGTACCCTTAATTGAACCACCACTAAAAATCATTTGTACATGCGGTTTTTTTACCAAAACCGCCACTAGAAATCATATATTTTTATAGGTGGTTTTCTTAAGAAACTGCCACTAAAAATTAGATTTCTAGTGGCGGTTCCTTAAGAAAACTGCCATACATAATTTGAAGTTGATTTTTTTTAGTTTTTCAAATGACCTCGTATAAAAAATCTACCAAAATAAAAGTTATAGATCTCGAAAAGTTATGAAACTTTATAGTTGATAAATTTTTCATTTGAAATCACCTTGTCATCGAAAACTATGTTCGAATTTATCAAATTTGAAATTCAAATTTTTATAAACGACCTCGGTTGGAGAAACTACCAATATAGAAGTTGTAGATCTTGATTACAAAACTCTATTGTTGACAACCTTTTTATTTGAATTTATTTAGGACCTCAAACAATAAATAGATGCTCAGTTTAGAATAATATGTGAGGAATCAAACTCTAATATAGATACAAGTGAGTGATGGGTGTAGTGGTAGAGGAGGCTACGCGTGAAGGGGAAATCAATTTTTCTATTTTTAAAACCTGATTTTATATTTTCTAGATAAACATTTTCACTAGCGGTTGGCATAACTGAACCGGTTGTCTTTATATTTTCTAGATAAACGTTTTCACTAGCGGTTGGCTTAACTGAACCAGGCGGTTGTCTTAACTGAACTGCCAGTGGAAAGATCGATTTCTAGTAGCCCCTAGCGCTAAAAAACGCTTGTGCAAATGGGTTACGAACCGCATGTACATAACTTCTCTTAATGACTCTCCAAATTTAGCCCACCTAAGCTCTATTTTTTAATAGCCTACCTCACTAGCCATCTAGCCTCTTAGTTTTACAATATCTGTTGGAGTACTATAATATTTTTTTATCAAATTTATTTTAGAGAGTAGCTAAATCAGTAATTTGCTAGCCTTCTTGACCAATCTCTTGAAAATGCTCAAAGACATTTCTCTCCTGCGCTCAGACCGTCTATTAATTATTAGACGATATCCTTATCGTGCTCCTATTTCTCTCTCTTCCACGTCAGATAAAATCATATGTCGCACCTCTTCTAGATGGTTGATGTCACCTCACTGTACAGCTCTCATGAGAGGCAACATAATGTGGGAGAAGCAAGCAGCACTGAGGCCGAACTAGAGAGTCATAGTCATCAATTTCTCAAGGCGATTATAGGTTGTGAAAGGGGAATTGGAAAACACGGTATGTCTCTTCAGAAAGATTTTTTTTACTGTGCCGACGAGATGTTTCCTCACGTTTTCGGAACAGGACAGAACGACAACTGGTAACTGAGAAGCATGAAACCAAGGACCTAGTGGTAACTAAAGAATTCATCAGGACGCAAGGCATTCTACTCGTGCTATCTATGGATAACACCTCTGATTGAGTCAGGGTGTCTAAATAGGTTTGAAGTGAAGGTGGCACACCAATGTTGGCATGCATGAGCTGTACCACGGAGTACTTTGGATCCACATGTAAGTCGTTTAGCCTTGACTTATTCTTGATGTTGGACGCACCGTCACAAAAGCATGGCCTCGTGCACCCACAGAGGACTCCTTGCAACACCCCTGCGCGCGAGAAACCGACCTAAATGGTCTAAACGGTTTCAGTAACTCGAGCCTGGACGTTTGTAATGGAGTGGTCCGTAGGTCCGCAGAATGCTCGCTCAAAAGAGACCTCACCCGAACCGACCAGTTCTTTGATTGTTTTGAAAGTTTGGTCATCAAAGATCAGTCAGTTTTAAAACTCACAAGCAAGTTAAGTCTCAGTTAGTTGGGTTTGGTCTCGATCTTGACCGAACTAACCAGACCAGACAAAACAGCCACTAAATAGCATAATCTATAGAAAATTTTAGCAATATTCCTATTTCAATACAAAAATGACAATGCAATATATAGATTACACAAAGTGATAAGACTAATAGTTGATATAAACCTTCTAGAATGAATATTACATCTGTTGGGTACCATAAACCGGGATACCCAAATTAAGAGGACAAAAAACGGCAACAAGAATAAAGGCGACGCCTGAGCCCTTGGCCTCGGGCGCAATCCCCGCCCCGATCGAGCCCTGGCCTCGAGCACAATCAACGCCTCGCCCGAACCTTGTCTTCGGCGTCAGGCTTCCAACGCACGGTGGTCGTACCCCTGATGCGACGTGCGCCATGCCCCCCACACTACAGCAGGGCGTGTCGACCACTGTTCCAACAACTCCCATCACTGTGGCGCCTTACCTCTGTCACTGTGAGGCATTGCCCGACAGTAGGAGGAATGGGGGAGATTAACCCCTGCCACTGTAACCATACTTTGGCAGTCACTATTCTACTATTGCAGGACAAGCCACAGCACCTCGGACCCGACCTCCACGATCCAAACAGGGCTCGTCGACGCTGCCAACAGGGACCACCATGCCGTTGCCCACACCACAAGGACGAGGCGGTCAATCTTCACAGGGTCGGCACTGTCACTCCACCGCACACTGAAGATAACTCTCAGACTTACGCATGTAAAAGCCCTGCCACCCCTTGCAGCAATAAAAGGGGAGGCAGGGCACCCTTTAGATCATATCAAACACAAGGCACAAGTGTAGCACAGAAGTGCAACACACAGACATAGCTCATCAAGCAACACACACTTCACTCACGTAGAGAAAGGGGACTCAGGATACGGAGCATCCCTCCACTTCCTAAGCCGAGACCTGGGACTTAGCATTCTTTCGCAACCAGCTTGTATTCCCCTACTACAAGCACTCTCAGGTGCAAGGCAATACAGACCTCGACTCTCTCACTGGACGTCGGGCATCCAAGGCCTGAACTAGTATAAACCCTCTGTATTTTCTTGCATCACCATTCGGGTTAAAGGGGGCACGTAGACTCATCACTCGTTAGTTCCTGGACCTCGAGTCCAGACACCGACAGTTGGCGCGCCAGGTAGGGGCCTTCTGCGTGTTTTTCCCTTTTCCTGCTAGGGAAACCCGTGATGGCAGACGGATTTCGCCCACTTCACCTCGGTATCATCATGATGTTTGGGAGTTTGGACTTCATGTCTCTTTGCTCTGGCTATGACATGGTCCTCCTCCCGCCTTGTGACGATGCTGAGCCTCGTCCCGAGCCTATCCCACCACAGCTAGTGCGTGGGAGGCACTCAGGACATCATGCAGGGGGAGCCCGGCGCGAGCGTCAGAGGTCTAGGATCTATGACCCCACCACTAAGGCCAGGACTCGTCCGCTCCCCCCGCACATTCCTCATCAGATTGCCCATTCCTCTGGCCCATGTTGTGCTAGAGGAAAATCCCATGGAGCCTCAAGCTATGCTCCACGGACCAATAGGGGGACAACGCTACCCCCTGTTCCGCCCCGATCAAAGGGCAAAGCACAGCCTCCACCTACACTCCGAAAGGGGGACCCGAGGGCTTCGACTTCATAGCTCCCTCCCGCGTCGCCCTCAAAATCTGAGGCGGCAGCCGGAGGACTCGCAGCTATGCCTCTTGAGCTCCCCTCGCAAGAACGCAGCCGCCTCTTGCACCTCTTCCGTCAGCACCTCACTGAGTGCATACACGAATCTCGCAGGGCATCACCTAAGGTCTACCCTTGACCTTATTGCCACCTCGCCCGTTTCGTCCTATCCTGAGGAGCCTACCTCAGGTGAAGACGCATGGGCCGACGCTGACTTCTCCGGTCTCGGTGACCCAGAGACTTTCATGTGTTTCCTTGAGGCAAGCAATTATTGCCTCGGCTACTCCGACTCCGATGGGGATGATTACGACCCATCTCGCGAGTGCTTCAACCTCGAGGTTGGCGGAGCGGCTCCAAAGGATCAAGGCGGCGCAGGACCCTCAGAGCATCTAAATGCAACTCCCCCGCCCAATGTGACTCCTGAAGGTCATCCTGAGGCTCAGGGAGCCGTGTCTGCCCCGGTAGGGGCTGGATGGCCTGACCTCGAACAGCTCGATGAGCTGGAGGCCAGGCTCGAGGAAGAACACATACGCCTCTAGCAACTGCATGAAACCCTAGAGCAGGACCAGTCCGCTCGAGGGGGCAGAGGGGTGGGCAGACGCCGCGCCTGTGAAATCAATCGGCGCATTGTCGAAGATGCCGGGGGAGACGACCCCCTGGTTTTCAGCACAGCTAGCCAAAACATGATGGCTGCCGCACTGCTCCTCAGGGCGATGCCCGAACCATTGACTCGTTAGGGAAGAAGAGTGCGCCAGGGGATCCAAGGTCTCCTGGAGCACGCAGTGGTTCAGAACACGGAAAGCTCCACGTCACAGCCCCACGACACGCGGGCAAGCCGCCCGGGGGACCAACCCCCTCCAAACAAAGCACCATCTGTGCAAGGCCCGGCGCCCCCTAACCCGCAAGGAGGCGCTAAGGCCCCATCTGTCCACAAGCGTGTTAGAGGAAACGTGCATGCAAGGGTGACCCTTGAGGCCGGACATCGCGATAGGGATGAGGCTGAGTCATGGCGGTACCGACCACGCCAAGGCGGGAGATACGACCCTGAGCATGACCACAGCTTGTCGCCCTTACGTCCGGGTCCTCGTGTCTTCAGCGAGGCAATCCGTAGGGCCAAGTTCCCGGCCCGATTCCGACAGCTAGCCAGTCTCACAAAGTACTCAGGGGAGACCAACCCTGAGCTCTGGCTAGCGGACTACCGCCTAGCATGCCAGCTAGGCGGAGCGGACGATGACTTGCTCATCATCCGCAACTTGCCACTACACCTGGCCGACTCGGCTAGGGCGTGGCTAGAGCATCCTCCTGAGCGTCTGATCCATGGCTGGGCCGACCTAGTCAGGATCTTTGTCGGGAATTTTTAGGGCACATATGTGTGCCCTGGAAACTCCTGAGACCTCAGGAGCTGCCGACAGAAGCCTGATGAGTCTCTCCGAGACTTCATTAGGCATTTCTCCAAGCAGTGCACCGAGCTCCCCAACATCACAGACTCTCGATGTTATCAGGGCCTTTATCGCCGGCACCACCTGCAAGGAGTTGGTGCACGAGCTTGGGCGCAAGACCGCCACGAGCACTAGCCAGTTGCTCGACATCGCCACCAACTTTGCCTCAGGCGAAGAGGCAATTGGGGCGATCTTATCCGATGTCAACGCCAAGGGGAAGTAGAAAGCCACGGCCACCGAGGCCTCAGGCTCCCAAGACCCTAAAAATGAAGAAGAAGGGTTGCAAGGGGAAGCAGGGTCGTTCGGACGACAACCTCGTCGCTGCGGCAGATCGCAAGAACCCCAAGCGGGCTCCTGCTAGCCTTGGTCTCTTTGATGAGATGTTGAAGAAGCCGTGCCCCTATCATAGGAGCCCCACCAAGCACACCCTCGAGAAGTGCACCGTTCTGCGTCGCTTCTACACCAGCATCACGGCCAAGGAAGACGCAGAAGAGCCCCCCAAGGACAAGGACAATGACGCCGAGGGGGAAGGCTTCCTCAAGGTCAGGAATTGTCTCCTGATCTTTGGGGGATGCACTGCTCGGCTCACCGCGAGCCAGAGGATGTGTGAACTCTGTCAGGTTTGTGCAGTCAACACAGCCACGCCCTCTTACCTCAAATGGTCGTAGAATGCCATCACCTTAGATCGACGAGATCAACTGGACCGGAACCCGAATCCCAGGAGCTATCTCCTCATCGTCGACTCCATCATCGCCGAGACCCGCCTCTCTAAGGTGCTGATGGACGGAGGCAGTGGCCTCAACATCCTTTATGCCGAGACCTTGGCCCTCATGGGGATCAGCAAGTCTCGGCTAAGGAATGACGCAACACCATTCCACAGAGTGGTGCCTGGGCAACGAGCCCATCCCCTCGGGCAGATCGATCTGTCCATCTGCTTTGGGACCCCCACAACTTCAAGCAGGAGATCCTCACCTTCGACGTGGTCGGGTTTCTAGGGACCTACCATGCAATTTTGGGAAGGCCATGCTACGCCAAGTTCATGGCCATCCCCAACTACACCTACCTCAAGCTCAACATGTCGGGTCCAAACAGCGTCATCACAGTCAGCACAACGAGCCAGCACGCCTATCAATGCGACATCGAATGCATTAAGCGGGCCGAGTCTATAGTTGAGACAGTGTCCCTCATCACCAGCCTTGGCGACATCGACCAGGACGTCCCCGACCCCATGCGCCACGCTGGGAGCTTCGAGCCGGTGGAGGAGACCAAGCTCATCTTCCTCGACCCTGAGGCCATCAAGGGAAAGGCGTTGAGGATCAGCTCGAGCCTCGACCCAAAATAGGAAGTAGTGCTTGTCAACTTTCTCCGCACAAACACCGACGTGTTTGTGTGGAGTCCCTTGGACATGCCAGGCATACTGAGGGAAGTCGCCGAGCACTCCTTGGACATCCGAGCCGGCTCCAAGTCCGTGAAGCAACGCCTGCGCCGATTCGATGAGGAATAGCGCCAGGCCATCGGGGAGGAGATCCACAAGCTGCTGGTGGCCGGGTTCATCAAGGAGGTATTCCAACCTGAGTGGTTAGCTAACCCTGTACTAGTTAAAAATAAAAATGGGAAGTGAAGGATGTGTGTAGAGTATACTAGTTTAAATAAAGCATGTCCTAAGAATCCTTTTCCACCACCTCGTATCGATCAGATAGTCGATTCTACTGCGGGATGTGAAACTTTATCTTTTCTTGATGCATACTCCGGGTACCACCAAATCAAAATAAAAGAGTCCGACCAGCTCGCGACCTCTTTCATTACCCCTTCCAGAATGTTTTGCTACATTACCATGCCGTTTGGCCTTAAGAACGCAGGGGCTACATACCAGCGATGTATGCTCCAGGTCTTTAGGGACCTCATAGGTAGAATGGTGGAGGCATATGTAGATGACATCGTAGTCGAGTTCAAGAAGGCAACTGGCCCTGTAGCCGACCTAGACAAAACTTTCCGATGCCTCAGAGCCAAAGGAATTAGGCTGAACCTCAAGAAATGCGTTTTCAGGGTCCCACGTGGCATGCTCCTTGGATTCATAGTCTCTGAGCGAGGGATCGAGGCCAACCCCGAAAAGGTCTCGGCCATCACCAACATGGGCCCAATCCGCAACCTTAAGGGGGTACAAAGAATCATGGGATGCCTTGCGTCCCTCAGCTGGTTTATCTATCGCCTCGGGGAGAAAGGGCTGCCTCTGTATAGGTTGCTTAGAAAATCCGAGCAATTTTCCTGGACCCCCGAGGCCTAGGAAGCGCTTGACAAGCTCAAAGCTTTGCTCACCAACCCCCCTATCTTAGTGCCCCCCGCTAAGGGGGAGCCACTACTCCTTTACGTCGTAGCCAACGACCAAGTGGCCAGCGTAGCTATTGTGGTCGAAAGGAAGGAAGAGGGGCACGCCCTGCCAATCTAGAGACAGGTGTACTTCGTTAGCGAGGTACTCTCTGACACTAAGACCCGGTACCCACAAATCCAAAAACTACTCTATGTAGTAGTCCTGGCCGTGGTCACTCGGTCACCATCTTCCCCATGTACTCCGAGAGGAGGCCGTGGTCATTCCAGAGGTAGAACCACCCATTCTGCCACCCCTGGTTCAATGACGGCATCAGACTCCTGATGTATAGGCTGGAGCGTGACTGCCGAAGCTGAAGCGTGCAGCCGCCGGCCCTCAAAGGTCTCTTCTCCCCGCCTTCATTCTGGGAGGACATCTCTTCCTTGAACAGGTGGAGCTAGAGTCTAGTGGGGCGGAATCCCCAAGTACCCCTCACACACCGTGGTGAAGACGGCCGCTTGCATGATGTAGTTGGGGTTGAAGTTGTGAAGCTCCACCCCATAATAGTGCACAAGGGCATGCTTGAACTGGCTGGCCGGAATTCCGAACTTCCGGTCTAGGAATGCCAGGAAGCAAACCACATAGCCTGGCGGTGGGTTTGGCTCCCTATCATTCACTAGAGGAACAAGCCATTCCGGCATCCTCTCGTCTGTGATAGGACGGAGAAGCCCGCCCGACACATGGGCCCTGAGCACCACCTCCGTGATGTTGCAGGCGTGCCACAAGTCGTCACCGGCCATGGCCAAGTGCGGGGGTGGGAGAGCGTAGGCAAGAACTTGGTGGTGGCAGGAAGGCAACTGCAGGAGCTTGAAGGCAAGTGCGTTTGAAGGCAAAGGTGAACGGGGAAAGAGCCGAGGACCCCGGCAATGGCTTTTATAGAAAAAGTGTCTACAGTCTGCCCTCCATGGAGCAGATGGAGGAGGAGGAAACAAACTGCCAACCGCTTCATTAACTGCACGCGATAACCCAGGCGCCCACTTCTTCTGATTCTCACACTAACCACGTGCACGCGCGCATTAATTTCGTAGGCAAAACATCCCATCCTAACTGAGTACAACAGCGTAGTCGTTCCGACTCCCAACGAGAGTTGCCTCAAAAGGACCCCGCCGACTAGATTTGGGCGGTTCATTCCAGGGCAAGGGACGCTCAACCCCCCTTTTTACACCCAGACCAACACCTTCCGAGGTAAGAACCCCAGGCCATGGCCTCTTACAGTCTAGAGGTTGCGAGACTGACCTACAAAGTGGGTTCGAACAGTCGCCTTAGGACAACCGAGCGAGGGATGACTGGGGGTGAGTGTAAGAGAGGCCACGGTCCGAGCCCTGTAGGGGCTCGACACATCCCTAACAGTTGTGTCCGAGACCCATGCGGGTATCGCGTGAGTGGAATCCCATCGGAGGAGGCATCGAGCCCTCAGAACCAATTGATTGGTCCTAATATCCACCGTGACTGCCCTCGGGTATCTTGAGATGTGCCCATAAGGCCGCAAGCCGACCCCTATCGAACGGGACTCAGACATCCACTGGGACCTACCCGCTAGCAGCTCCCCAGGAACGTCGTTACTCGCCCACCGAGGGTAGTGTGATGCTTCCCATCCCTCCTCCGAGCGAAAGGATGAATGAGGGGCATAAAATAAAGTTGGGAAGACCCTGATCGATCCTTGCCTATGGGCAAGGGCTCAGGGGCTTCACCTGCACCGAGGGAACATGCACTGCATGTAAAGAACATGTACCTTGTTCCCTAGAAACTCCCTAAGCACAATAAGGAGTAAAAGCCCTTGAAGGAATGACACATTCCTCTAAGGGATCGGGGGCTATACCCGGCGGGTGCGCTCGCGTGCACCCCCCGGAGGAAATAAGAGCCTCAGCCTAACAGTTTACCCTTGAAAGAGCCTCTGGAGGAGCATCCTAGCCCCTCCATAGGCTCAGGGGCTACCGTTAGGTACCATAAACCGGGATACCCAAATTAAGAGAACAAAATATGGCAACAAGAATAAAGGCGACGCCCGAGCCCTTGGCCTCGGGCGCAATCTCCGTCTCGCCCAAGCCCTTGGCCTCAGGCCCAATCTCCGTCTCGCCCGAGCCCTTGGCCTCAGGCGCAATCCCTGCCCCAACCGAGCCCCGGCCTTGAGCACAATCAACGCCTCGCCCGAGCCTCGTCCACGGCGTCAGGCTTCCAATGCACGGTGGTCGTACCCCTGATGCGACGTGCGCCATGCCCCCACACTACAGCAGGCGTGTCGACCACTATTCCAACAACTCCCATCACTGTGGCGCCTTACCTCTATCACTATGAGGCATTGCCCAACAGTAGGAGGAATGGGGGAGATTAACCCCTGCCACTGTAACCATACTTTGGCAGTCACTATTCTACTATTGTAAGACAAGCCATAGCGCCTTGGACCCGACCTCCATGATCCAAACAGGGCTTGGCGATGCTACCAACAGGGACGACCATGTCGTTGCCCACACCACAAGGACGAGGCGGTCAATCGTCACAGGGTCGGGACTATCACTCCACTACACACTAAAGATAACTCTCAGACTTACGCATGTAAAAGCCCTGCCACCCCTTGC
>Ga0182004_10004890_pt1 | contig 10855 bp, 6 predicted proteins | sample Sormic07211540_1_FD_120479 | JGI IMG/M metagenome (GOLD analysis project Ga0182004, IMG submission 120479) | Endophyte microbial communities from Sorghum bicolor roots, Mead, Nebraska, USA - 072115-40_1 MetaG | ecosystem: Host-associated > Plants > Roots > Unclassified | place: USA: Nebraska...
GAGGAACATGATCTTGTGACTTCCAGGGAATTATTACCTTAGCTCTGGCTATAACTGTGGTTTTTTAAAAGTTACATTTACTGGTCTGTTCTGAACTTCTGATAATGCTCTTGTTTGGTATTGTGACCTAAACTGCTGAGTTTTACTTTGCATTATTGACTTAATTGATGTGGCTAAATTAATGGGTATGTGATCTTGTTGCATGTTGATTGGATGCTTCGTGTAGCATCTATCTTATTGTTAAGTATCTTCTATAATCCTGTATGTGTCTTGCTATTGCAAGCTCCATCCAAAATATAATCGAGATCATGTATATGTCTGTTGCTCCCTCCATCTAAATATGATCGACGTATAAACTCTCTGCACACAGAGACCAAATAGAGAAGTGTCCTCCCCGCAATGCATTAATCTGGCGGAGTAAAAGCGTCTTATCTAAATAAGTGAGAGAATGGCGAGGATGCTGTGTTTCTGTTAGTGTCTGCCTGCCGTTAGCACATGTTGCACACATGCTTTAAATAAACAAGAGAACAATGACAGTGTATTAACTTTGGGAGCAATTCCTGCATGCAGTACGAAACTGATGCCCATGTTCAAACAGAGAAAAAGCACCAAAGCGGTGCCCATGTCCATATATGCTGATGAATATTGGATTTCTTTGCTTATACAACTAACAAAGCTGGTTGGCGGGAGCATTTAATCTAATTTATAATTTAATACTATAGTGTGGTTTTGTTCCTTTTTTTGCAATATAGTTATTAACATGTTAAATGTTAATGCAGGTTTATTTGGAGGTTCCCATTGGCGAAAAGCTTGCGCAGTCACTTCATTCAAAGGTACTTTTTTCAATAATTGTGTCTATCTCTTTTTAAGGAATTGGTTGTTGTACATTTGCAAGAGTTACTCTGGAGTTAGTGCACACTCTTCCCTCCTTTTCGCTTATTTTGTTTCTAGATTTTGCAGAAGTCATGTCCCTTATGTTTATAGTATGTTACTCCCTCCATTTCAAATTGTAAGACAGTTTGGCTTTTTAGATACATAGTTTTTGTTAGCACTTAGATATACACTATGTCTAGATACATAGTAAAAGTAATGTATCTAGAAAAGCCAAAAGGTGCTACAATTTGGCACGGAGAGAGTATCTCATTTCAATAAATATAGGTGGTACTGATTGTTTGAATGTTTATAATTTTTTGGTAGTATTTAGATATCACCATTTATGCTTCAGATAATTTATAGTGTTAATAAGCTATTTTTCCCTAAAACAAAGTGGCTATTATTTTTTTGGACTTTTTGGTGCTAATTGTGGAATATGTGATGTTGGCATTCTTTCACTCAGGGGATACCATATGTGGTATATTGGAGGAATTCATTTTCGTCTTATACAGCATCTCATTTTCGTCATGCGTTAATGTCAGTCATTGAGAGGTATTGCATCATAAAGTATTATTGATCAGTGCCATTTTATTTTGTTTCACACCTAACAGTTTCATTCCTGGTTATAGTTCCTGCAGCCATACATGGGATGCATTTCAACTTGCACATGCCTCCTTTCGACTATACTGTGTAAGAAATAATTATGTGCAAAGTGTTAAGCTTGGCCCCTGCCTACTAGGGGATGCCCCAAAAATAAATGTCATCCCTGCTGGGAATGAAGTGAACAAGGAAGAAGGCTGCTCTGAAGGTTTTCCACCTATAAGAATCTATGATGAAGATGTGAACATGAAATTTCTTGTCTGTGGAGCACCATGCACCCTGGTAAGCTTAGGGTTATACCTCGTTTTTCTCTCATCACTAGATGTTTACCTTGTTTCCAATCAATGATTGCAAACTGTATCAATTTCAGGATGCATGTTTGTTGGGCGCACTAGAAGATGGTTTGACTGCGCTGTTGAATATTGAGGTTTGTGGTCATCGTTGTAGTAATCAGGAGCACATTCTAGAAGTATTGAGATTATGGATAGATGGTTAATCTTTACATGATATCGCAAACTTTTAGTATTACCGTAGGAGCTATGGGAACGAATGGTAGCTATGTTAGAACTAGGCATGCTGATTTGTATGCAGCATATAGTTATCACATCATTGTAAATCAGAATATTCATATATTGAAATTATTACTAAAAGTCATTTCAGGGCACATTACCTGCTTTTGTTTCATATAGATTAGAGGTACCTCGTCTCCCAAAGTAAGAAACTTAAAAATAGTAACTAAAACAAGAAAGGAAATGTGCCGGTTGATCCTATGCAGCCACGGTGCCCTGGTGGAATGGATTGCTCTCATAGTCACATGACAAGTGGGGGGTGACTGCCCACTAGCTGCTTACGAGTTACAACTATTGGCTTGCACTTTTATTGTGAATCCCAGTAAAATATGATGTATAGCAAACGGATGCATAAGTTAGTACTAGTGTTTGAGTCTGACTCTTGCTTTTGGTTTGCTATAAGCAACAAAAGCATTGTTTTGATGTATTAGATAGTGGTGTCTTCAGTGTCAGATTTGTTCAATAAATATCCTTTAATTTTTATAAAGTTCTAGTATTCTATTTTGTGTTTCATCATATTTGCTAGGACCTGCTTGATGATTGATTTTTTTTTACTTTCCTCAGATTCGTGCGAGTAAACTTCAGAGCCGATCCAGGTATCTCATTACATATTAAGCCACATATCTCATAAATTATGATGCATGCATCAAACATTTTATAACTTGAGAATGGATCATGTTTATAATGTAGTCTTGGCCTTTTGCTTTAGTATTTATATTAATATTTTGTTATCCCCGAATGTTTGTTTGCATTGTATTCTTGGCTCTCATCATGTTTTTAAGCACAAACCTGAAGGCATATAAAAGGAACCAATGTATCTTGATTTGTATTGCCTATGATTTGTGAACCAAATGGAAAATGAAGTTAAATTCTTTTAAAATGATACTGGTAGAGTTTTTTTTTTAATTTTTTTTGATTATTTGGTATATACTACCAAACTATAAAATACTCTTTTTGTTAGAAATGTTCATTTTGTTCAGAGTTGAAGCTCCACATTGTTTCTCTTTCTAGTGCTCCTCCACCTCTTCAAGCTGAAAATCTTCCACATGGAGTTGTTACAATGCGCTGCGATATCTCAACTTGCAGTTCTGCACACGTGTCATTTCTTGTTTCTGCCAGTGCCCAAACTTGTTTTGATGATAAGGTATCAATTTCTACAACGATGGAGCATCTCCTAGCCCATATTTTGATGTAAAAAAAAAACTCATGTTGCTTCACAACATATGCAGCTTCTAGAGAGCCGTATCAAGAATGAAATTATTGAGAAGAGGCAGTTAGTTCGTGCTCTATCGAATACTGAGGATAACAAGCCATCATATGAACCTTTGCCTTCCATGTGTGTGGCTTGTGGAGCTTCTACTTTTGAAGTCTGGATAACCCTGCCTAAATGGGCAGCACAGGTTTTTTTTCTTCTTCAAAGTTTTAATGAAGTTTTCTGGTTTTACTTCAGCTATCATTTAATGCATACCTTTGTATTTAACTTTCTTTTTTGTTTTGCCCTTTTAGTTATACATTTCACTCTCTATGTTTAAAATTATGTTGTGAAAGCATCTAGGGCATGTACCATGCAAGATGATTAAACATGAGTGCTTAACGGGATAGAATATCACTACATCAATGAGCACCGAATAAAAGTTAATGTTAATTCCTCCAATGCAAATGGGTGTTTAAATAAACTTAAGTACCTTGTTAGTATTCCCTTCGTGTTGAACTACAAGAGATTTTGAGTTTGCTACATCCCATCCCTCCTGCCAAAGAGTGCTAAGTCCACTCATTCCCATTGAAGGTTTTTGAAAACCTAGCATTGCACCTCTTAATATGTTACCCTAAATTGCTATTGCCTTGAAGAATAAAAGTTTTAGATGTCATGCAAGTCGAATGTTATTTTTTGGGGAGCTGGATCCTAAATCGAGCTATCCTAGTTTTGACCATCTTCATAGAAAAAAATAACAATATTTACGATATCAATGGTCATCACATTATGAAATATATTTTCATAACTTACCTCTTTGATGTGGTAGATGTTAATACTGTTTTCTATACACTTTGTCAAGCCTAAAATAGTTTGACCTGGGACAAATCTTGCCCTTGTATTTCAGGGCAGAAGTAGTACACTTAAGCACCATGAGCAAACTTAAACATTTGTCCGTTTATAAGCACCTGGGTGAAATGACATAGGGTAAACCCCCACTCTTGCAAGCGTCTCCTCTAGTACCCCCATTGTTCATGCTCTAACGAAATGATAAGACATCAATGATCTTGGCACCCTATTTTATTTTATATTCCCCCAGTCCAGTTTATAAGGCATTTTGCGTAGGTCAAGAGTCTAACTTTCTAATCTTTGACCAATAATTTGGCTAACAACTTTTTAACTATTGTAGTACAAACTTGATACTATTAGATTAGATTTGTAATCAAACGTACCATCCAATAATCATATGCTTATAATCATAATAAGCAGTATAATATAAAATAAACGAATGGTCAAAGTGTAATTTAGGAGACATGCCATGTTAGAAGATGCCTGGACCAGAGGGAGTAGCTGTTAGTTTTTGTATACCTGAGCTTTATTTAGTACTCCAGGCCTAGTGTTGCTGCTTGCTTAGAAAAGTATCTCATACTGGAGTTCAAAATTTCAAACTGTAGAATGTGCGCTGCTGTTTTGAGTCGATTTCTGTTTTAGGGAATTTATTGAGTTTTCAAGTTTGTGTTCTTTATTTTCTCTTCCCATGGTGTTGATTCGATTATAATTTCCTTCCATAACTATATTTTAACAGATCCTATTTCATCTATTAATGAAGATTATGTTTAATTGCCTAGGTCTTGAAACAGCTTGCGCCAGAAATCTGTTACAGAAGCTTGGTTGCACTTGGAATTGCTTGGGTAAATGGTACACCAGTGTCCTCATTTGATAGGCAGGATGCTGATCGGCTGCTTTTCTTTTGCTCTAACCAGTGCAAAGATAAAGCTATTCAAAATGTCTCATATGCCCATCTATCAAGCTGGTCAGCATCCCTTACTAAGGATAGAACTACTGGAAGCATCGAGTCAAAACAGATGTCATTTGGTGCCAAAGGAGTTGGAGGGGATAATAAGATGTCCCTATCATCATTGAAACCAAGGTTAAAGCCTGCAACAATGAGACCCATTCCCCACTCTCGCAAGCAACAAATGCATCCCTTTATGGGGTTTGCTCAGTCCATCCATGATGCTAGTCCAGTTAAGCCTAGCTTACCAGCCCCTCCTGTAAAGGACAATACAGTACCTGTTATCAAAGTGACTCAAAGAAAATCATCATCCGGGTCACCATCATCCTCATCACGTGTTCAGCCATCAATCCCATTGAATCCTCTGCCAATGAAGAAGCATGAGTGCAATCGGTTGCCTATCAACATTTGCTCTGAAGTACACTTCTGGACCATCCTTTTGTTTCCTTTTGTGCTGAAACATCCTCCTAGTAAATATCCCCTCATTTTGTGCTATCTTTTGCAGGAAGACTTCTTGAAAGATGTCATGCAGTTCCTACTTCAAAGGGGCCATGACCGACTTGTACCTCAGGGAGGACCGGCAGAATTTCCTGATGCAGTGTTAAATTCAAAGCGTCTTGATTTATATAATTTATACAAAGAGGTAGTTGCACACTGCTGTTCTCATGTACCAGTTTGAATGCCAATTTTTTAATATTGCTTTGGGATAATCCCACTCCCATTGAAAGAAAAAAAGTATCACATCTCTAGAAAAAAAAAGAGCATCAATGTGAAAAATCTTTGAGGTACTGTTATCACCCAGAAAATATTGCCATTTAAAGAAAAACTGGTGACACTGAAATGTTTTGGCTGAGAAATTTTCTGAATTGTCATCATCCAGGTGGTATACCGAGGTGGCTTTCATGTAGGCAATGGCATAAATTGGAAAGGTCAAGTCTTTTCAAAGATGCGCAACCATACAGTTACAAACAAAATGACGGTATGCTTGTTTTTGTTTAATTTACTTGCTATTGTACTGAGAAAGCGGGAAGATTTTAAATTTGCTATTTTCTATGCTATTATATTATATTTTTGTAGTTCTGATGTTAACACACAGATTTGCCCTGTTATTTATTAGCATATAGAAAATGTATTTTAAAATAGTTTTTTGCACTACGGCTATTTGGAGTACACAATGCCAATTGTTTACTCAGTTATTATTATGAACATGTAATCTGGCTGTCTGGTTAATTTGACATTATACTAAAACTCTAATCATGCATTCTTTTACATTCAGGGTGTTGGGAACACCCTAAAAAGGCATTATGAGACATACTTGCTGGAATATGAACTTGCACATGACGATATTGAAGTGGAATGTTGCTTGATCTGCCACAGGTTTGAGGATCTGATTTCATTCTAGTATATCTGACGTCTCTCTTTTTTTCATTTCTGTAGATTCTAACATATTACTTTATGTTTTTACAGTAGTGATCTGGGTGATTGGGTGAACTGTGGAGTATGTGGAGAATGGGCCCACCTTGGCTGTGATAGACGGCAAGGGCTAGGCAATTTCAAGGTAGACTCTTGCTGATCCCAAAGCATCCATTTTGTTTTCCTTTGAGGAATTCTAGAAAATTAGGTTACAAATTGACGTGGCTGCTGTGACAACAGGACTACTCAAAGACAGGCGGGCTGGAATACATTTGTCCCCACTGTAGCCATGCGAAGTCACCATTGCCTGTACAAGTAGGCAATGACTCATAGAATATACAGCATCTGCACCATGAAATATGTCAATTAGCTTATGTTATTTTTCACCTGTTACCCCCCAATTCTTAGGGGTGATGGTGTGGGTAGAGAATAGTGGCTATGGATGTGCAGATTGTAGTGTTGACCTGTATTATTGAATATGATCCAGAAGTTTTAAAGTTGATACACCGGCAACTCATGTCCAAATCTTGTTATTTGATTACTTGTATGTGTTCCTGCAACAGTTGAAGGCCCCCCCTTTGGAAATTGGAATGCAGGATTTCCTCCCTATTTCTTGTGCTTTTTGTTTAAAATGACCTGATTCCTGTACGGTTTGTATAATTTCTATAAAATTCTTGTGTTCCAAAGGTACCTAATCTAGGTGCTCCTTGTAGGATTCCTATAAAATCCCTGCGTTCTAAAGGAACCTGAATCTAGGCGCGCTAACAAATTCCTGTGTTGCAGAAAACAATTTGTCTGTAATAACCTCAAAAGAGATGTGTTTTGCTATGGTATAATTCTTTTGAGTAAATTTAATTGTGGTCCTTGAACTTGTCTACTATTTTTTTATAGATCTTGGATACTTCCGAAATGTATTTCTGGCACCAGAAATTTGCTAACTATATTACGTGCAGTCTAAATCATAAAAATTTATACTAAACCATTCATCAAAATTTATTTTTGGCACTCTAAACTTGCTAATTATATTACGTGGAGTACAAACCATCATAAATTATACTAAACCATTCGTGTGTCATCTTGACTGTACGATGACATGGTCTTACATGTGAGGCTAGATGAGCATGTCATAAGTGGTTTTTAGATTTGTCTTACATAAATCCTAAATCCTGATGCTTTCAAAATACACTTAGCACCATTGTTTTTGAGGCTTTCCCTAGTCGTCGCCTAGGTGACAAGGCGTTGTAGAGGGCTTGGGCGTCAGGGGCACCATGACCTGCACTGGTATGGCGTCCGCCTAATCGAGTTAGGCGTCGACAAGGAGTAGATTGGCATCGGGTGGACGCCTCCAGCCCGTAATGGACGCCGGATGCCAGTTCGCAGGGAAGGGCGCCAAAAGACTATGGCCGCACGGGAAATCTACTGCACGTTCGTGACAAAAATTGAGGGCACGGGAACTGCGATGGCACGACAAGTAGATAGGCCCTTCGCGCGGAAAATTTACCGCGCGAGGCCTTTACCACGGTCGCGAGTGAGGGCGAGGGGAGAGGAAGAGAGAGGGCCAGCTGGAAGAGAGAAGGCGGCAGTCGGTAGGTGTCCGCTTCGCTGCTCCTCTGCTCGTCCACCGGTTGGTTACCCCTGCCGCGGAGCCAGAGCTAGCCCTGCATCTCTGCTTGGCCTCTGGTCTGCTCGTCCACCTTGAGACTTCAAAGTCCGCAGGCCTCCAGTCTGCTCGTCCGCCTCGAGTCTTCAAAGTCTGCACCTGCTTGTCCGCCTCGAGTCTCTGCCTCCATTGGCCGTCCGCCCGTCCACAGTTGCTCGCCCGTCTCGCTTCTGCGCCTCTGCCTAGTATGTCCCCTGCCTCCTCTCTGTCTCTGATCTTCCATAGGCTAACTCGCAGGCATGTACTCTTGTAGTGTTTATCTGCTCTTTGTGCTCTGTTTTTGCTCTGAATATAGTATGCCTCGTGCTTTGCTTTTGATATGAAAATTGTATGTCTCGTGCTCTGAATATTGTATGTTCATGTTGCATGCCTATCCCTGCCTCCTTCATTGCTCTGAATATTTATTTTGCACTCTGCTCTGCTTTTTCTCATGGTGTGTGTTTGTACATACTCTGCTCTGAATATTATAAGATGAACTGTTGATATCTACTTTTTATATTTTATGGGTTGTCACAGAGCATAAGGATCTTTCTTTGATTAGTATAATGTCTGCCTCTTTCATAGTGGGATACTTTCTTTAGTTTACTATTTACTACTTTACTTACAAAACAAAAATCATAAGGCTCTTGCTTTGATTAGTGATGAAAGTGAATGTAAATGAACAATGATTTTTTTTGGAATTACTGTTGTATTTCATTGATCTATATAGATGTAAAGGGATGTCTCCAAGAGACATAACTGCTCACCGAAGGACATGCCTTTTGGTGACATGATTAACCGCTAATCTCTAACACTAATCCTAACTACTCCTACGGACGTCATACGGATCCATACGGACGGATGAGATCATTAATGAATGGATGCCTATTGGGACTAGACGTTATTTCACAACAATTAGTATGATACTTATTGGTAATGCCCTTGCTTTCTTTTATACTACGCGAATTCCCCGCGAGTTGGTGAGGGATTTTTTTTTAAAATAAATCATTATATACATAGCATTACTATATGGTATTTAGTCTATTATGTATGTCATATAAATTTGACTTGCATGTATTTTATTATATTAGATCTAGTAAAAAATTGCTAAGCTAATATAACAAAAACTAATATTTGGTTACATTATAGAGGAATTAATTGGTGATGAAGCAAATAGTGTATGTACATGACTTATATGTTAATAGATTAAAGATTTGAAGTATTTTACATGATATAGATGACATGGTCATTTTTTGTAATTAATATGAGATGACATGGACTTAGTGGAGAACGATGTGGACACCTTGCATGAAGAGATAGAATATTTAGTGGGAATGATGTGGACACCTTGCATGAAGAGAGAATTCATCTAGTGGGGTTTAGCTTTATAAGAGTTATAGATAGTAGCCAACAACATGGCAAACGAGGTATGTATGCGCTGCAGTAGTATATAAAATCCTATATTGCAACGCCTTATAATATGTATATAGCGTCGCCTAAGCGTCCGACGTGGCGCCTCATAAACATTGTTTAGCACCCATAATCTTTAGAACTTGTGTTAAGCAACTACAAGTTGTATTGACTACACTACACTTTTAGTAACTAGAATCTTCAAAACTTGGATTACTAAAATTTAAACCTGTTTTTGCTAAGGGCCTGTTTATTCCCTGTTTGGACCAAATTTTTTTGGGTTTTTGGCTCACCATTTTATAGAATAGAACTGAACACCATCTTTTTTTTTTAGCAAAATGGTTGTCATTTTGCATTCTGGATTTTGGCTTCAAGAGCCAAAAAAACCCAAAGGAGCAACTTTATGTATTTTGGACCCTGAAAATTTTGGTATTTTGGATGAAACTAAAAACACCCATGAAAAATTTAGTATTTTGCATTTCATCATTTCAAAGTACTTGGTATTTTATATTTTGCATTCCATAGGGAATTAAACACACCCTAAATGAGTTTTAAACAAGATTTTAGGAAAACTAGTTTTGAATTGGTTCGTTAGCATGAGTTTTACTAAAAATATGTTTGGCCCGCTTTTGGCTGGAAACCAATTTAAGTAAAAACACCCAAGCACATTTTTAATAGAACTCGCGCTACCTAATAACCAACCAATCAAAACTGTTCTCCTAAAACCATGTTGTTAGGTAAAACAGGTTTAAAATTTTAGACATCCAAAAACCACTTAATGTTGAAGATCCAATGCAGACGCTCGGTTCGTCACACAGCCTACACAAAATCCATAAGCAATGCACATGTACTGGTAGCGAATCTCTTTTGCAGTTTTGCACGTCAACTCGATCGCGCGCGTACAACGAACAGGCTACAAGATCGACCAACAAAACCATACTGTATACTGATCGTGCATGCATGGCATGATGCATTGAAAGGAAGGGGCCTGTTTGGATCCTTTCAAAATTCCAAAAGTTTACTGTCACATTGAATCTTGCGACATATACATGAAATATTAAATATAGATAAAAAATAATTAATTGTACAGTTTGTCTATATAGTCTATTATTGGACATTGTTTACTAAATACAAATAAAAGTGCTACAATGTTAAAATTTTAAAAGTTTTTGCATCTCAAATCTGTCGTCTCAACTCTAAACTCTGTGGGATCATCCCGGGGACTCTTTCGTCAACTAATGAATTAATCTTTCTTGGAGAAGAGCAGCCGCGCCCGGAGGTCGGCTGCGTCGACGTCGTACAGGTGCTTCTCCGGCATCCAGTAGCCCGTCTTGGGGTCCCTCATCCAGAAGGACTCCTCCTCC
>Ga0182004_10004891_pt1 | contig 10855 bp, 5 predicted proteins | sample Sormic07211540_1_FD_120479 | JGI IMG/M metagenome (GOLD analysis project Ga0182004, IMG submission 120479) | Endophyte microbial communities from Sorghum bicolor roots, Mead, Nebraska, USA - 072115-40_1 MetaG | ecosystem: Host-associated > Plants > Roots > Unclassified | place: USA: Nebraska...
AAACACACACCTATTACGATGATTCCATAAGGTCCATGCTCCAAGAATTACAAGAGAGTTGAACCCCTTTTTAGTAAATCCACTAACAGCCTTACTGGAATCATCCCACCACTTATCAAATGATACACAAGAGCCCAAGACTAACACAAACAGATACACCTGAGCAAGATTTCATATTTAATGAGCATGCCCACATATGACATATGACATATCCAGGCTCTAGGCTCTCAGTATGCGACAAAGGTTTATATACATAGTATCTACTTGACTAATAAATGACAAGAATCAACTGAAAACTATGCTGCCAACTGCATTGGACACTATTACCAGATCAGCATGCCTCACTCAAATACTAGCACATCCTCACAAATAAAAAGTTCCATACAATCTATGCTAGCATCAAGATTCATAGATGGACAGAAACGGAAATATAGAATATGCACAAAAGATATTCGAATATATAATCCGCAACAGATATATTGCAGACCTGAGCCCTATACCGTAGAGACTCAACAGCATCTTTTGTAAGTAATGGGAAAGGTGAAATGCAGTCCATATCTTTCTTTTCGACATCTTGCAACATATGCTCAATCTCTTTAAAAGTACTATCCTCTTCTTGTGAAACCTAAAGCAGCAATTGCCAAACATATGGACATAAACATCAGAACAAATAAGAACTTTGCAACATGTCAGTTATTTCTGATGATAAATTTATATGAATAAACCATGTATATAATTAAACTTACAAGCGATATGGATGCACCAGTCTTATTAGCTCTACCTGTTCGCCCTACTCTGTGAACATACCCAGCAGCATCCAGAGGCATGTCAAAATTGACTACCTAAAAAACAGGGTTTGACAAATTTTCATTTTCTGAGTGACCCATCCTAATTTCGAGCTGTTAAGCCATAAAAAAGGATGACAAAATCCGAATTTCTTTATAGATCTTTCTAAAGAGAATAATTGATGAACCATAGACCAGACACTCAAATTGAATTCTTCTCTCTTTTATTTCAGAGAGAACATAGGACGACAATTTCTCTACACAAAATTCAGCATCTACAGCTCATGATGAGTGATATAACTGTGAGCTCCAAGATAAAATATAGCAAAACTGCCAACAAAACAGAAGACATATTGACCCAGCAGTTAACCTAAGAAATGTTCTCAGCTACTGACTTAATCGCAACAAGGTATGTAACAGTGATACAGTGCCTCTGAATCTCTGATGATGATTAGATCAATATATTAACTTACTGTAAATACATTTTTGAAGTCGATTCCTCTGACAACTCCAAATTCGGCATCTAAAGTCTGTTGCAAATGTTTGCGGGACACCTTTGACTCTTTCTCGTTTTCCTTATTGGTTTGCTTCTCCCGTTTGCGGGACAGCTTAGGCTCTTTCTTGTTTTCCTTCTCCTCCTTTGTTTTAGTATCATCCGTTGCTATCAGATAATCAAATAACCTCGCGTTGAATGCCTAAAAAGAAATACACAAACAATTTAAATTGTTTCTGAAGCCACCTTGTCAACACAAGGTAGTAATCTGTGCAAGTTTCTAGCAAGTTTCTAGCAAGTTTCAATATCAAAGTTTTAATACTATTTAACTGGTAACCTTCCATAATGACTTTTCTGTTACTCAACAATAAGGGTCCAAGACTAAACCAGAGAACAGGAAAGATATTGCTATTCACGCAATAGAGATATATACTAGCCAGTAGCCAACAGTTAGAAACAAATAAAAATGGCAGAGTTTGAGACAAGTGCTTTCATAAAGCACAGGTACATAATTTAACAAGCAATCTAAGGAGCTGAAGGGAACCTATCTCAGGGGTCACGTAATAACCGAGCTGTTACTTCATTTATCCATTTATTAAGTTCTTGTAGTTACAAATAATTTGATAAAATCCATGCAAAAATGATACCTCTATAATATGTAGTCGGGAATTTTGTGGCAACTCAGCATTCAAAACTGCAGATCCTATCCCAAACTGTATAAAGCAGAGCATATTCATCATAGGATTGTTAATACTACAAATGAAGTGTACGTTAAAAATAGAAACCAGATAGAAGCAAGAGCAAAGAACAACATAATATGTGAACAAAGGCAGTTAAGTGAACAGTACACTCATAGAAACAATCATAGCATAGGCAAAGTTTGTATAGCATTATCCAAAAAAGTCAGTACAAGATGTAGCATTATCCAAGGTGTGAGTGTGTGGTATTGTATGGGGGGTTCTTCCCCCTTTGCTCTTCTTCTTAATATAATGATACGCAGCTCTCGTGCATGTTCAAGGGGGGAAAAAAGATGTAGTGCCAATCCTTCAGTTATTTTTCACAGGACTTGCCTAACCTGGTATCTTATGGTTATCTGAAGGGACAAATGAACTTAGTGACATAGCAAGAGAGTCAATTGTGACATGATTGTATGCTCAACTTTATATCATCAAATACAGAAGGAACAAAGAAAGTGGTTGACACCAAAGTAGGTCACAAGATCAATAACTGCAGAACATAAAGTCCAGGTTATCTCAAACAGGAATTCTAAGAATCAATCAATTCAGAATATGTTGAAGTTTTTTTTTCAGGTATCAAGTAAATTAAAATACCTTTTTACAGATCTAGGTGACCAATCACATTTTTAGCGTAGTGACACAAAGGCAGTGGTTTGATTTACCTTTTCCAAGAACAGTCGTAATCTGAATGCCATATCAATTGAGTTCACAAATATAAGAACTTTCTTCTGAATAAGCTCGAACTTCAAAAGTGCAAGCATATGAAGCATTTTATCCTTAGCGTCACATGAGATCTGTGGGCAAAAAATGAATGATAAGTAATGAGCAGGAAGAAATTGATGTGTAAAAGTCCATGTAACTTCAGCAAATACAAATATGGTTTTTTTTTCAAATTAAAATACGTCCATAGCTTAAGAATGTCCCCAGATAAGGGACAGACAGGAAAATGTAACCTTATCGCACATGAGAACGTTTGGTTTTCCAGTAAGTGTTTTGGAACCTCCAAGTTGCAATGGTAATATGAAAAGGAGAACAAGTACATATATGTCAAAAGAACAGGCAGCAGAAGATACTTGCCCAAAACTGCTGAACATTTTTGGGGATCATGTCATCCTTTGTTCCACCAACCTCCGAAAGAGTTAGAATAAATGGGTTATGCAGAAGTAGCTTTGTCAATTTGTCAACATCAGAGCTGCCATACAATCAAATTTCAGTATCACCAAATAAATGGAACACAGATGCAAGCAAGGGCCCAAGTGAATCAAACTACTGATGTTCTCTCTTACCAAGGGAAAACAATAGCATGGATTCCACTTCCAACATTTACATGTCATGCATTTAAACAATTAAACTATGAGCAGAGTCCCCGTCAAGAGAAGCAACAGCACAAACAGGTCTAACAGCAACCACCCACTTAACCAGCATGATAAATAAACATTATAAATTGTAAACAGCAAAAAAAATCAGAATTTCAAGAGTAAACCATCTGGGCCAAGTATTTATAAAATAATGAAATGCTTAGAGAAATCGTAAATGTAGGGCGCAGAGTCAAGATTTAATGGATAGCTGCAGAAGAAGGAATATTGACCAGATTTGACCTTGAAGTTGCAGACATCAGAATGGACTGACAGCTTCTCGGGATATGTGGGATGAGAGCTTTCAAGTCATCTTCACAGCGGTAGGATAGAAGAAGGTCAGCCTGGGAACTAACGATTGGTAGATTAGTAACTTCTTCTGAAGGAACTTGCCTGAACATTATGATTAACACACAGAAAAGGTGTGGAATCGATATACATCACTTCAAAGAATAATGTTGTACTCCCTACCTCAACCTTTCTAAGGCATATTTTAATGCAAAAATAGTTTGTAATTTGACCAACAGTTAGTCAAATTAAATGTATGTTTAGAGTATAAGTCATATCAATATATTCATAATTTTGATGTGTTTTTTAGTAACTGAAAATATATTGTAAAAGAAACTCAAAGGTTAAAATATGCTTTTTCAAGACTTTCAATACCAACATACACCCAAGTACCCAACAATGATAAACAGAGGATGTACATGGCAATGCAGCTTTTAAGAAAATGTCACCAGAATTTTGAAGTATGATCTCCAATTCTTTACAATGGCACAAATCAAAATCATCATATGCACAAATACACGGGAAAAAAATCTTTAACTCAATTAAGAAAAATGGAATAGCAGAAATTTCTTTTCACTATTTCATAGACTAGAAAAGAGAATATAGAACCACAAATTCAACGCTGGCATTCTTCTTTATGTTGCAGGGCCCATGAAATATGTAAATGAAATAAAATGAAAGTAAAAAAATTATGAAAGACAACTGAAGTGCACCTCATCAAAAATCATCATTGAAAGTGACTCTTTAACTGAAGGTCCACGGATAATTCCCTTTGATATGCATGTTGCAACACAAGCTGGAGTTGACACGAGAATATTAGGCGGACCAGACAATGCAACAGTCTGCAAATAACAGGCAAAAGTAAGTTAGTTACTTGAGCTAATAGACATAATAATAATAACAATACATGGATACCAAGTGGACAAAAATAACTGGAACAGAATAGAATTGTCTCACAATGTCCTTATCCGACATGCTCGCGGTAACTTGCACAACCCTCAATTTGCATGTACAGAACTCAAGGAGAGATAATGCCTCGTTGTAAACCTATATCAAGCAAGTAATGACAGCAGTGTTAGCTTCCCTTTTAGCAATAACAAGGGGAAATAAAATTATATCATACCCACATGATATTAATAGGGCAAAGTAAATTATATCAAAATAATGGATACAAAAAAAAGGTGGCACTTCACTCATCCAAAGGGGAATCTCCATCCATGCACCACTTGAGGTGCATTTTCACCTGTACCACTCAACTAATCAATGACATGGAGTCTGGTTCTAAATGTCACTGAAATATGCTGATTATATGAAAAGTACATATCAAGTGGTGGTGCAGATGAAAATATTCCATATCCAAATATAATCCAATCAGCTACTACATGCATGTTTCATAGTCCAAGAACTAAAGAAACCTTGCCATTGAATAGCATACAATTCATATGAATCCTTATGTATCCAAGTGAGATGCAAACCATAACTACTACAGCTAGCATTAAAAAAGAATTATACCCAAACTTAGTCATAGAATACTCACAGAAAAGTAAGCTAAGGTTCACTACCTGCTGGCATAATTCTCGAGTAGGAACCAGGATGAAGGCGTTTGGTGCAGGTTTTCGGATACGCCCTTCTGAGGACAACTTCAGTAGTTCATGCAAAAGTGGGAGAAGGTAGGCAAAGGTCTTCCCAGAGCCAGTCTTGGCCTTTGCAACCACATCCTTCCCTTCCTGGAACCACAATGTTCAGTTGTTGACCAGAGAACTACGGAAAACAAAAATTGTTGCACAAAAACTAGATAGCTATCCTGCTGTACAATAAATAGGCCACAACAGTTTTTGCACCTGATCCTTCTTGTGTTGTGCTTGGCTAAAACTAAAGTTAGCATTGGGTCATCTTTGATGACAAAGAAGTAGGACATAGCAGTTTTTCCAGGCAACTGGCACTAATCTCATTCTCAGGAGTTCACCATATTCAAATAATCAGCTAAGGCACTCGTCAGAATTGAACTTCGTCCAAGGAAGATGGGCTCAAATTCCATAGTTCTTGCATCATTTCCCACTAGTTTCTTACTACACCCTAATAACATAATATGGCAATGCTACAGAAACCGTTGGCAAACACCACCAGACGTCCAGACCCAATCCTTGAAGCCGTTTGGATTGCAGAGGCCGAAAATCTGAACAAAATTCATACGAAGCCGAAAAGCAGCACAGTATAAGGAGCATGGAGGCCATAAACCACGCACCAGGATGAGCGGGATGGCTTCCCGCTGTATCGGGGTGGCCTTGGCGATGCCCTTCTTCCTCAAAGCCCTCTTCAGCTGCTCGTCCAGGCCAAGTTCATCGAAGCTCACCTCCACTTCCTCCTCTTCCTCCTTTCCCTCATCCCTGCTGCAGGCCACAGCGTCCGAGATCCTCTCCTCCTCACGAGCGGTGAATACTTCCTGCCCGGCCTCCTCCGATGTCTCCATCTCACTCTCAGGGCGGCGAGGAGGAAGAGGACGCGGCGGCGGCGCTGGACGGCGGGAGCTAGCGAGGAGGAGGAGGCGGCGGCGGGCGGCGGCAGCGCGGGCTCAACCTCAAGTAGACTTGCAAGCAGCGTGGGCCGAGCCAACGGCCCGCCGGGCTAACCCGTCCACAAGCCCGCTAAACGCCGCAATTGCGACCCAACAACCTAGACGGTTCTAAGCGGCCCACGGATCCTGCTGGTGGCGCCGCACCGCATCAGACATCGGACGTGGATGAACTGCGCTATTTGGTGAAGACAACTGATAGTGAGGGTAGTTCCCACTAAAAATCAAAAACTTTTCGAGATTTCTCGTCACATCGAATCTTATGACACATGGTTGAAGTATTAAATATAGATAAAAACAAAAACTAATTACACAGTTTAACTGTAAATCGTGAGATGAATCTTTTAAGCTTAGTTACTTCATAATTGGACAATATTTATCAAATAAAAACGAAAGTGCTATAGTAGCAAAAAAACAAAAAAAAATTACAACTAAACAAGTCCTGATTTTCCTAAAAAAACTGATATACTGATACATTACATAATCCCAAATAGTAAAACTAGGGCACAACACGTATCACCATCGTATCCAAAAAAGATTGGTAAGAAAATTGCAACTAGTGCCTTCTGGTGTCATGAGCCCCTTTCTCAATGGGTCAATCCTACGATATGTCTCTAGTAGAATCAAAAGAAGACGGATTTACAAGCATCTAGGTTCAATTAGGCTCATATACTCCATCAGTTTGCAAACTGGTATCCTATTGTGTGGTGAAAGCCGGTCAAAATAGTAGGTTGTGTTGGTTTTGATGAAGATACATCAGATTCCTAGGATCATGGTCTAAATAATATGATTATGTGGTATTAATGTATCATTTAGGCTCATAACCTTGGTTTTTTCTCTTTCTTTTGTCGAAACACATAGGAGGGTTGCATGTCATTTTATGGGAGAGAGCAACTTAGGGTTTCTAAGTTCTTTGGTTAGGTTATTTGGTTAAATGTCCTATTCATTAGGTGCTTGAACAATATATTGCTATTGTTGGATCCTTATAATAGGGTGTTGGCGTCTTGCGTGCTCTACATAAAAATCTTTACTTTGTATAAAAACCGTTGGAGGTTGGCAAGAAACAAATGACCGATATGTCACGCGCATGATCACAAGATAAGCATACATCTAGACCCATATGTCACACGCGTGATCGCAAGGTAAGCATACATCTATGATGACATAATATCGACACATCTTTATCCGCCCGAGCTTGAGTTCACCAAGAGTCGTATGCCACACACAAGATTACAAGATAAGCATACATATATGATGACATGATATCGACACACCTTATCCACCGGAGCTTGGGTTCGACCCTGCGTGAACACCACGCTAGCTCTTGTCACTATGAGGTTGTGCAATAACCTTGCATATCAATCTTAGCCTATCTTATTGTTCTATCCTCTACCTAGTTTTGTCTCTCCCCCCTGTCGTGTAGGGGGCAAAGCGATGTATCGTGTCCACAACGTATAAAAAGGTTTATTGAAAGCAAATATGGGAAATATGTAGTTTAGATGTGGTATTAAGAGGGATTATCTTTTTATGTTGGCAATAGCCTTACGTTTGTGTTACTAGATTTTTTAAACAATTTACACTTCAAATATACTACCTTTCATTGTGGGAATCATGTATGATGATTGGTTACTTGCACTAGTTTTAGCTTACATTGTGCTTTACTATTATGTAGCAAACATATATATATGCATGTTTGTCACATACAAGTTTTGTTTGGTAAGATTTTTGCTTGGTTGCTTACATCATGTTGCATGTTTGTCACATATTCGTGTTAGTTGTGGTGGAAGTGAGGAGATTTCATTTTTTGACCCATCATTTTTTTGCAAATCTTCATTGTCTAATAATAAATTTGACGTGCTATCTAATTCAAGTTGAGCACAAGGATTGTAACTAAACACGGATAAATTGTACTAGGCTAGTTTCAATGGTGTTTTGTCATAGTTTCATGAACATTAAATATGTTGATGTAGCCTCATATTAATAAAGAGAAGGGTAATAAGAGTTTTATAAGGATAAAACTCTTCTACACTGTTTTCTAGAATATTAATGTGTTGAAAATTATGTCATAAAACCCTCACTAAGAATGACCTTACACAAAGCCGAATGTAAGCTAATACTCCCTCCGTTCATTCCAAGAATCTTAGAGAGTCAAAGCATTTTCAAGTTTGACAAAAAATATAGAGAGAAATATAAAGATTTATGTCATAAAATAGGTACACTATGAAAATATAACTAACAAAGAATCTAATAATATTTGGTTGGTACCAAAAATATTATTATTTTGCTATATAAATTTGGTTAAACTTACAAAACTTTGACTCTCTAAGATTTTTAGAATGACTTATAATTTGGAACGGAGGGTACAATCAATTAGAGGCAACCATATCTCATACTAACTCCATGATGTGAAAACAAATTAAAGATCCGAATTGATGCCATCCGACGTTTGTTTAGTAACGGTCACCACCCGCGACCTGCCAAATTAAACTCTTCGCAGCATCTTTGATCTGGACACACCGCATGTATCGTACGTACGTCGTCGTTACAATCGTGGAGCAGCCTTTGGCTTCACTCCAAGGTCATGCGCAAGTTCCCATCCCGTTGCACATGCTGCCATATGAACTCGGTCTCTGTTGGAAATGAGATTTCTAAGCGTCAAAGCCCCTGGTACCAATACAGGATAGCGACCGTTAAAATTAGTTTTAACTCTCTCTTGCTTGTAAAATTAGCCGTTTACATTTCTCAATCTTTGCCGTATGATGATATTATATTCATTTAAGTTTACCAGTCGAATCTATCAATCATTTAATATTATTTTATTTTATAATAAATCAAGAAACAATATTTTTTTACTATAACTTCTGAGTTCACTTTTTAACTGTTCGATTTTTTTTTTCCGGTAGTGGTACACTGCGTACAACGAAGCACGAGTAGAGGAAGCCAAAAAAGGGCAACCCATGCCACCCCAGATCTGGTTGGTACGATGCTTCCGTGAATGCGCCTACCCCGGCGCACCTGCCCACTGACACACACCCTAGGCCAACTGATGCCTCGGCCCCACGCTGTCCTGGCCCCCACTCGCCGGCCGGACAGCCGCGGCGGCGCCCGCCGGGGTGGCGGCCTCGTGGGTGACTCCTGTTCTTGTCGGGGGGGTTAAAAAAATGGCTGCCAACGGAGGCGCTGCCCCCCACGTCTCGCGCTCTGATTGGCCCGGCGTCGCATCTACCGGCTCCAGCCTCGGTGCGCCGCCACGTAGTACTCCTACCCTGCCTGTGCCTAGCCCGGAGCCCCCCGGATCCTCTGCGACCTGCGGCGACAGGTGCAGCGTGGCAGTGGGTGTGCGGGCGCAGACGATCCGGAGGGGGCGAGCTCGGCACTTATAGGTCCGCACCGGCGCCGGGAGGGGACACCTGTCCCCCGCCGCACTCTGACCTCCGCTCCCCCGCGGCGCGAGACGAGACGCGAGCGCCCGCACCAAGGCCAGCCGAGGCGGCGAGGCGGGGACTAGGCGAGCGAGCGGGACAGGTAGCGGCTGCCAGCGCCAGCCTCCGCCCGCCCGCCCACCCAACCCCACCATCACCACCAGTCCACCACCACCACCACCACTAAGCCGAGGGCGGAGGAGGCGCACACAGCACAGTCCGGTCCCGTGCCTTGCCTTCCAATTCGGTCGTCCCACGGCATCGATTGCGCCCGCGCACGCGCCCCATCGCTTTGCCGTCTTCGGCCACCCGCAAGCAACCTATATAGCGCGCCGCGAATTCCGCCCGCCTTCCTCGTCGTCGCGCCGCAGTGAGAGGAGGAGGAGGAGGAGGTCAGGGGGGTGATGGATCCCAAGGACGGCGAGAGGATGGGGGCGGCGGGGCCGGGGCCGCTGTCGAGGCAGGGGTCGATCTACTCGCTCACGTTCGACGAGTTCCAGAACACGCTCGGCGGGATGGGAGGAGGGCTCGGCAAGGACTTCGGCTCCATGAACATGGACGAGCTGCTGCGGAGCATCTGGACCGCCGAGGAGAGCCAGGCCATAGCATCGGCGTCGGCGTCGGCGTCGGCGTCCGCGGCGGGGGCGGGGGCGGGGCCGGTCGGCGACGGCGGCGCGGCGCTGCAGAGGCAGGGGTCTCTCACCCTGCCGCGCACGCTCAGCGTCAAGACGGTGGACGAGGTCTGGCGGGACTTCGCGCGGGAGGGGCCGCCGGGCCCGACGGCTGGCGGCGCGGAGCCGCAGCCCAACCGACAGCCGACCCTCGGGGAGATGACGCTGGAGGAGTTCCTTGTCAGGGCCGGGGTCGTCCGTGACAACCCTGCCGCGGCGGCAGCAGCAGCAGCAGCAGCTGTCTCCGCGCAGCCGGTTGCTCCGCGGCCGATTCAGGCGGTCAATAATGGCGCCTCCATCTTCTTCGGCAACTTTGGGGGCGCCAATGACGCCGGGGCTGGGGCGATGGGGTTCGCGCCGGTGGGGATCGGGGATCAGGCCATGGGCAACGGGCTCATGCCTGGGGTGGCTGGGATGGCAGGTGGTGCGGTCACTGTTGTGAGTCCGGTGGATACGTCGGTGGCACAGCTGGATTCTATGGGCAAGGGGAATGGGGATCTGTCATCGCCCATGGCTCCAGTGCCATACCCCT
>Ga0182004_10004892_pt1 | contig 10854 bp, 7 predicted proteins | sample Sormic07211540_1_FD_120479 | JGI IMG/M metagenome (GOLD analysis project Ga0182004, IMG submission 120479) | Endophyte microbial communities from Sorghum bicolor roots, Mead, Nebraska, USA - 072115-40_1 MetaG | ecosystem: Host-associated > Plants > Roots > Unclassified | place: USA: Nebraska...
CTCTGTGCTCCCCTAGAAGCTGATGAACTAGCCGTTGGAGTCAGGGCGGCGGCGGACGCGGCCGAAAGGCGAAAGCTGTCAACCGTGCCGGGTGCCGCGCCGCCCCCAACGGTCACTAGACAGCAGAAGAGACTCGCATTCCCATCCCGAGCCAATCGCCTCTCGCCTTTAAATCCTGCGCCCCCACCGCAGCCTCCACTCCCACCGCTCTCGATCCTCCCACCGGCTCCGACTCAATCGACGCCGAGGAGAAAGGAAGGGGAGGAACACCCACCCACCCACTCGATCGTAAGCGATGGCCCGGGGAGAGAACCAGGAGTCGCAGACGGGGAACGTGCCCGCCGCATCAGCGGCGTCAGCGACGGGGGCGAAGCCGGCGTCGGCGGGCACCGGGAAGGGTGCGGAGGGCCAGTCGGTGGTGCGGCGGCTGCAGTCGGAGCTGATGGCGCTGATGATGGGCGGCGACCCGGGCGTGTCGGCGTTCCCGGAGGGGGACAACATGCTCCACTGGGTGGGCACCATCGAGGGCTCCGCCGGGACGGCGTACGAGGGCACCTCCTACCGCCTCGCGCTGGCCTTCACCGCCGAATACCCGTACAAGCCGCCCAAGGTGCGGTTCGACACCCCCTGCTTCCACCCCAACGTCGACGTGCACGGCAACATCTGCCTCGACATCCTCCAGGACAAGTGGTCCTCCGCCTACGACGTGCGCACCATCCTCCTCTCCATCCAGAGCCTGCTCGGAGGTAAACGGAGTCGCGACCGGTTCCTTCCTTTTGTTCGGTCGATCCATCGATCTCGTGTGCTGCTGGCGTGCGTTTTCCCCTTGTTTTTTTTTTCTGACCGACGGATTATGATTTACTATGCAGAGCCGAACAACGACTCGCCGCTCAACACGCAGGCGGCGGCGCTCTGGGCGAACCAGGAAGGTACGCGATTCGACATCTCGCTTCGTTCTCGTCAACAATCGCTCGCTCGATCGATCGATTTCTTGTTCTGAATCTCAGCAAGCCGGTTCCTTACTTTTGTTCTGAACCGTTTTCTCCCTGTTCAGAGTTCAGGAAGATGGTGGAGAAGCTCTACAAGCCCGCGGCGTAGAGGAGAGGAGGAGGACAGCGCCCGGCGCAGATGTCGCCTCGGGTTCTTCAAGCACTGATCTCGCTTGGATCGATCGACAAGAGATTATTGGGTGGATGGATGGGTTTCGTTGGGTTGAAGGCTCCCAGGAGTATGTGGGTCCCTGGAGCCTGGCGACTCTGTAATTGTTCTTTGAGTTCTGAAATGTTCAGAGATTCATTTTAACAGGACCTGTTTTCGTCCCTTTTCATTCTGACTGCGATATGGATAGGGACAAGACTGCTCGTATGATCTCGAAAATGTCCAGCAACTGCATCAACGCAATATTCAAATGGCTTCGCAGCGTGTTGTTGTGTGTGCCGCCTTGACGGAAACCACTGCTTTGAAGTTGCCGATTGGTAGGACCGTAGGAAGGGAAAAAAAAACACTCTTATTTCCTCTTCTAACGCAGTGTTGCTCGGCTGGGTGTATCAAGGATTCAAGGGTCAAATGGAGGACCCTGTCCACCAAAGCGACATTCAGTGACTATGAATGATGTGGACAGGGTTTCAAATTAGTTAAAAACAATCAGTACACTATGCAAACATTTTTTGTATAAAAAACAGGCAAACTAACCGAGTAGCCTGTGTCATTGCTTCCACATCATTCTACTACGATTTCATTTACACAGTCCACAAGGAACTTAAAATTCCAAAACTGTCTCTGGGCCATTTGGACTGGAGCAAAATTGACCGCAACACTAGCTCGTTTCCTGTCAAGTTTATGCATATGAGACAGTTTCCTGTCGATCTAGATGGCCCGAAACAGGAACACAAGAGATGCAACAATTGTCGCCCACAAACCAGTATGCTAGAGCTCCGCACAGGCCTACAGTAACATAAACGGCAGTTCTGGAATGAGATAGTACATCAAATCATTTTTACATCGGGAGGCTTCCATTTACAAGTTGGTTAGGCAGGGCATGCCGTCATCCTTTTGTTATGACACTTGATATCCGCTCAAAGAACATGCGGCACATTTTCATGCTGAATCTTATGTCTTGCCTCATCCAATCAGTGGCTATCCTGTCTAGGGTGCCCAGCGAGGAGAGCTTATAGGACCATTCATCAGATTCTTCTAACCAAGTGAGGGTGAAACTGTAACCTGCAGTTGTTTAAACTCTGTAAGGATCAGAATCAACTCATTTATATTATATGAATATGACTAGAGAGTGAATACACCCTCGAATGAAATGAAACCATATGAAAGGTGCTACTTTGTTAACATGTAACCGACAGAAGAAACATGTGAAAAAGTAACACACAAAATCGCATTATGATAGTGCCAGCGCAAGCACGAAATATATAAAGCATAACACCTATGCTAATACTGAGCTGTAGTAAAACAATAACATGAGATTCAGCATGAGCAAGTACCACTAGCTTCATGAGAGACTGAAATCGAAAATATTTCTGTTTCATCATTTACTGAGATCTTCATGCGAACCAAAGATTGAAGCAGCGAACAAAGCATATGAGCACTCGGCATTTCATTTGTCCCATTCCCTGAATCAACATACACACTGGCCAAATTAATTTCAAGTCATACAACAAAGTAGTGACAGATTTAATTAAAATTTCACTAACCTGAGATGCATGCATGTCTTCTAGAGCATTCTAGCTGCAGTATCAGATCAAATCAAGCCACAAGAAGGATTAGTAAAAAAGCTCACTCAAATACTTGTACATGAAAAGGAACTACTCAGGTTTCTAAGCGGACCTCTTGAGGTTCCTCTGCAGGGCTACTGTGATGAGCATTTTCACTCAACTGTACCCTCTTTACCTTGCCGTGGGAAAGTGGTGTCTTTCTTTTAGGTGACATTGGAATTGAATTTTCTAGGATAGATTCAGGTGTTCTGACAACAAGCCCAGTAGATTTAGAATTGCTCTTTTCAGCCTTCTCATCTAAGAGCTGCTTCAGTCTCAGAATTTCACTGTCCCTTGCTGCATGAAACAAAAATGAAAATAAGTAAACATTGTGCCACCTAAACCAACTTAGGCCTCGTTCGTTTCTGGTGGATCGAGGACGGGAAATAATCCTGCTGATCATCACTACTATAAATAAACCTATCATTCCAGTTGGATCCGTTCCAGGCATCCATTCCCAAGTAACCGAACGCAGCCTTTTTTTTTGACAACTGCATATATTATATATTAAGCAGCCATTTTACAGAAAGGTCCTCCAAGGAAGACCAAATTACATCTGGGTCCAAAGACCGGATAAGCACGACAGCTATAACGAAGGCGTTGACGACGACGAATTCGCCGGTGGGGGGTCGTAGAGGCGCCGAAGACGCATACACCCAGGTGGAAGGCCGCGCCAAGCGTCGGTTGAGGGTGGGGCGACGAAGCCGGTGATGAAGCATGCGCCAAGCGACCGAAGAATAAGGTTGTTGCCGTCGCTGGGGGAAGAAGATGGAGCTCCAAGTCGGGATCCCGGTGGAGACGAAGTCGACGCGACAACGCCGCAAGAAGACCTGTCTGGATCGGCGGATGCGATGGCTGCATAGTAGAGGAGGAGGCGGAGGCGGGACACAGTGGATGCGGGTCGGAGTAGCACAGATCTGGGGGGTGGCGCGAGGAAGGCGAGGTGGAAGAGGAGGGGGAGACCGAGCACAGATCTGGAGGGTGGCGCGAGGATGGCGAGGTGGAAGAGGATGAGGGGGAGACCGAGCTGCGGAGGAGCAGATTTACTTTATTTAAACGTACCTTGGTAGGAGCCTCGTCGGCGGCGGGAACTGCAGCAGCAGAGACAACGACGGCGAAGGCGACCACCAGGGGAGACCCCATCGGGACTCCTATAGGCTGTACAGGAGGGAGGGAGGGTGGGGCCCCTTTCCCTACCCGGTGCGGCGAGGACGCCGGGACCGAGAGGGAAGGGGCCAGAGAGCGGCTGGGCGGCGGCGGCGGCGAGATCTATTCGATGGGGGGAAGAGGAAGGAGAAAGAGAGAAGGAGGAAACGCACCGGGCGTCGCTTCCGCACTACGCGTCTCCTATATCAACCAACGCAGCCTTAGTTGGTTCCAAATAAATAAAGAAGACAAGGGGGAAAAACTGTTGGGAGAAACTTAAAAGTAAATTTGATGCCAAGGACCACTCCATCTCACAGAGTCATAACCCTAGTCACCGCGGAACGGGAACGATGCAGCGTTCCACGTTCCAGGAACGAGTGTTCGGGACGGGAACGCGGGAACGAAATCGTTCCCACAGTGTAAAAATTGCATCTAAACGTCGTTCCCGTTCCCGGTTCGTCGTTCCTCGATCCGTCGTTCCGGGAACTCCGGTGACTAGGGTCATAACCCAATTTGTTAACCACGTGATGCAAACCACTCCATCTCACACTAAATGATTGTAGCATGCCATTCAACAGGGATTTCGTGGCCATTACTTGTTAACATTTTTAAGAGTTAGTGACTCGTTGTCTTTTGTTTATGGCAGTCATAAGCATAAAAATATCATATAACTAAGGGGAATCAGCTCAAAAGGATTAACCCAATTCGTGTCTGCTTCTCATGACTAGACAGAAAAAAGAAAAAACATGGTCACAGGTAATAAGACTTGGACCAAAGAAAAGTACTTCTCATGACTAGACACAAAGGAACTTTGAGATTGGATAAATAATCTTACTACGGATATCTTTAAGGAATTCCTGACGGGCCTTCTGGAGCTCATCCACCTTGTCCACCCTTGAATCATCAAATTAGCCAAAAATAAAACAAAAAAAGAAGGGATATAAGCAACGACACAGGCACCAATTCTTCCCCAAACAACAAAACGTCAAAACCCTAACCCGCGCACAAGCATAACAATTCTCATCTTACAGCATCTCGTTGAGCTCCGCATTGTCTTTCTTGAGTTCGCTATTCCAATTTTTCAGGGCTGCAATGCAACATCAAAACAGAAGGAAAAAAATCAAAGCAGGGGAAAAAGAACAAGCTTCTTCCAAAACCCTCCCTCCTCCCATAGCCCCGCCCAAATCGAGTTCGGCCGGGACTTGTACCATCGTAAAGCTCCTTGAACTGCGCCTCCCGCTCCTGCTCCAGACCCTCGTCCAGTAGCTTCCGCTTCTGCGGCGCGGCGATGAATTGAACCGGGAAACAATTAGTGCAGTGTCAAACCACCGCGGGCTGGCCTTAGAAACGGGCTGAGGAAGAAGCGGGCGTGCCCGCGGTACCTTGAGAGCAGTGTACTTCTCGTGGAACTTGGAGTCGAGCCTCTCCATCGGCGCCAGTGACGGATCCAGAAGCTTCTAGGCGCGGGTCCGAGCGGGAGCAGCGGTTTTCGCTGGAGACCGGGAGCGGTGCCCGCGGAGCAGCGGAGGGAGGACAGAGGTTTTTTTTTTTTTTTTGACCCCTGTGGGGGGGGGGAACGAAAGGGCAGATGCAATTCTGTTTGCTCATATGGCAATGGGGTCTCCGTCCCGTGGGGACAAAATTTCCCGGTCCCGGTCCCCGTCCCCGTCACCGTCACCGCGAAGGCTATCCGGAAACATTTTTCTCCCATTTTCGTTTTCGGGGGAATTCGTCCTCGACGGAGATCTCCGTACCCGACACTAAACAAGATAAAAGCAATGAGCAATTGTCATCTAAAGTTCATACAAACATCATAATCATAGCATACAACCAGTTACATATATTTTAGTTTCTCAGTCATAGTCTCACAGATCATGGCTTCCAGCCATCAAGTCCAAGCTACTAGAACAAAAGCATACTGCATACAACATCCAGCAAGGCCGCAAGGCTACAAGCAAAGCAAGCACATGTTGTCACTCGGCGAATCCATGTTTAGGAAGAGGAAGCAGGGAACCTGTACCACTGGAGATCCGGAAGCTAGAGGTCGATTATGATGGTGGGTCGGCGATGCTCGAGTCGCGGTCGCTGGGTGCCGCCGTGCCAGCCTGCTGGGGCCCGGGGTCGCGGCCTCACGGCCTCGCCGCCTCGCGCAGTCACGAACGCGAACTCGCGCGACTGGGTGCTGGCCGAGCAGTCGTGAACGCGAGCTGACCCACCGCGACCAGCTGGCAGTTGGGCGGGCTGTGGCCTGCGATGCGCCGACGCCTGCCTGGGTCAGGGGAGTGGCTAAGTCTAGAGTGGGGATGGATAGCCGGCAGCCGGCGGGTGGGAGCAAGCGAACAGTGGGGAGTGGGGAGTGGGATCTAGCTCTGGCTGCTCGCTGGATGCTGGCTGGTGGCGGCTGGGTGGGAGTGGGAGTGGGATGGGAGCAGCTGGAGGCCTGGAGCTGGCCGTCTGGGTCTCTGGGAGCAGTGCAGGACTACTGGATGCCTTGGGTTAGGGTTATTGTTGCAATATATACTTCCTTAGTTGGGCTGGATGTTGGACCTCAAGTGGAGTTGGATCTGGCATTTTGGGCCTTTGCATTCACATTCTGTACAGTACCTATTAGCGGGGCGGGTATGCGGGTTTCGGGTATGGGGACAGGGGGAACGTCCCCGAACCCGTTAGACCCGATGGGGAGGGATTTTTCCCCATTAGTCTCCCCGTGGGGAGTAAATCTCTCCCATCCCCAATCCCCAGTGGAGGATTTCTCTGCGGAGAATCGGGTTTCGGGTCCCCATTGCCATTTGTACTCATATGGGTCTGATTGGTAGCCAACACAAGCCTAAGCCCCAGCCTCGTTGGAACTTGGAAGCCAGATGCAGGCCCAGCTCAGTCAGCACGCGTGCCCAGGCCTTCTTGAGTTCTAAATTTTTCTTTGCAAAATAAACATTATAGCACTTTTATTTGTATTTGACAAATATTATTTAATCAAGAATCAACTAGACTCAAAAGATTCGTCTGGTAAATTACAGATAAACTACTCAATTATTTATTTTTATCTATATTTAAGGCTCTATGCATGTGCCGCAAGATTCGATATGACACAGAATCTGAAAAATTTTGTAAAATTTTTTGGAGGTAAGCCCGCTCGCTGGACTAGATCCCATGATGATTTCATAGAGGTAGAAATGGGCACCAACTCAAAACTAGCGGTATGAGTTGACTCAGTCAAACCCGAAATAACCGACATTGAAATATGGCTTAGTGGATTTCAAATACTAGCAATTGGAGGCTGAGATATCTAGCCAACTTTGGCTGAGGCTGGACCTTTTGGGTGTTCTTCTCACTCTTGTCTCTTAGGCTTAAGTTTTTGTGTCGTGTGTTAACTTTAGCACCATTGCTTATCTCCTTTTTTATAGTGTGGCATACCTATACTCAAGAAGTAAATATAAAATAAAGTTTAACCTTCACTTGAACTTCTCTTTATCCAACTGCTTGCCACATTAATCATGCATGATTGAAGGTCTTCATCACTTCACACGTTTGAGCATGTGACTTGTGTTGGAGGGTTTTAAGTCAGTTTTATCATTTGATTTGATCTTTCATATCAATACAACTTTTCATAGCTTGATTAGTACTTCGACTAAATATAGGTAAGTTTTGTATTCACCTTAGGTAGGTTCATTGGCCTCCAAGCAGTCGCTTGGTTCACCCTTCCTAGTACCTCAAAGACATTTTTGTACCATTTCACCTTTTCAAAGCCATCAAGCCATGGAAATGCTTCAGACCTTAAATTGAATATCGTTTTATTTTTTGCATTGTTGTCTTGTGCTTGAACTAAATTGTTTCCAAACAACAATAATCCAAACGGGCTTTCATAACAATCTTTTTTTGAAGTAATCTAGGGGGATTGGCAATAATCTTTAGTATTTGTACTTTGCAAGTTTTATAGTTGAGGCCAATCCATATGCAAAACCTCGGGTCTCATTCTTTCGATAAAACACTTGCTTGCAAACTTTTGCTTCACAATAATTAACATTGGGCTCGATTGATATTTATATGTCAACAACATAAAAATACGAGTCCAGCAAATAATAATAAACTTAGGACTAAGCACCTGCAATATGCAAATCTCATGACTATTAACTGTGTTGTCCTTTAATTTGTTAAAATCAACTTAGGGCTTAGATGTACTTCTAAGGGTGTTGGTCTAGATATTGAACAACAACTATGACCGCACCATTCACTTATCCTCCTTGCAAAAGGTGTGGATGGGTTGGTGCACACGTACTCCACATATGCACCTAACCAATATTACCCACATGTATTGTCCTTCTCCGACATTAGAAGACAAAAGTAGATTGGGTCAACATCAACAAATATAGTAATTATACACATCACAAGTATGGTCTGGAAGTTGTTGGGGGCACTTGTAGAACATCTTTGTCTCCTTGCTCACGCATCTAATCACTTGGATCGCACCTTGGACAGTCGGATCCGAGGAAGATAGCGATCTTGGCCGTCAAATGCCGTTGAATACATTTAACATCAACATCTTCTTAACACCAGCTCCTAGTGGCGGACGCAAGAATTGAAGATTGGGTTTACATGGTTTACATGGTATACATAGATACATATACAGAACTAAACCATTGCAGCATATGTAAAGCTAAATGTCCATCAATTTAACACAAACAATACTTGAGTGAAGTTTAACTAATAAAGGAACATTACAAAATTATTTGTGCTACGGTGAGTTTCTATGTGTTTGTCGTGCCATCTACTGGTGCCGACTGTGCATCAATGCCATTGAAATCAAACACTAGGTGCCCGAGCGGCGCAAGTGGGGAACAAATTTTTTTGGTTGATTAGGAAAGATGAGTACAAGCAGACAGGGCAAATGCTAGAGGCATCGTCACGGACGATTAGTGGACATCGCTTCTGGTTGGCTGGTTCCCTCCATGAGTTTGCTTCTTGGGCTAGCAGGCAGGCCTAGCTATATGGTGGAGGGAAGGAGGCAGGAAATGTGGCTTTTTTACTCTTAGGCCCTGTTTGAATACCTATGTTAAACTTTAGTCTCTATCGCATCGAATGTTTGGATACATGCATGAAGTATTAAATATATATTATTTATGAAACTATTAAATATAGACTATTTATAAAACTAAAAATACAGCTAGAGAATAAATTGCGAGACGATTTTTTAAGCCTTATTAGTCCATGATTGGACACTAATTACTATAGTTACAAATGTGCTACAATACCTATTAAATTTTAATTCCTCCAACCAAACACTCCATTACTTGGATCAAATATACAGAGTTTGGTCTACGTATATGTACAACATATACAAATGCATAGTACCTGTAAATTTTTTCTTAAAATTATTGGGTGTATATCTGTACACCCCATGTCCACATACTGCGTCAGCCAGTGCTAGCTCCAACAACAAGTCACCGATGACGTCGAATGCACTCGTCGCCACTAGATCCACAACAATCGTTTTCTTCGCCTAACTAGGGCTATGATTCGTCATAGCGCGGGGAAGAGGCGAGAGGGATGGACCGGATAGGTTCAAATAGGCAACCAATCCACTTAAGTGAAAAAGAGGCGGGACAAGATGGTCGATACAAAACAAAATACCATATACGTACTCCTAGATAGGTCTAGCCAAGCGTAGAAATATCAAACTTGAAGAACACTTCTCATAATAGTAATGATATCTTTTCAATACCACGAATACTAATGACATTTCAACAAACTCACATATAATTATAATGCCACCATTCGAATTAACCTGATGTCAAATTCATGGACTGGCCACGCAAGTGCATGAATTTTAGCGACCACTTCCATCTTGACTGTTTTCATGTTTGCATTTTATGTCTTGCCGTTCATGTGTGGGATGGTTCGGTGAACCATCACTCCTTAGAATGGATTGTCCTACCATGTTAACTGTTGGACAAAGAGCAGAAGCAAGTCAAGGGCAATAGAACTGCAGAAGAAAATTGTATCGATAGCCTCTTCTAAAGTGAAGCATCTCTGAGTTTGTTCTCTTGATCCTTCAACTGTAGGCTGTAGCCGATGCTTCTTCTGAGATTAGATATAAAACCGTGTTATTGTTTGATCACTGTTTCGTTGTTCTTCATGCACATCTTTAAAATAATGCCGTAGTGTTATTAACACGTGCATTATACTAATAATTATAAAGACACATTTTGAATTAACCTTCTTCTTTCTAGTTTCACTGTCACACTGAACAATCTAAAACTCCATGATCGCGGTAGTGGATTCAGAACCGCAAGTGGGTAGAAAGCTCGGCTTCCACCGAAACAAACACCACACGGGCGTTGCCGGGTTGAGCTCTGCCTACCTGGCCAGTGCGAACGTCCAGAACTTCAGATCTCATCGCACCCAGCCGCCGCCCACTAGCCCAGCCCTGGTGCCATGCTGCCAATCTTCTCTCTGCAAATGGGTCCCACTCGTCATCCTATGACTGAAGCACGTGGCAGAGAGGAGGGGACAATTTCTCGCCGACGGCAGGTACCTGATATATCTATCCCCCGACGCCACCGCCGCCTCCGCCGCCTTCCCTTCTCGCCCAGATCCAAATCCGAACCCCGATCCGCGCGCGCATGAATTTCTTCAGCTCCGTCTTCTCCGCCCCTGCCGAGGAGGATGGCGAGGAGCCGCGGCAGGAGGGCGAGCAAGAGCCGGCGGCCCAAGAGTCCGGCGGAGGGTGGATTTTCGGCAGCCTGATCGATACGCTCAAGGAGGAGATTGAGGAGCAACGGAAAGTGAATGAGTCGGCCGCCGCCGCGGAGGCGGAGGAGGCCCATAGTGGGGCCGAGGGAGAGGCTGGCCCCGGCGGCGGGTGGATCTTCGGCGGGCTGATCAAGACGCTCGCGGAGGAGATTGAGGCCCAGCGAAAAGAGCAGGAGGCCATTGCAGCCGCAGCCGC
>Ga0182004_10004893_pt1 | contig 10854 bp, 11 predicted proteins | sample Sormic07211540_1_FD_120479 | JGI IMG/M metagenome (GOLD analysis project Ga0182004, IMG submission 120479) | Endophyte microbial communities from Sorghum bicolor roots, Mead, Nebraska, USA - 072115-40_1 MetaG | ecosystem: Host-associated > Plants > Roots > Unclassified | place: USA: Nebraska...
ACGTTGGTATAACCATCACTCTCCACTCCTTTACTTACTTGTATACCTTGCTTGTTGTTTAGTTTAGTCTTCTTGTTTAGGAGTGTAGCTAGCTTTCTTAGTTGTTGTGTTTTAGTGTTTAGCCTTGTACTAGTTTCTATAGGTGGCTTGCATAGCTTAGTTGAGCTAGTGCTAGAATTGCTTCGCCATTTGTCTTACTAACTCACTTGCTTAGTGAAGTTTGTAGAAATTTTAAATAGGCTATTCACCCCCCTCTAGCCATTTGGACCTTTCAATCTCCCTGTCTGAGTCCATGTTTGGTTTGAAAGTAGGGCCCGATGTCATCATTGACCTTGATTCCCACACTTCCACCTGTGACCATAGTTTCTACCCATCAACACCATTTGGGGGAGAAACCTTTCATACGTAGCGTTTGTTGTAGAAAAGACCACTTCACTTTGTCATATGCCTTTTCAAAATCAATTTTGAAAATGACCCCATCTCTCTTTTTTGTGTGAAGCTCATGGATGGTTTTGTGTAAGATGACGACCCCCTCCATTATATTCCTGCCTGGCATGAAGGCAGTTTGTGTTGGTCTCACTACAGTTTTAGCTACCATATTAGGCCTATTTGTGCCCACTTTAGTGAATATTTTAAAACTCACATTAAGGACAAATTGGCCTATATTGCTGAATTTTTATGGTATTATTACCTTTTGGGATTAAGGTAATAATACCAAAATTCAGACTATAGAGGTCAAGAGCCTCCCTATGCAGCTCAGTGAATAAGGGAAGGAGATCATCCTTTATCACTTCCCAAAACACCTGATAGAATTCCACCGAAAAACCATCTGGACGTGGAGCTTTGTTATGCTCTATTTAGAAGACCACATCCCTCACTTCAGATTCAATGAAAGGGTTAATGAGGATGTCATTTTCCTCCGGAGATACCTGCGGAATATCTTGGATTTGGTCTTCCCTAAGGGAAATCTCAAGACTCTCTGGCTGTCCAAAGAGTTCTTTATAGTAAGTCGTAATATGACTTTTGAGATTATCATCTCCTATCACCACACCTTGATCATTCTCAAGTTTATAGATATGCTGCTTGCGATGTTTCCCGTTGGCCACTAAATGAAATAACCGAGTATTAGCATCCCCTTCCAATAGGGTTTTAACTTTGGCTCTCTAGTACCATTTCAGCTCCTCCTCTCTCAGAAGGTTAACCAAACGCTCTTTTAGGTAGTGCTTCAGATTGATCTCTTGATCAGATAACTGAGATGTCTCAACTTTCTTATCAATTTTCTCTAAAAGATCTAGCAGAGTCTTTTTTTCTTTTCGATATGACCCTGCTATGTGTTTTGCCCATCCCCTTAGATATTGTCGGAGTCTACGAATTTTAAGCTGCCACCGTTCAAGGGGAGTTGACCCAGAGCATGGAAATTGCCAAATATTTGCAACCATATCATAAAAACCATCTCTTATCAACCAACCTCTCTCAAATTTGAAAGGACGATTGTGGGTCTGGTGGGTTGAAGCGCCTGTATTAAGAACTAGGGGAGTATGGTCTGAAATATTACCATCCCTTGGTTCTACTGTGGTTAATGGAAACATAATTTCCCACTCTATGCTAACTAGGACTCTATCTAACTTTTCAAATGTTGGATTATCCCTTGGGCCAGTCCATGTGTATTGGCGGCCAACCATTGTAATCTCTTTAAGATCTAGAGATTCAATAGTAGCATTCAAAAAAATTGGCCATTTAGGGTCAAAGTCACCACTACTTTTATCTTCTAGGCAATGCATTATATTAAAATCTCCTCCTATGATATAAGGGAGTGTTTCTTTGGAACACGTGTTGGCTATTTCTACTAAGAAAGCACACTTATTTTGTAGTTGTGCTGGTCCATAGACCGCATATAGCACAAATTTGAAGTCATTTGATTTAACTCTTAGGGTGAATTTTACATAGAAATCTCCCTCCACGATTGCTCCAATGTCAAAATTATTTAAATCCACACCTAGCAGGATACCCCAAGACCTGCCATGGGGTGCCATAGTGTGACAAAGGAAATCATGTCCTCCACAAAGATTTTGAGAACATGATCCGGGAATGAGTCCCTACCTGTTTCGGACAGAGCGATAAAATTAATCTGCTCTTCCTTAACTAGTTCAGACAAAAACCTATGCTTAGCCAAGTCTCCCAGACCTCTGCTATTCCAGAAAACACCCTTCATTTTATTTTTATTTTGGAGGGTGTTTTTGATTTTTTAGGAAGTTTGTCTTTCATAGTATTATTGGCATTGTTGTATTTTTTCCTCCTACGGAGTGGAGAGAGATCTATTATTTGATCACTCTCCTTCTCCAGTAGATTCTCATTTAAATTACCACAGGTGTGGCTAAGGATCTCATCAATTTGACTCTCCCGCTCATCGTCACTCTCAAGATTGGAGAGTCTAGATTTGGTTGAGCCCTTTTTTTCATTAGCACATAAGACCAACCTATCTACCTCTAAGTTTTTAATAGAAACTACATCTGAGGTAACTAGGTTGATGCCTATCCTACCAAGGTTTGCAAGAACTTTAGAATCTAGAAAGCTAGTGAAAGAATTACCTGGAAATTCAAGGTTCTTTTTCGCTGCCATCCGTTCAACCTTATGTAGGGTGTGTACGTCCGCGGTTACCGCATTCCTGGAGCTACAGCGCAACACTTCGATGGGCGCCACCGTACCCCCAGGTGGTAACTCTCCCACTGCCAAAGTGGTTGTGTCCACAGGAGAGGTCGCAATAGGTGTCGCAGGTGGTACGACTTGCTCCTCAGATGCTCCTTCCTCCACACTGGCCACAGAAGGTGCGGCCAGCAGCACCTGTGAAGCATCAGTAGCAGCCGTGGGGGGGTGTTTCACCCCTGTCGCCACTAGTGAAGCAGTTGAAGCAGCTGCCTGTGAAGCAACAGCAGGTAAGGGGAGAAGCTCCCCCCTTGCCACTGCCGGGAGCACGAAGACGGCATCCGCCGACGTTGTGTCCCCGTTGGGGAGTAGCGGAGTAGCAGCAGTTTGTCCCGGTGAAGATGTGTAGGGCACGGTGTCACTGCTGCTGCCCCCGAGGAAGTGAAGTGCCACAGGTTGGGGGGCTAAAGGTGAAGACGAACCCCCCACAGACGGCGCAACCGCAGTCAGTGCGTCCTCGTCTCCAGACATGGCCTCCAAAGCTATTACATCTCCACCTTCGAGGTCCGCTGCCGAGAGGGGGGGTGAGGGCGGTGTAGAACCCCCCACTTCGGCGTTCATTGCGCCATTAGCAGAGCCGGGGTTAGCATCCCCGCCAAAAAAACTAACGTTCGTGAAACAAAAAAGAAGAAGAGTGAAATTTATTAGTGGAATTCTCGTAGGCCACAAGTTCTTCTTCTATTAGTGGAGAGTAGGACTTCTGATTGGAACCATCATCTAACTCAAGCATAGCTTTTAAACTGATCTCCTCCAGAAGTTGATCACATATTGTGTCCATACACTCATTCACCAAGGCGGCCTGCTTCTGAGGGGGCAAGTTTTTTGTGGAGTCAGAAACCTATTGGGGAGCAGCATTAACATCTTGAGGGCGTGGTGGGTCATCCTCAGCATCCTTCATCTGACTATCGCCATCAGCTTGCTTATCTTTGTCCCCCAATAAATCATCATCCTCTGGGTCAGACTCCTGAACCTGTGGTGTTTCATCAACTTTGAAAAAGAGGCGGTAAACACCGCATCCAGCACAAACATCAGCCTATTTAGGGATTTTCTTAGCATCAAGGACCGCCACTAAGATGCAAACCTGACCAGTCGCCCTAAGATGAATCATATCCACTTTTTGGATGGCTCCGACAATGGAGCCCACAGCCCAAAGAGGTAGAAAAGCACAAAGTATTCTGGGCACCCTTGTGACTGTCACCCAGACTTGTTCCAACACCCTAATTGGCTGCACATCATCCATGAGTTTTTCAAACACAATAGTACCCTCTTTATTTTTTGTAGTGATAGTGCGAATAGCAAGCATACGCTCTAGCTCTTCCATGCTAGGGAAAGGGACTACAAAAGATTTTTCACCTTCCTTTTGGACCTCCCATTTCCAACGAACCGGAATAATCCTTGCCAGTTCAGCCTGTAGCAGCTGTGCAGAAACTTCTCCTGCTTCTACTGTGATGCTGGCTGCAGCATTGGACTGAAGATTGTCCACAATGTGGTTGTTCCTTGCAGCCTGAATTTGGAAGAAACCAGCCCCATCCTCAGCGGCACCACAAAAGGAAACCGATGGCTTGGGGCCTCGCAGCATTGGGCATTGATTGGTGAAGTGTTCTTCGGTGCAGATTGTACAAACCAATTTGAGGTGTTGGTCCTTGCGCTTCCTTTTGTTGCCTTGATCAAAGTCAAGAGCATTGCCAGTTCCAGACCCTCCCTGGACACCGCCGCCTCGAGCACGGCTGTCTCCAAGGGGGTCAACAGCGACATCTGCGTGCGCCGCCCCGGTAGACCCCCCAGCGACGAACGTGCCACCGTGCTGATTGGCGGCTTCGGTCTTAGGGGCCCCCGGCCACGGCCATGTTCGTCAGCTCCGTGGGGGATCACCCCACGGCCACGACCCCTTCCATTAGCAGCTTCGGCACTTGTCCCGCGGCCATGATCCTGTCTTCCCCTTGCGGTGCCCAGGGAGGGTCTGGAACTGAAGACTCTAGAAGTTAATTAAATATTATTCCTAATATTTTTTGTCTATTAGTTATTTTAAAAATTAGGCAAGATGTAGAATTGGATTTTTTGCTCAAAATTATTTTTTTTTTGTTTTTTTGAAAGGAGATTAAGTTTACATGAAAAATGGGATGAATATTAATTTGTATGAATTCTTTTATTTACAATTATTTGATATAATTATAAAATGAAAATTAATGAATTGTTTGATTACAGACTATTCAAATATACATATGTAGTACTTATGTAGTTTTTTTACAATGACATGATTAAAGTAAAGTTAATCGGTTTTGTTTATACTTAAAGAATGACCTTCCACAATTGTTATATATATATATATATATATATATATATATATATATATATATATATATAGAGAGAGAGAGAGAGAGAGAGAGAGAGAGAGTTATCTTAAGTCAAATAATTTAAACTTTGACCGAATTTTTAGAAAAAAATCAAAATTTATAGTATCGAATTAGTATCATTAAACACACCATAGATGTTATTATTGCTTTCTATAAATTTAGTCAAACTGATACAGATTTTAGGAATTGATTTATTTAAGGAAAAAGGGAGTACTAGTTATTGTTTCTTATATCAATTATTCTTTTTTTGGTCTTTGATGTTGTAAAAGATGGACTTCTTAAATGTATGGTTCATTAATTAAGGTTGAAATCACTTTTCTGCTTTGAAGTAGATAGATTTTTATTGAAGCCACAGAAGCATACAAAAACCATTTGTTTGTGTAGCAACTGCAAGAATGTACGCGCAAAAAAAGATGCGAGGAATGTTACCATTGCCACTGTTGAAAAGACAAAAGTTGCAGCTCAAGACAAGGACACAAGAGCAGTGGCCAGGCCGTGCAAGAGGCCCAGGACGAGTAACGTGTGCCTCACCGGTCCCGAGTGGACCCAACACACGTACGTTTCCTTTCCAGGCCTTGTTTAGTCAACATGCTATCCTACCAAATTTGCTAAAAGCATAAAAATCCTCCTCCAACAACTCCTCATCTCAACTTGCTAAATTTCTTAAGTTGCTATCCAGAGGTTTCTACTGCCGAGATTTGTCAAGTTGCTATCCCAAGTTACTATCCCGAGCGCAACTTGTTAGAGACACATATTCTTTTACCAAGTGAGCGGGTCCCATCTGTCATTCTCTATTTTTACCAAGTAAGAATAGCAACTTATTGGAGACACATCCTTTTTTCTTTTGCTAAACAAATTAGCAACTTGCTATAACTCAAGATTTGACAAGTGAATTTTACCAAGTTGTTGGAGATGCTCTTAAGTTTTGCCAAAAATTTTAGATTCCCGTCATATCAAATCTTGCAGCACATGCATAAAGTATTAAATGTAGATAAAAATAAAAACTAATTATCATGTTTATCTATAATTTGTGAGTTGAATCTTTCGAGCCTAGTTAGTTTATGATTGGACAATATTTGTTAAATACAAACGAAAATACTAATGTACCCGAAAGTCCAAAATGGATACTTAATATTTGGGATTGTCGTGGGCCGTAAATTGATTAGAATCAAGAAAAGGTACAAATACGAAGAGGAAGAGAGAGAAACACAAACATTGTAACACACTTCCGAATATTAAGCATTCATCCTCTAGCTTATTCCGCTGCTCCCTCTTCCTTCCATCCTTCCTTTCTCAGACTATACTATACTCCAAATAGTGTGGAAGAAGGAATATGCTATATAAAGGGTGTTTAGTTCTCCTTTTATCATAAAAAAATTGGATTTTGGTCCATCATTTTATATAATGGAACTAAACACCATGTAAAATTTTTAACAAAAAGGTTCCTCTCCATTTTAGATTTTAGAGGGTGTTTAGGGGGTGTTTAATTCCCCATAAAATACAAAATGCAAAATGCCAACTATTTTAGAATGATGGAATACAAAATGCCAAAATTTTTAGGGTTATATTTAGTTTCATAAAAATTGCAGAATTTATTGCCCTCACCAAAGCCTCTTTAGAATCTTTTGTGCTTTTTTTTTGGCCTTTTGAGACCAAAATTCAAATTGAAGAATAACCACCTTTTGGTAAAAAAAAATTGCATGGTGTTTAGTTCCACTATGCAAAATGATGGACCAAAACTCAAAATTTAACCCTTCACGCTTTGGGCTGGCATATAGTATGCCCGTACATGGGCCTTAGCCCTTATTTCAGTCAGTCAATATGTACCTGTACGGTGCAGATATACATTGTCCAGCACACACACAGATCGTCTAACTATAGTTTTCCAGGTGGGCCAGACATGCTGGGCTGACACGGGCACGATCCGAGAAAGCACGGCCCAACCACGACCCGGTCCGGCTACTACCGTGCCCGTGCCTGGACCACATATTCGGCCAATGGGCCAGCACGGGCACGGCACGGAATTTGGGTCGGCACGATGGTGGTCCGATTATTTTGGAACGTTGGATCAATTTCCTTTATTCCTGGTCGTTGGATCAACTAGCTCCATGTATAACCTAGATATAAAAGCATGTTCATTCTCATTTTCTCCTATTTTTCCTCTCAGCTGTTGTGACTCCCGTCTCCTCCGTCCTCTCATGACCCCTATCCTCCTCCGTCCTCCTGTGTCTGATCCCATGCGGCCATGCAGCCACACTCCCAACCAAGGACAATCACTCCTTAACTCGTCTTCTTCCCAAGGCCACTCCCTCCTCCACTCATCTTCCCCTCAAGGCGTGCCTACGGCATTGGCGACGCGATGCAGAGAGCTGCGGTGACGTGACAGCGTTCAAGCGGCTGCTGTGACGATGCGGGGGTGCAGCGATGCATCTGCCATGAGCGCTGGAGACGGCGGCGGTGCGAGGGTGTCCGCGCGGCTGCTTCGACAATGTGGGGCCGCAGCAATGCGGCAGACATGAGAGCGTAACATGGTGGCAGGCCAGCACAAGTAACGTGGTGGCCGGCCAGCACAAGGCACGCCAAGCTGCCATGCTCGACGGCACGGCACAACACGAGTAACTAGCCATAGGGTCGTGTTTGGAGAAGACTCGGCACAGCAGCACTATCAGGCACAGCACGGCCGGCAGGCCGCCGTGCCACATCATGCCGTGCCTCGCTGTGCCGTGCCTCATTGTGCTCGTGCCCGTACCGTGCCACACGGCGGTCCAGTTGGAAAAATATACGTCTAACGATGAAAGATAGCTCATTGTAGAGTGCCCGTGAATATTTGCTATGAATTTGAGCAGCGCTGAAGCTGTTTGGATGCATATAGACATGGGGCAGCTACTTGATCAATAATTCAAAATATGTACGTATAGCAAAAGTCAACTTGGTAAGACGCGCGGCATCTTGCGCACGATGCTAGCGTATAGGCAAAGTCAACTTGGTAGGACGCGCGCGCGGCGTCTTGCACACGATGCTCGATGCACGCATTTCTGCTTTGACTTTTTTCCAGCATCTCCGCACCTGACTCACACTATAAATTAAGTTTAGTTCCATTTGACCAAGTTCAGATATTACCGTAACGAGAGGAAACATCAGGTTTACTCTCATTGCACATTTTGAATGATGCCACACATACACGCCAAACTCACACAAGTCGCAACGACACGCAAATTACATACGCCAATTATTAACTCAACCGTACCTGCATGCGACGATGCATGATGAAGAATACATCAGCGCGCGAGAGCGCGACGTCACACGTACACGCACGCTCATTCAACCGTCCGCGCACACTACGCTAGCTACCTGCTCTGCTACCCACACGCGATCGAGAAGATATGAAGCTGCTGGCCGGAGACGTACGTAGTACGACGTACTATGGATCTGATCAGTAGACCGTGACGGCGAGCTTCATGCCGGCGCTGCAGTGTCCCGGCGTGCCGCAGATGAAGTAGTGCGTGCCCCTGGGCAGCGTGACGGCGTCGTGGCCCGTGTGGTACACCGGCGCGCGTCCGCCCTTGGGCGACACGATGCAGTTCCTGTAGCCTCCCTTGCTCACCCACGCCACGTCGTGATACGTGGTGTTGTACTTGAACACTGGGAATTATGTAGACGTATGCATGATATATAGATCGGCCGTCAGGAATCATCAGGATATGTATAAGTGTGCGTGTGCACGTACGTTAAAGCACGACGTACGTACCGAGGATGTCGCCGGCGTGGAAGGTCTTGCCGGCCACCCACTGGCCGTAGTCAACTTTGGGCCGGAGCGTCCACCCGGCGGCGTCGCCGACGAGGTACGTCGTCCCCGCCTCGGCCGCCGGGGTGGCCACCGCCAGCAGGAGCACCGCCACGCACAGGAACGCGGCACCGGCGACAAGCGGCGGCGCCCTACTGCCGCCTGCGGCACTGCCTCTTCCCCGAGCCGCCGCCATGGGTGTTGCAACGCGCAGTAGTACGTGTTGTTATATATATGTATATGTAGCTAGAGAGAGCAGCTGTTCCCCTTGCTTGTTGTTATTAGATACCTCAGCTCTCGCAGGCCGTGTTGCCTTTTTATAGCGTGGATGGCCGGGTGCGGCGTCCGTGCCGGGGGTGGACGACGTGTGGTCAGTGGAACTGGAACTGATACTAGTGAGTGAACGCATTAGAGTCATCGCACGTGATGACACGTTGTGCAGGGCAGAAAATTTGACTGATCTCGGCCACTGCGTACAACTTGTGCTCAAGATTAAGCTTGTATATTGGGGCCTTGTTTAGGCCTTGTTTAGTTTCTGAATGTAAAAATTTCACGACACTATAGCAATTTTGTTTGTTTGTGGTAATTATTGTCTAACCATGGACTAACTAGGTTTAAAAGATTCGTCTCGTCAATTCCGACCAAACTGTGCAATTAGTTTTATTTTTGTCTATATTTAATACTCCATGCATGCGTCTAAAGATTTGATGCGACGGAGAATCTTGAAAAATTTTGGATTTTGAAGTGGAAGTAAACAAGGCCTTAGTTCGCGAAAAGGAAAAGCTTATAGATACTGTACAACATTTATAACTATAGTAATTAACATTTAATTGTAGAATAACTAAGCTTAAAAATTTGTTTCGTAAAATACATACGAATTATGTAATTAGTTATCTTTATCTATATTTAATATTTCATGTGTCTAAATATTTAAGGGATGAGTTGAAAAAAATTAGGTAGAAACTAAATAAGACCTGAACCTATATGGAACTAAATAATGAAAATCTCCTTACTACTACTACTCATGCTACTTTGGATAAGATATAACGGAGCGAAGTGATCGATGCATGTTTGGCGGATTCCACGAAATCTGTGAGGTTTTTTTTTGGTTTCTTCTACGCCTATTCCGCTGTTCGGCACCGACAGTTCCTGCCGTGTGCACTAATTGCTCCACGATTCAGACTTGCTTGTCGACTTGTCGTCTTCGAAGCTTGAGTTGACCCTGATGCCTCGGAATCGGAAGCTGCCCTCCGATTGAAATGGTCAGCAAGGTCTATATATGATACTGTATTCCCAGATCCACGATCCACGAACCACGGCGGGGCAACGTATACAGTTGTTGTTGAAGGAGGACCAAACATAACTATGCAACACGCACGTTTGTGCCACGTCGTCGTCGACGGTCCATGTTTCATGCCAGTTTGTAATGGTTACGCTCGTTCAAAGTCGACCACCCCGGGTCTGCGATCAGCTAGCTCTCGGTTTCCATTGGCAGTCTCCTGCGACGCACAAAACTTGCAGTCCCAAACACACAACGCAAAGTTTCTTTGGATAGGTCTTCAATTATTATTGCAGAAAATTACTTGATTGAACTTGCTTATTAAGCCCTAAAACGAATTTCGGTTTGGTACTTGGCTCTTTCGTTAGTTTGGTAAGGTAACGGTACGGTGTCAAGAGCTATACTAAATGATGTTTTTACCCTTAACGCCGAATGCAGCACTACAACGGAATGAGATCCTCTACAATCGAGTAGAATGACTCCTCTCTATAGTCAATCATCTAAGCCGTCATTGATTTGAGATCCAAGCGTGAGCTCTAGAAGCTAACTGACACTACTATGAGGCATTGGTCGATGCCCAAAATAGCCAAAAACCTCGGCCTTTTTGCGGTCCGGGGTTAAAGACCCCTTTAGCACCGGTTTGTAACACGAACCGGTGCTAAAGGGTCCTGCCCAACGGCTACTGACAGGTGCTGTCGGGGCAGGGACCCTTTAGCACCGGTTCGTGTTACAAA
>Ga0182004_10004894_pt1 | contig 10853 bp, 10 predicted proteins | sample Sormic07211540_1_FD_120479 | JGI IMG/M metagenome (GOLD analysis project Ga0182004, IMG submission 120479) | Endophyte microbial communities from Sorghum bicolor roots, Mead, Nebraska, USA - 072115-40_1 MetaG | ecosystem: Host-associated > Plants > Roots > Unclassified | place: USA: Nebraska...
CAGACAAACACCAAAACTCGTGGAATTCTGTCAGATAAAACCCTAAGTCTAGGTGTTGGTTGCATTTGGATCCTTTTCTATGATTAATTGATGGTTAAATATGAACATTAAGGACCGTCAACACGCATATTGTTACACTACTATGTCCTTTGGACTGAAAAACGCTGGGGCCACCTATTAATGCGCTATTCAGCAGTGCCTCCGTGACTCGATATGTGATGACCTCATAGAGGCTTACGTTGATGATGTTGTCGTCAAAACCAGGGATGTAAGCACCCTGATCGACAACTTGGATCACACTTTTAAGGCGCTAAACAAATACCAGTGGAAGCTCAATCCCAAAAAGTGTATCTTTGGGGTTCCCTCTGGTCTACTGCTCGGTAACGTCGTCAGCCGCGACGGCATACGGCCGAATCCTTGAAAAGTTAAGGCGGTGCTCGATATGCGACCACCCAAGAACGTCAAGGACATTCAAAAGCTCACATGATGCATGGCTGCTCTCAGCCGGTTTATCTCTAGGCTGGGGGAAAAAGGCCTTCCCTTTTTCAAACTTCTAAAGGCATCGGAAAAATTCTCCTAGACAGAGGAGGCTAACGCTGCGTTCACCCAGCTCAAAATTTTCCTCACCTCACCACCCGTCCTCACCGCACCTCAACCTAACGATGACCTGCTCCTGTACATAGCAGCAACCGATCGGGTTGTCTCCACGGCAATGGTGGTCGAGCAGGACGAACCAGGCCATGTCTACAAAGTCCAGAGGCCCGTTTACTTCATAAACGAAGTCCTAAACGAATCCAAGACCAGGTATCCTCGGATATAAAAGCTAATCTACACCATCTTAATCACCTCAAGGAAGCTGAAGCATTACTTCGACGACCATCGAGTTTTAGTAACTACCAGCTTTCCTTTGGGGGACATTTTGCGCAACAAGGACGCCAACGGCAGAACTGTAAAATGGTCGATGGAATTATGCCCATTCTCCTTGGATTTCTAGAGTCACACTACCGTCAAGTCTCAGGCCTTGGTCAATTTCATCGCAGAATGGATGGATCTCAATGAGCACCCCCCTCCGGACGCCTTCGACCACTGGTCAATGTTCTTCGACGGGTCCCTAAACATCAATGGCACCGGCGCCGGAATACTTTTCGTCTCGCCCAACAAGGACAAACTCCGCAACGTCCTTAGGATCCTCTTTCCGGCATCTAACAACATCGCCGAATACGAAGCATGCCTGCATGGCATCCGACTGGCTGTCGAACTGGAGTCAAACGTCTTTACGTCCACGGTGGCTCTGCCATAGTCATCAATGAGTTAAATAATGAATGGGACACAACTCACGAGAAGATGGACCTTTACTGCAAAGAAATCCAGAAATGGGAATCCAATTTTTACAGCATAGAATACATCCACGTGGTACGAGATAGGAATCAGGCAGCAGATGCGTTGTCAAAGATAGGATCATCCCGGGCTCAGATCCCGCAAGGTGTTTTCGTCCAAGATATTCACACGCCGAGCGTCGGCACAGACTTGGTCGACAAGCCACCCAATGAGGCAATGCTGATAGACGACACCACTCCGACAACCAGCAACCATGACTGGCGCACTCCCTTCATCAAGTACATATTGGACGGCTTGGGATTTCAAGATAAAACGAAGAACGAGCGCCTTATCTGGCGATCTAAAATTACATGCTGGTCGATTGCAAACTTATGCGTAAGAATGCAAGCTCAGAGGTACTGCTGAAATGCGTATCCCAAGATGATGGCATCAAGCTACTAGATCACATACACGCCGGGTCCTATTGCAACCACGCCGCATCTAGAACACTGGTCGGGAAGGCTTTCTGAGCAGGCTTTTACTGGCCAACTGCAGTCGTCGACGCCGAAAAACTGGTCCAACATTGTGAAGGATGCCAGTTCTTCACCAAGCAGACCCACGTACCTGCTCACAAGATCCAGATGATACCGTCGTCTTGGCCGTTCGCTTATTGGGGCCTCGACATGATCGGGCCATTGAAGCCGGCCCCCGATAACTTCAAATTCGTGTTCGTGCTAATCGATAAATTCTCGAAGTGGATTGAGTACATGCCACTGGTCAAAGTGACTTCCGAGAAGGCCGTGGAGTTCCTCAATCAAATCATACATAGATTCGGGGTTCCCAATAGTATAATCACTGACCTAGGCACTCAGTTCACCAGCACCACATTGTGGGACTTCTGCGATGACAGAGGCATAGTCATAAAGTACGTGTCGGTAGCCCACCCACGGGCCAACGGTCAAGTGGATCGAGCAAATGGAATGATTATCGATGCTCTAAAGAAAAGGTTGTACACGGAAAATGATAGAGCACCAGGTCGATGAATGAAAGAGTTATCGGCTGTGGTCTGGGGTCTCCGAACATAGACTAGTCGCAACACGGGTGTATCGTCCTACTTTATGGTTTACGGCGCCGAAGCCGTGCTTCCTTTAGACATGGCCTTCGGATCTCCAAGAGTCCAACATTTCGACCAGTCTTCAGCCGACCTCGCTAGAGCTCGAGATCAACTGCACACAAGAAAAGCGCCTAAAATCGTGCCTTCGAACAACGAAATATCATGAGGCTATTAGTCGATACCACAACAGGAACGTCGAAGACCGCTCCTTCGTGGTCGGTGATCTGGTACTCAAATGGAAAACAAGCCAGGAAGGGATGCATGAGTTATCCACACCTTGAGAAGGACCCTTTGTGGTCGCCGAAGTTACACGCCCTACATCTTACAGACTGGCGTATCTAGACGGAACACGCTTGCCCAACTCATGGCACATAGACAAACTACGCCGTTTCTATCCCAAAGTATATTTCATTTGTAAATCCTTTCTTGATGAGTAATAATAAAATGTGTTTTTCTTGCTATATACTTTTTCATACGCAGAACACTCAAGCAATTACACCCCAGGCCGTAGGTCCTCAAAGGCCGTCAACTCAACTCAGTGATACATCACTCAAACAAATTTACTGTGCTCAAAACCATGGTCATGATAAATTACGCTTTATTACAAACTTTATACACAAAGTTTACAATAAAACACCCCTCCGGGCGGTCACTAGTCTACTTCTACAGACTACTTTACAAGCCTACTGCTCGGGCTGATCACCCGCACGGCTCTACCTCCACTCCGCCGAAGCGGTCGGGGCCACCGGCGTCTGGCCGGTTGAGACCGCAGGCGTCGACCACCCATCTCCCGCAATGGACGCCCCCGATAACTCCCTGGCCGACCTGTCTGATCCAGGTTGGTTGAGGGGAGTTGACGTCCCACAGAGGTTTATATCACCGATCACTGTCGACGACAAGTCGAGCAGGCCGACGCGAAGTTCATCCGCCTCCTGCGGACCGACCTCCTTGGGATACCCACTCTCCAGCCGGGACAAGTCGACCAGAGGATACTAGGCACGTACCATGCTAAGGACGTGCGCTTCGGCAAACTCTCCAGCGTCCTTGACGAACTGCTGCAGCCAGCCCCATACTTGCTGTGCTTTCTCGATCGGGGTTAGCCTCAGTGCGCGGGGCTAGTCTTCGGGGAGCTCGGGGCTGATCAAGTCAAGCACCGGGGCCACTTCTTTCCAGATCTTGATACAATTGGTCTTCCAGGAGTCCCGATCCTTGACCAGCTCGTCGAGATGCTTCTTAGTGTTAACCTTAAGCACTATGATAGAATTTCCAAAGACAACCAAGCAAGAAGTCAGTATAACACGACAAAAGGAACATCGCGTAGTCAAAAAAGGGTGAAATGGCTCCTACCAGCCAACTCTCGACTCCTGTTCTTTAGCTCTTCGCTAGCCTGGCGCCCGGCCTCTAGCGCGTCGGTACGCTCCTGGTCGAGCCGATCCTTTTCTTGTCGAAGACGCTCAATCTCCTCCTCCAGATCTGCAGAAACAACAGCTGGTCAACAAAACCGACCACACAGTTAACTACAGCCGCTCGGAACCCATGATTTACCTTTCTTCTCCCGATCCTTATCGGCTAGTCGCCGATTCAGATCGAGCAGGCACTCTTCTTGAGCTGCCATCTCGGCTGCCTTCTCCTCGGCCTCCGACCGAAGGCGGTCTAACTCTGCGGTTAGGGCCTTGTTCTCGGCGATGATGCCCTCAATTTGGTCAAAGCACCTCTTTCAGTACTTCGCCGTCTTCATTGCGCCCTGCAAGAATTATACATACTCAGAAGCAAAGAAAAAAACAATACACATACATTCTGGCAAAACGCAAGACCACTTACCTTGACTTCATCAACAAGTCGCTTGGCAGCGCGCTCTACCCTTGCTGCCTCCTCGGTCTCGGCGATCTCCTCGTGACCGATGAAGTGGTCCCCGCGTTGGCGCCACACGAAAACATGTTGGCGACCATCATGGGGGCGGCCCTAGATCTCCTCCACTTCGTCGTCAGAAGTTGCCTGGGCCTCCTCGCCCTCCGTGCTACCCCCAGCCATGGTCACGGGTATCAACGGATCCTTACCCCGGCTAGGGGAGCCCTTCGGTGAAGAAGCCTCTGCCCGGGCCAGAGTTGGGGCCCTCGTTTCTTCAGCAGGTGGGGGAGTCGGGGCTCTATCCCCCTCCTCCGCGACACTGCTCGGGGGAGGCGTCCTTGCAGCCTCATCGTCCATTGTCAGGGTGCTCGCCCCGGTCCGCGCCGGAGCCGGGTCCTCCTCGGTAGTCTCCGTCGCAGTTACAACCGTGGGCTGCTCCTCGGTTGGCTCCTGGGTGGTCTGCTCGGCGGCGTTTTCAACGACAACCGTCGGCTCAGCCATTCTCTGGCCGGCGACGTTGCCCGGATGAACATTCGACGCCGCACTAACAAAAGAAGATATCATGCTGACGTCACAACTCACAACAAAAAAACAAAAAACAAACAACAACAAGGAGGAAGTATAGAAGACAGGTTATAGAACTCATAGGTCGGAGCGCCTGTGCGTCGCTGCAAAGAACCTCCTCCTAGTCCTACCAATCGTTGCTGCTGCCTCTGCCCCCCAAGTCGTGTCGGCTCGGTGTGCGGGGCTAGAGGATCACCGGTCACCCGACCAGCAGCGATCGGCGCAACGCCAATTCGACTGCACGGTCTCGTGACCAAAGATGGCGCAGCCTCCTCCTCTTCGTCCTCATCATCGGCGATCCTCACGAGCTGACGACGCTTCAGAGCCTGGCTAGTCTCCGCCAGCATTGCTTCCGTAGGGGATGGCTCTACGGCCACTGGCCTTTTCTCCGCCACCCTGTCCTCGGTGGTCGGCGCCGGTCAGTTCTGGTCTTCTTCGCTGCTGGTGTATTGGGGACACCGAGCAACATCGTCCACTGCCGCCTCCACCCCAGCAGGCTGGTCCATACCGGGTGCCAGTGACACATACACCAAGCACCGGTCAATGTCTCCAATCTACAATAGAACCAACGACAAGTCATTAACCAAGGCACAACAGTATCCACATGGTGATACTAATCAATAACAATATTCATTTACCTTAGGAGCTGGTCGTCCCAGCTTGAAGGCGTGCATCCGATCACCGCTTCGAACAAAATTGTCATCAGACAAGTTGAACAACTCGTTCATCAGCTGTTGGACCTCCGTCTTTTCCAAACCATCCGGGCACATCCTGGTCTGGTCTTGACTCCCCGCATACTCATACGCCGAGTGCACCCTCCTCTGGCAGGGCATCACTCGTCGCACAAGGAAGTTCCCGACCACTCCTGGCCCGTCTAAGCGGGACCAGTTGATCAGGCTCATTAGTTCTGCCACTTGACCGTCGTACTCTGGACGATCTGTCCAGTTGACCCTCTTCTCGGGGATGTAGCCCACATCGCAGAATGTGGCGCTGCCCGGCTCTTCCCTGATGTAGAACCACTTCTTGTACCATTCGGTGAGGGAAGTGTTCCAGGGGCAGCTGAGGTACCGGTTCTTCATTCTATCGCGCAGATTGAGGTATACTCCACCTACAATCTTGGAGCCTCCAACTGCTCCTTTCTTCCGCAAATAGAAAAGATAGCGGAAGTGGTCGAAGTGCGGCTCTATTCCAACATTGGCTTCACACAAGTGAATGAAGGTAGAAATGAGGATAATGGAGTTCGGGTGCAGATTGCAGATCCCAATCTCATAGTAGAGAAGAAGGCCCTAGAGAAAAGGATGGACGGGGATCCCAAAGCCCTCTCGAAGAAATGCTCAAAAACAACAATCTCACCGGCGCGGGGGTCGGGGTAGCTCTCCCCCTCTAGCGCCCTCCAGCCGCGGAGCTCCTGGTTGTGCAGCGGACCCATTCCGACGAGGTCGTTGAGAGACCTCGTGTTGCTCCGGGACTTCTTCCACTCCTTGGCCATCAACTCGGCCCTTTTCTTCGAGTCGCCCTTCGCCATTGGCGCCGTATAAAGAACTTTGAACTAGAATGGTAGTGGAAGGAGGCAGTCATGGCAAGGGCAGAAGGCTTGTAGCCAAAGGCTAGGTAAAGAGTATGGACGGTGCACCGAGCTTTTTATAACAGCAGCTCCACGCCTACCACTTCCCATGTTATGGGGAAGTGGGCGGATCTTGCGGCGGCCGTGGTGCTTCAGTTTCAATAATTATCGTAGTTAATATGGTGACTTTTCTGCATAATTGATGGTTTTCTTTTCTTGGACTACGCAACGGACGGCTGCACAGTTACCAGGCGTGCCTTTTTACGCAACAATCTGACAATGTGCCAGGACGCTCCGTCACATCGCGTTTTAATACGGCGAGATGCTATTTTCAAAAAGAGAAGTGGGTCTGTTGGTGGAACAGATATGACATACTTGTTGACTGCACTGACCACCGAGCATGACATACTCGGGGACTGGTCGACTAGTCTGCTCATTTGTCAATTTGATTGGCTACACCGACCAATGAGCATGACATGCTCGGGGACTGGGTGATTAGTGTGCTAATTTGATCTCTCGATCAATTGTACCGACCACCAAGCGTGACACGCTCGGAGATTGGTCGATTAGCACACTCGTTTTAAAGTCTGGGGACTGAATCGAGCACGTTTACATTCCCAACCACACTCGGGGACTTGTCCACCAGTCCCTACACCGTGCTCGGGGACTGTACCGACCACCGAGCACGTCTACATTATCAACCGTGCTCGGAACCTCGTCAATCACTCCCTTCACTGTGCTCGGGGTTTGCTTCGATCGCTCTCCAACCACAGCTTGGGGACTGTTCTTCTCAGTTACATATGAATTGGACTCATATACAACTGCGGGGTAATTTTATTTCTTAGACCTTGCTACAAGGCTCATACTTCGCCTTCCAGCAAGCTCGGGGACTACATCGGTACGATGCATCTGGCGATGCATCTCAGTTTTAGAATTTCTATGAAGACTTTTTTGACCCTAGCACCACGTGCCTATGTCACCTACTACCAGGCTTGGGCACTAAGTGGGCACACTTCACCTTGTGGTGAACATTCTTACTTTTTAAAAGTCTGTACTTTTCAAAAAAGTAAAGTGGGCACACTCCACGAGGAAAGAATTTTTTTTCTCAAGAGCACCATGCATTTTTCAAACAACCGTCTTCTTCAACGATTGATGCTGGTCAACTGGTTTTCTAGCTGGTCGAAATATCGTTGCAATTGCTCAGGCGACTTTTCTAGCTGTCAAAGATATCAAGTTTTACTGGCTGAAGAAGCTCAAGACGGCGTGTTACATCACAACACATGGTGCTCGGGGACTAGCTGTGGGGGTATAAACCCCTATACCCTTACGGCTAGACTTGGGCTAGGAGGCTTGGCCCATCACGAGACAGTTCGAGGCTTGACCCAACCGCTTGGAGTTTTGCGCAAGGAAACAAGGTGTAGAGATCTGGTAGAATTCTGGTCGGTTAGAATACGAATTGATATCATGCTATCTATGGCAATTGTAACCGACTAGGATTAGTTTCCAGATCTGTAACCCTGCCCTCTCGACTATATAAGGAGAGGCAAGGGACCCCCCTAGATAGATCATCTCAACACAATTCAATACAATCAGACACAGGACGTAGGTATTACGCCCACACGGCGGCCGAACCTGGATAAAAACCTTGTTCGTGTCTTGCGTCACCGTCAAGTTCGTAGCTTGCGCACCGTCTACCGATAAACTACTACCGTGGGTATACCCCAAGGTAGACTGCCGACTAGCTTTCGTCGACACCGCCAGTACCCTAGGACCATTCCGACGACCGAGGCATCCAAGGTATACCAAGGTTGCGCGCCGTGCCCTCGTCGTTCTCCTCAACCATCACCAATACAGCGCATGGCGACTCGACTCCCGGCCCGGATGGTGTTCAGGCTTTGCGGTCGGAACGACTTATCCTTCCAGCTAAGTGTGGGGCATGCGTTCAACATGACAAGAGGGCCGTCAACGATTGGTCCTTAATCGACTCAGGCAGGGGCACTATGGTCAACCCCACCATAAGACCCTGCCCGGTCTCAAATTCTTTTCCACACTTGGTTACTTTTCTCCATAGCATTAACAGCTAATCAAACAGGTGTCCACCTATATCTCGCAGGTGACAGGAAATCACCCGATTTCTACCGTACTAAGCAAGCTAAGCATAGACTCCGAGCCTATCTATATAGGACAAGGTAGATAAACAAGTGGTGATATCAAGGAGTAAGTATGCATCAACGGTGTCAAGCAATTCCTATCACTTAAATGCAACATAGTAGAACAAGCATGATATACTAATGAAGTTAGCGAGAAGAGGGAGACTTAGAATGCTCCGGGGCTTGCCTTTCTCAAACGTGCTCGGCTTGTGGTCCGGGCACTCCTGCAGCTCTTCTCCGGGCTCTGGTCCTCCCAGAAGTTCTTGCTCCTGGGTCTCCTCCTGCTCCTCGGGTCCCACCTCATTCTCCTGCAAGCCTGTATGATGCATGTGTGCTGATGAGTGGAGTACGAGATGCCCGGGGTGCAATGCTTATGGCAGTGGGTACCAGACGACCATAACACGGTGCTTAGATGACATAGGTGGTTATTTCTACAAGGTAGTCAACATCATCTAAGAACATGTACTCAGATTAAGCATCTATTGCATTCCCTTCTACAAGTTGCCTTCATGGTTAACCAGCAGCTAACATGGGGCTTCAAAGATACACCAAACACCCCTTCATTCTATTTAATTTATGCATAAGAATTCATAATTTAGTTACTCATTATTGAACCTACAAAAGTAGCATATGTTTCTTTTTATCAATAAATTCCACAATAATTACAATAGATCACTAGTCAACCATAAAGTCTACCATAAATTTTTCATAATATTTGGACACTTATTTTGGGCTACAAAAATTACAAGATTATTCAATATAATTAAGTGTAAATACCCTACTGTTGTCTAAGTGTCAGACAGCAGATTTCATATTTTTATAAATTACTTGCTAACATAAGAAACACCCACAAAAATTTCCAAATTAATTGCATGATCCAATTATTTAATAAAAATCATAAACCACTGCCATGCAAGCATTTAAATCATCATAAATTAATTTATACAGCAAATAATATGTGACATATTTTTCCCAGAGACTAATCATCCATGTAGAGCCAAAAAAACAAGTTTCATATTTTTCTGAGTTATATTCTAATTACCGTGCATTTTCCAATTTTCAGCAAAAATATGGATTAACTATATTTGTACAGAAAAGTTGTTCAAACATGACATGCAACCATACCAAATTATAGATCTGGAATTAAAAAACACACCAAAATTTATTTCATCATTTTTGGAGCCATATATCTCAAGATATGGATTTTATACTATTTAAATCATTTTCTAGAAAACCTTTTAAAACGAATATCGAGTTAAAACGCTAAGGGCACCCGGATTCAAACCCGCAGAGCCACTGACAGGCGGGTCCCGTGGGTCAGCCGACCCCACTTGTCGGCCACCCTGAGTTCCCGCGGCCAATAACCGCCGGAATCCCACCGCCGATGAGGTCTCCGGCGACACCAAGAGGTTCTACGGTTTCGCAGACGCGAGACGAATCTAGCCATGCCCTTTTTGGCGCCTATCGAGTATCGGAACTACCTCGCGTCGAGAATGGCGGACGCGGCGGCGCTGCTCGCCGAGGTCCGGCCACCTCACGGCGGTAGAGCGCGCGCTAACGGCTGGAACGGGTGCGCAAAGCCAAGGCAGAGCTAACGCGCCTAAAAACGCAAGAAATGGCGGAGAGGAGAGGGAGAACCGTGTGGACCGAGGGGTCGCCGGAGCTTCGATTCACTCTGATGAGCTCTACCGGACGTGCTAGACTCACCGAGCGCGATTGAGCGCGAGCACGGGGTGCGGTAGGACGAGGCGGAGCCGTCGGTGGTCGCGGAGAGGAGGGAGGAGGCCGGAGCTGGCACAGAGAGGAGCTCCGAGCGTCGGCGGCGATGGTGCGCGAGCGAGAGAGTGGGCGAGAGCGCGAGCAGAGCGGCGCGTTTGGCAGTGGGGACGGTGGCGTACGCGGCCGAGCGCTCCTAGTGGCCGACCTGGGCGCGTCCAAGCTGCCGCATGCTCGCCACGCGGCGGGCGAGCTCTGCCGGCTCGCCATGGCGGCACGGGCTAGTGGGCTAGAAGTGAGGCCGCGGCCTGCTAGCACCCCCTTTCCTTTTTCTATGTTTTTTGAATTTCTTTTCTTAATTCTTGTTCTAAATTCATTTGGACTATTTAAAAACCCTTTTCACCTTTGGCTCCCAAAACAAAGTTGTTCTAAATAAAAAGTTCTACAACTTTGTTTTAAGTTAAAATCCCAAATTCCAAATAGAATTTGAAATACAGCTCAAAACTAGTTATAGGTTTTTAAATAAATCTATTTTGGGAATTTTTGTATAAAATCCATTTCTCAACTTCTATAGCTCCAA
>Ga0182004_10004895_pt1 | contig 10853 bp, 14 predicted proteins | sample Sormic07211540_1_FD_120479 | JGI IMG/M metagenome (GOLD analysis project Ga0182004, IMG submission 120479) | Endophyte microbial communities from Sorghum bicolor roots, Mead, Nebraska, USA - 072115-40_1 MetaG | ecosystem: Host-associated > Plants > Roots > Unclassified | place: USA: Nebraska...
GACTTAAGTGATTATTTTGGAGAAATGATCAACATGAACATTGTTCCTAAGGTTGAGTTAAGCATAGATAAGCTATTTACCAAGGCATAGCACACAAGCATGAGCATGGTTCACACAAACACATGCATAGGAAGCATGATTAAACAAATTAAAGCACAATTAAGCATAAAATGACATGGCTCAAGGTAGATGACGATCATGGAATGCTTGAGTGAATGATGATGCTCATGTTATGCATGTGATTTATGCAACCATAACACTGGTGTGTTACAAACATCACTACACAAGTGGTGGTGTCGATAAGAACTCCGTTGCCACTCATCCATTTCATACCCAGAATTACATCTATACCCACACCGGGTAGAACAACCAAATCAGCAAGAAACTGATGGTCTCCTATTTCCAGAGTTGCCCCAAAAACCACTTGATTTGTAGAAATATTATTTCCAGTGGCACTAATGCAATAACTGCCTTTATCAAGTGTAACTGCCTTGAGATTATACTTAGACACAAAGTCTGAACTCACAAAATAATGCGATGCTCCTGAATCAAAAGGCACAAGTGCATCACATTGGTTAACCAGAAACTTACCAGCCGTAACTACCTCACCAGCAGGGATTGCTTCAACAGTTGTATAGTGAACACGCCCCTGACGGACGTTCCCTTGGTTGCCCTCCTTTGGCGGGTAAGGACAGTTGCTTTTCCAGTGCCCGGTCTGATTACAGTTCCAGCACGGACGGTTGGCAGGTGCAGTCTTGGCATATGTGGGACCAGTGTTGCCCCTAGGAAGAGCAATGGAATACCCCTTGCGGAACCCCGTCTTCGCCTGATTCTTCTTCGCTAGAGGCGATATCGCTGGTTAGGAGTTGGAGCACGATACTGGGGCCAATCTGCCACTGGAGCCTTGGATTGAGATGCCCCTGCCCTGGCCTCAAAAGCTCGCTTGTGAGTCTTGGTCGCAGTGTAGACAGTGTTGTAATTCTCTTGGGTAAGAGCATCACTGACAAACTCATTGAAAGTTGCACACTTAGTGCGACCCATAGTCTTCAGCAGCTTGGGGCCAAGACCCCTCTTGAAGCTAGCAATCTTTTTTGACTCAGTGCTCACAAACTCAGGAGCATGCCTCGACAGATGATTGAAAGCATGCAAGTACTCCTTCAGAGTTTTGTTTCCCTGAGTTAACTGCATGAACTCAGTATGCTTCATCTCCATGACCCCAGGAGATATGAAATGCCCTTTGAAATCTTCACGGAAGAGATTCCAGTCAACAACGGTGTTGTCCCGGAGAGCCTCCCGATGTTGATTCCACCAGATACCTGCTGGACCCTGCAGTTGATGAGCTGCATACTCTGCCTTCACACTATCAGTTAGCCGAAGTAAGCCGAACTTTTGCTCCACCGTGTTCAGCCACTCCTCAACCTGAAGGGGCTATTCAGCCTCTCTGAATGATGGGGGCTTAGTATCCATGAAATTCTTGAAACTGCTATACTGATTAGGTGCTGGCCCATTTTGTGCATTCCAACCACCCTGATTTGCCATCTGATTGATGGTTTCAGCGAGCAACCTCTAACTTTCCACCATCATTTGCATCAGCTCAGCTGGATTTGATGGTGGAGGAGGAGGGGGTGGGTTCATGTTCGCATGATTTTCCGCACCTCGAGTGCCATGAGACATCTATAAAGACAAAGTCAGTGAGTATTGATGATGACAAGATTTGGTGTAGAAGAACTTATAATCATGCCTGAAAGTATTCGAGAGAATAACTTTAAAGAGAAAGGCACAACAATTCAATTCCACAAAACAACATCACCAATCCAACACATGACACAGATATCCGTAAAATGCACAACAACGGAAAAATATCGCTACAACCGCTCGAACATTTTCTAGTTAAACAACATTGGGTCCATGAAGTTATTACATCATCTCAGTACAGGCCACAAGTCAAAGATCAAGGTTTAGGATTACAACACAGTTACAAAAGAACTGCTGCCAAGGTCACACTACAAAAGATCCTCATAGGGTGACTACCAGCTACCCACTACATTCCAGGCTCATCTTCCGAGTCAGCGTCGAAGCTCGCCTCTCCGTCCTCGTCGCTAACCGGCTCAAGCTCCTCGTCCTCCACGTCCTCGTGCAAAGGTGGTGCAGCCGTGGCCGATCCATCTACCTCCATACCATCATCATCGGCCACGATCACCTGAGGTCCCACCTCTAGATACACATGTACAGGGCGAGGAATAGGGTGTAGCAAGTTGTTAAGACGGTGAATCTCCACAAGGCCAGCTTCAATTTGATCCTACAGATAGTTCTCCCACTCAAGCGACTGGATACGGTGCATCTCCCATGCCCGGCTCCTGTTCTCCGACACACGGAGTGCAGTATCCCTCTCACGAGTGATCTGCACCAAGCGCTCCTGCACGGTCTTCTTCTCTCTAGCTAACTGACTCATCTGGTTCTACTTGTGATCTCTTTCCCTAATGGCCTTCACCCACTGCTGCCTGCGGTACTCCGCAATGTCTTCCCAGTCATTGCGGTCCTTCTGGGCTTGCTCCAGGAGTCTAGTTTGCTTGCGAAACTTGCGAGCACGCTTTTTAGCCTTCTGTTGCATCTCCTGAGCCTGGCGAACAGCCACCATCACCTGTGCATAGGTGTCCTCTCGCTGACTGAACAGCTTAAGCACAGCCATCATAGCACTCAAAGCAGGACTGGAGCTCTAAGCTCGCTCTCCTCGGCCTCGGACCAACGCACATCCATCAGCCTGCTTCCACTCCGCTGCTGCTGGGTCAGCATGGGAAATGGAGGCCGCGGGCCCTCCTATCAGCTCATCGCCAAACCTCTAACATATGTGGAGCAGCATAGCATGGGCTGCAACCTGAGCTGCTTCCCATGGAGTCTCCCCATCTGAGTTGCAGGTCCACCCAGTCCATGCAGGCCTGCCCCCATGTGGTGGGACAACTCCCTGCACAGCAAACACTGCAAGTCTCCTATCATGTCCACCTCCCACCAAGAATACTGAGGTGGCTTAGTATACCCCACTGACTGTAGCACCCTCCAGAGCAGAGTAGGAGTGCCAACTCGCTCAGAAATGTGTCACTGGGGCGAGGTCAGGCGGGCACATCCATCTGTGGAAAGGAATAACCGTGGGTAAGAGAGGATTAATTTAGCAACATTTATTTAATTAAAAGGGACGATATTGTAAGGGAAGGAGTAGACAGAATGTATGTATGAATGCGATATGATGCATGCGCGAACCGTACGTCCTCACAAACTTAGAAAATTAATATTCTAACGGATATACGGTGGCATACGTTCGTCCCTTGATATGGTAACCATCGATTTACACGCACGCTGTTAGAGTACCTGCAGAAAACTTCATTGCAGCCCAACAATTCCCAATATCTCACTCAAGAAAGCAGTAAACTAAATGCACATTGCTTATACATGCCCAACATGCACAAACAACGACACCAATTAAGTTTCTTTCGTAGTTCCATGGTTTGACATGTAACCACTCCAGAAAACCACCGCGAACACTCCCCTAGACCGTCGTTTGGACGATCATGCTCTCACAACTTACACTTACCAGAGCTTAGGTGCGACGTTGTATAATTTAAATCTAGCGACATATGTGGCTAATTCACATATGAAGGCTACCTCTACTATTAGACCACAGGGTAGCATAGTGCGGTCATCACACATCCATACCTGAGTACTGCCGGAGATGCAAAAATAAAACCCCCCAAGTCAATACTAAAATAGCCACCTAGAGTCCTTATATGGGCAAGGAGGATTCGACCAGTGGCATAATTTAAGTATTGATTTTTACACTTTATTTAAAAACTCTTTTGTTTTAAAATACACAAACGCTGCATTTATAATGCTGAACTTGCTCCGATGCCAGCTATCACAGAACCGACCAAATTATAAGAGTACAAGTGTAGGAAACATCGAATAGCAATCAAGTTTCCACACTTGACCCCATATAATCTCGGTAGTCAACTGAAATCATGAAGGATTTCAAACCAACTTGCAATAAACCAAGATCGTAATAGTTCAACATAATACAGTGAATGTTACATAGTTCAAACATGGCCGATGAAGCGGCACCACATCGGAGTTACTTAGTTATTACAACACAAGTTTTGAAGTAGCGGAAGCAAAATAGTTCACGCACACATTTCATAGGTTCTTGTTACTGCCAGAGTCTCATCTCATCCACCAAAAGCATCAAGGTACGAAGTCATTAGATAACCTTGCCCAACGGTTTAGTCCTCATCCCCTGCAGGATGGAGACAGGTATTGCACAAACCATCATAGAAGACATCAGCTGCAACAGGTGGGAATAAACCCTGAGTACGAGGATGTACTCAGCTAGACTTACCCGTCTAGTCAAACATAAAAGACACTCAAGGATCAAGCAAGGCTGAGTATAAAGTGTAGCTGGCTCGACTCAATATTTGCCAAAAACTTAAGTAGATACTACACCATTTGTAAAGGCATCATTTAATCATCATTAGCCTACCACTAGATTAGCACCTAGATTAAGCACTTCACTTGATTATTACAAACAATAATAACCATATCAAATTCATCATATGATCATTCTTGCAATCATCATTATCATTATCAAGAACCATTGTACTTAGTGAATGCTACGTTTGCCGCTGCTCCATCAAGTTCTCACTATCCGGGAGAGATGGCGATTCGAATCGATTCCTATCCAGCTGGAGGGTTATTCCTAGCACTCACCCAAGCATCCCCCATCAGAGAGCAAGTGGGTCACCATTGGTGTGACTCAGGAATCATGGCTCCGATCAGCGCCGATCACCCGACTTCTACCGATTAAAGCATGGCTAAGCTGCTACTCGATCCTAACTCTATAACCAGGTAGTGGTAAGATATCTGGACAAGGAAAGGTACAATACAGCAAGGGTTTCATCAGAACTCCTATACGTAATGCAGCAATAGATATAACTTAATCAAGTATGATTTCGAAATTAAAGTGGGAGACTTAAGATGCTCCGGTGCTTGCCTTTCACGAACGAAGCTAGCTCGTGATTAGCGCACTTGACCTCCTCTTCGGGCTCCTCTTGTCCGGCTGGCTGGACCTCCACTTCCTGGTTGATCTCCTGGCCTTCGTGGTTCACATGGTGGAGCTCGAACGAGGCTGACGTTTCCGGTGCACCTATTGCATGCACGATAAGTAAGAAATGTGTGCATACTTGATGAGGATGAATGCTTGTACATGATTAGAACTTCATTGGACACTCATTTGCGGAGTGACTCCCATAACAAGCTCACACAAGATAACTAACTAACGCAGCCAGATTTAGCAAGTCAAACCGTAAACAGCAATAACCAAATAACAGAGCAGCTCAAGGAATAAATCATAACTAATGCTTTACAGATCCAACAAACATGAAGGAGGACATTCTGGAAAGCTTATGAAATTTTTTACATTTCATTTTTAGACATCATAGCAAGATTCACAAGTTAAACAGGTCAATTAAACAAAGTTCCAGGTTCTGTCCCAGAAAAACAGAGAGCACCTAGTTCTGGGACTCAACTTGGAAGAGCCATAACTTTTAAACTATTGGACCAAATGATCCCCAATTTAAACTGCAGCTTTCTCAAAAAGTTTGCAACATCTTTGATTTAAACAAGTCTTTCAGAAAACCAAGTTATCATCAAGCAAAGGTCAGATTACTCCCTTGCTGTCCAGAACAGCTATAAAACCTTTAATTAATTATTTGATGACATAGCCAAAACATATTTAGTGCAACCCAAAAGGCTGACAAGCACAAGCATAACTTAAGGTTAACAGAACATTCCATGTTGACCCCTAAATATGCAATAACATGGCCTTTATTAATTTAATTCTATAAAAGGACATAATTACAAGATACCAGCAAAAGTGCTCAGAAAAATCTACAAAAATTAAAGAAGCACAAGCATGGCAACTAGACATTACCATAAACTTTTGAGAGCAATTGCACAAGCCAAACATTAGATAATTAATGAACAAGTAACAAGGTGCTTATTTCATAAATTAAGAAACATGGCTTAGATAGTGTCAAACAACAGATTTCAGATTATTTACATGTTAATATTACTATAAACAAGCTTGACACCAAAAGAGAACACCAGCATAAGCATCAAACATTTATTATGATTTAAATATGAAAACAAGCCATAGAATCAACATAAATTACATATCAAAGATGCAGCACTCCAAAAATCATGAAATATTTTTCAGAGCATTTTAATATCACTCAGAGCCTACCATAAAAATTTCACAGCAAAAGGAGCAGTATATCAAAAGATATGAATTTACACTTAAATAACAAGATTAATTCATAACAATTATTTTTCCCAAAAAACACGGTGCATGTTATATTTTTATGAAAAACTAGTCATCCCATGGATCATCACAAAACTTGTTTCACCAATTTTGGAGCTCAGAAACTGGAGATATGATTTTTGGAAAAACAGCACAAACTCTAATTTCAAACCCTAAGGAGAGAGAGGCTGACAGGGGGACCCCGTAGGTCAACGGACCCCACCTGTCAGTGACCCGAGAGCAGAGGTGAGGCTTGACCACCGGAGATATCATCGACGGCGAGGTCTCAGCGATGGCCAAGAGCACCATCGTGCTCCTCACTCTATTCCGCGACGATTGGTACCAGAAACCCTAACTCTACCGCACCCTAGGGACCTTGCCCTTGCGAATGGCGGCACGGCGGTGAGGTGCGGCAAACCGCAGGCGTCTCTGGTCAGGCACCGGATGAAAGAAGATCCCGACGAGCACCAGCATGACCAGGCGAAGCTCTAGGAACAAGAATGAGAGGAAATGGTGGACTATAGAGCCCTGGCCACGACACCGGTGACCACGGCGGAGCTCCGACGAGGTAAGCTCGCGACGGAGAAGACAATGCGGGCTTACCGAAGCTCGGCAGCCGCAGCCAACATGACGATGGTGAAGCGGGGAAGCTGGCGGAGCACTGGATGGAGTCACTCGGCCGGAGATGCCGAGACGCGAGCGCGCGAGGTCACCGAAGCAGCAGCGGCGACGCGGAGAAGACGATGAGCGCGAGAGAGACAGGAGAGAGGAAATGGACGCGTCCACTCGCTCGGAGGCGTCGCCGTGGAGGTCATGCGCGCACTCGGAGCTGATGAGCAGGGCCAAAGACGGTGTACGGGCGCCAAATGTCGCCGTTGTGCTGATGCCGGTCGGCCACGTCGACGAGCTCGGCGTCCATTCAGACAAAGCGACGATCGACTGACAGAGCTAGTTTGACGGTGATTAACTCCCAAACCGTGGCGAATTAGGAGATGATGCAGTTGACAAAGTTGGAGTACTAAACGAGTTCTACAAGTTTGTAAACTGGAGCAAAGACCAATTCGGCCTGGATCAAGAGATATGATGCTCCCAAAATTGATCAAGCAAACTGGTGGCGCCAAGACTTAGCAAAATTTGGTTAAGTGCCTAAACAGCACCCAAAACTATCTTGCAAGCACTTTTTTAGCAAGATGTGCTCATTTTCATGAGATGGCCATGCAAAAATTTTTGTTCCTTATAAAATTTGCTACAACTTTGCTTTAGGAAGTTTTGACATGCAAACATTTTATGAAGCACTTTTTAAAAGCCTAAGCAAAAGAGGTTTTTAAGGCCTATAAGTGAAAGTATGACTTAGGTACTTAATTTGGAGATGTGACCAACATGAATATTGTTCCAAAAGTTGAGTTAAGCATAGATGAACTATTTACCAAGGCATAGAACACAAGCATGAGCATGGTACAAGCAAACATAAGCTTAGAAAGCATATTTAAGCAAGTTAAATCATACTTTTGCATAAAATGACATGACCCAAGGTAAATGATGATCATGATATGCTCATGAAGATGATGATGCTCATGTTATGCATGTGAATGATGCAACCATAACACTGGGGTGTTACACTTTCCATTTAACGCTTTTGGAAATTCAACTCCTTCGAGAGTTTCTAGGATGTATGCATTGCCAAGAGCAGATCAACTTATCTGATAGGGACCTTCCCAATTAGGAGACCATTTTCCAAATTTCAAATATTTAGTCTCAATTAGTAGAATTAATTTCCAAACTAATTCTCCATCAGTAAACTCCTTAGCTTTCACCCTTTTACCATACCATCTAGCTACTCTCTTCTTATTCTCTTCAATGTTAACTAAAGCTTTCAACCGATGCCCTGCCAAATCTTCCAATTCATCTTTCATCAGAGTATTATAATCATCGGCAGTTAATTGATCCTGAGAGAATATCCACCTAGAGCCAGCTTTGACCTCCCAAGGGAATACAACGTCGTGCCCATATACCAACTGATAAGGTGACACTTTAGTCGCACCATGACACGCCATCCGATACGACCATAGGGCTTCATTTAATACCGTATGCCATCATTTAGGATTTTCTTCAATCTTTCGCTTGATGAGCTTAATGATCCCCATGTTAGAAGCTTTGGCCTGCCCATTAGCTTGAGCGTAATAAGGAGGAGAATTCGACATTTTTATCCCCATACCAATTGTAGATTCATCAAACTCCCTAGATGTAAACATAGTACCCTGATCGGTAGTAATCGGTTGAGGAATACCAAATCGGTAAACAATATGCTCCTTTACAAAATCAATCATGTTGGCCGATGTCACTTTTTTCATAGGATAGCTTCAGCCCATTTAGTGAAATAATCAGTAGCAACAAGAATAAAATTATGTCCTTTACTTGATGGCGGATAAATCTGACCAATGAGATCAATAGCCCATCCTCGGAACGACCAAGGTTTGATAATAGGATTCATAGCCAATGTGGGTGCTCTTTTAATATTGCCAAACTTTTGACATCCTTGACAACCGTTGAAATATTTGAAACATTCTTCAAGGATAGTCGGCCAATAATATCTATTTCTTCTAATCATCCATTTCATTTTAAAAGTTGATTGGTGCGCTCCACATACCCCCTCATGAATTTCACCCATCAAACTTTTTGATTCATCATCACCAAGACATCTAAGTAAAATTCCATCTACAGTACGATAATATAGCTCATCATCAAGGAGTACATACTTGGTGGCTTGAAATATAAGCGTCTCTCAACTTTCTTACATGGGTTTTTTAAGTAATCAATGATTTCCGTTCTCCAATCATCGGCACCAATTGCCGATGAAAACACCTCTAGGATAGGCTGATATCCCGAAGCATGTTGAGCCAACCGATTAGCTTCTTCATTATGTAATTAGGAAATATGTTCTAGACGGAAATCCTTAAATTTCTTCAACAATTGCAAACACCTCTCGTAATATGATATTAAAATTTCACTTTGGCATTCATGAGCTCCAACCAACTGATTGTTTGTCGAAGATTTCTCTCAATAACTCTAATCCTTTCACTAGAGCTTGGTACTCAGCCTGATTGTTTGTCGATGTAGCAACAATCGGTAATGAAAATTCATACTTCTTTCCTCGGGGAGAAATTAACACTATGTCGATACCATCAATGAAAAGCATCCAAGGAGCAACTTCCAAAGAACCCACCGAACTACAATGTTGGGTAACAAAATCGGCCATAATCTGTCCCTTGACTGCCTTGGCCGATTCATAACATAAGTCAAACTCCGACAATGCTAGTATCCATTTACCGATTCTACTACACAAAATCGGCACCAACAATATGTATTTGACAACATCATCCTTGCATATGACAGTACATTCGGCCGATAACAAATAATGCCTTAACTTAATACAAGAAAAGTACAAATATAGGCATAATGTTTCAATAGCCGAATATCTTATCTAAGCGTCCACCAATCTTGTACATAAATAATAAGTCACACGTTCTTTCCCTTCAAATTCTTGAATGAGACCTGAACCGATAACCGTATCATCGGTCGACAAGTATAATCTGAAGGGTTTTCCATGCTGAGGTGGAACCGTACCGGAGGATTTATCAAATAATTCTTAATTTCATCTAAGACCAGCTGTTGCTCCATCCCCCACACAAACTCCTGATCAGCTTTTAATTTGGGTAATGGACTGAAAGATTTGATCTTACCCGACAGATTGGATATGAACCTCCTGATAAAATTAATCTTGCCGATCAAGGACTGAAGTTCTGTTTTACTGGTGGGAGCAACTACCTTGTTGATTGCATCAATGGATCTTCTACTAATTTCAATCCCCCACTGATGCACCATGAAGCCCAAGAACTGTCCTGCCGATACACCGAATGCACATTTGTTAGGATTCATCTTCAAACCATGCTTCCTAGTGCATTCAAGTATCTTTCATATATCGACTAGATGCTTTATAAAATCTCTAGATATAACTACCACATCATAGATATAAATCTCCACTAACATGCCGTTGAATTCATGAAAAATAAAGTTCATTGCCCTTTGATAGGTAGCACCATCATTTTTCAAACCAAAAGTCATAACTATCCATTCAAACAAACCAACATGGCCAGGACATCTGAAAGCAGTCTTGGGCATGTCTTCTTCAGCCATGAATATTTGATTATACCCTACATTGCCATCCATAAAGCTAATAATCCGATGTCCGGCTGCAGCATCGACCAACAAATCGGCAACTGCCATCGGATAACTATCCATCGGTGCAGCTTTGTTAAGATTCCTAAAATCAATGCATACGCGAAGTTTTCCATTTCTCTTGTAGACAGGAACAACATTGGAAATCCACTCATTGTTGGGTATTTTAAACGCAAACAGAAAAATCCGCAAGCGCATGGATACCGATGTAGCCTTCACCCGGGAGTATTCCAGAGTATCGATTTTCCACAGGGAACGTGAGTGTACTAATTAA
>Ga0182004_10004896_pt1 | contig 10853 bp, 6 predicted proteins | sample Sormic07211540_1_FD_120479 | JGI IMG/M metagenome (GOLD analysis project Ga0182004, IMG submission 120479) | Endophyte microbial communities from Sorghum bicolor roots, Mead, Nebraska, USA - 072115-40_1 MetaG | ecosystem: Host-associated > Plants > Roots > Unclassified | place: USA: Nebraska...
AAGGCCTAAAGTTCATCGAATTTTGCATGTAGCTTGCCTACCTCATAGCCTCGTGGGGAAGGTATTTCCGAGAGATCTTGTAAAATAGTATTAAGTTTTTTACATGAAAGATCAAAAAGATGCTTTCATGGTGCTCGTGGGGATAAAGGTTAAAAAGCAAGGCCTAGATATGTTCCTAAGAGATAATCGCATTACAATGAGCACACGGAATAAATAGAAACCGAGTATATTAAAGAAATCACTAAGATGTGGACATGAGATGAAGAAAAAGAGGGATTTTAGGAACCTATCATACTCCCTCCGTCCCAAATTATAAAAAATTCTAAGAATCTTGGAGAGTTTAAAATATCTCTAGTTTGACCAAAGTTATATGATAGGATAATAATATTTACGATACGAACTAAGTATCATTATATTCTTTATTAATTATATTTTCATAGTATACATATGTTGTTATAAATCTGTAATATTTTTTATAATTTTCGTCAAATTTAAAATACTTTGACTCTCCAAAATTCTTAAAATATCTTATAATTTGAAATGGAGGGAGTAGGAATTAGGTGCTTGGGTCTATCCCATCATGTACCCATCTCCATAGGGGTTTTGGTATCTCGGTTAAACCCCTACATGCCTATCACTATCAGCAAAACATGATAGGATTACTTTGCATCCTTACTCTTAGCTAACCCTTGGAAATGAAAGTGAGATAGATGGTTATTTTGGGCATCCACTTCTACTATTTATAGCCATCCTAGAGTGTAAAAGCTCTAAGGAAGAAGGGAACCGACAAAACAACTTGAGCTTCCCTTTCTTTGGTTTAGTAAGAATCTTCTTCAAGTATGTCTACAGTCAGTTCACTCGAATCCACTGACTTCATGCACAGGGACTCAACCATCAATCCTTTCTTGTGATGAATCCAAAGTTTCAAAATATTTACAGAATCCAAGAATGCTATTAGGTTCAGACCACTCAGCCACCAGGGGCAAAATGGTCCAAGTTGGTCTTCCATGCATTAGATGGCTACGACTCTTCATGAAGTCTCCTCATCTTGACACAAGCTATCTAATGACGTCATGTGCCACCTCGAGATCTTTCTTGGGTTGAGGCCCAAACCTGGAAACCACTCCGTCCTCAAAGGGTGACATAACCGGCATGAAACCCCTCCAATGTCAACTCGTGACGTCCATGTCCTCGGTCTGGTGATCCTCCAAATGCTTGTGATGCCTCACCTTTAATTTGCTCCATCTATGGCCTTGACTTCGGTCAACAAGTCTTTCATTTGTATCTTCATGTTCTTTTGCTCGTTCTCGTGTCATGTACTAGTCATCCTTGGTCCATCCTCTGACATTTTTGACCTCTTGGTCCAAGCCTATATATCTAGTTTTCACCGCCAACCACTCGCTTAACCTTCTTCACGGTCGTTGACCACCTTGATGAACTCAACACTTGTACATTTACAATCTAAGAGATATATGTTGCACAATGCACACCAACTCAACACCCTAGTTAGTCTAAATCATGTTACAACCAACTCGATCAAAGCTCAACCATCTCGCCTTAATGCTTATCATCCATGAGGGCTTGTTTAGCTTCACTTGTGTTCACCATAAATCCATAATCCACATATGCTTAGACTAGATTAGAGTGAAAGTTAGTTAATTTTCCATCTCAATACATTTGGATTGAGATGGATGACTTACAAGTGCATCCAAACAAGGCTTAGCAAGGGCACATATCCATCCCTTATGTAATGCCCAGAGCGTTTTCTTTTATCCTTTGAAATTTTGAATAGTATATAGCATTTACGGTCTGTTTGGTTTAGCTGTGGGCTAAAAAAAAGTTATTATGAGTTATATGTTGTAAAAAAGTTAGAGGTTGTTTGGTCAAAATAACTATAAAAGTTATCACGTATCTTTATCTCCCTAAAATATTGTAAAATGTTTATTTATTTCCACACATTTGGAAAAGTTAAAAACTAAAAATTGAAAACCAAAAGCAGGATTAAAGGTGCCGCGGAAATTGTAATACGCAAAAGCAGTTGCTTTTGAAAACGCAACTTCAATCTGGTTCTAGCCGTTTGGTTGGCTTTCTTTTTTTTTTTTTACAGCAAAACTCTTTTTAAAAGTTGAACCAAACACAACCTAAATCCCAAGCCCGCACATAGACCATGCCAAACTCCCTATCACCATTGCCACCTGATGTAGACCTTCCTGCTTCAATCCAAGTGTCATGGTGCGCGCGTGCGTCACGTGTGCTCCATCGACCACCTCATCTCCTAAACTCGTTAATAACTTATTATCGCCAACTTGGAATCCATATGACATCTTTTTTTATGGGGAGTATATATGGGTGCCTACCTGTGCTAATCCATATGCTGTTAATTTCAGCCAAGATATTATTATACACCAAGGAGCGAGGAGGTTCCCGCGCGCTCGATCAGTTGGGGTCCGGCTGCAAAATAATTAGGCCCTCGATGGAATATGCCTAGGCCTTGTTTAATTCTCAAAAGTTTTTTTATGTGGCTAACGTAATATTTTTATTTTATTTGATTATTAGTATTTAATTATAGGCTAGTTATATTTAAAAGATTTGTCTTATAATTTACAGGTAATTTGTGTAATTATTTTTTTTTATATTTATTATTTAATGCTCCTAAAGATCTGATGTGATGGATTAAAAAAATAGTGGGCTTTCTTATTGAGAGGGAAAGATTGGGTGGCCGCCGGACAGCCGGACAGGCTCAGGGCCTCCCAAATCTTTACATCTCAAAATTTTTGGCGGTAAACTTTACATTTAAATGAATGTTTAGATGTTCTCTAAATTTTTTGGTCTGCAAGACACATGACACGTGTCCCTAAGCAAGTTTACACAGTTTTGGGGCTCCAAGGTCCTAAATTCCAAATCTTTACAGCCAAGTTTTACAAACCCTTGTTTAGATCCATTCTTCCAAAAAAATGCTCATTTCTTCAAAAGTTTTGGCGGCATGTAAACAGTCCCTCAGCCTTTCGTTGTCACTCCCTCCTACTAGTGCCTGTGACCGAACGGTTGGGAATTAATGCGTGTGATTAGCAACCGGGGGAGACGTACGTAGGAGTATGCTGGTGTCTAACGTCTTGACAGCGACTTAATCGATGGGCTGGTATCTGTGCGAATTCGTACAGCCATCCATTGCAGTTGCAGGATGGGGGTGCGTGATTGAACTGTACTGTACTGCACGCTGACTTAACCTTGTCTTTTTTGTCCTCCAATTGTTCAGCAGCATACAGTGTATCCGCCGCTATGATTGGTCATTGTTTAACGAAGATGCCGACACGCATGGTTGAAATTACTTTGCTGGCCTGTGCACACGCAAAATGGCAAGAGGAAATAAACGAAGAAGCTCACCGTTTTCGACACAATAGGCAAAGCAAGGTCAGATGTGTTACCGTTCCGGTCTTCCGAGTTCGTATGAATAACGGATCTAAGAGGATCTCTAAAAGTCCGTCTAGTTTGGTTTTAGTAATTAATAGAGATGATTGAGCTAGATAGTCAAGGTGGAGTTTGAACAAGGCTATGAGAGTGGAAATTATAACCATGAAGCAAGTGCTCAACCATAGAGAGGTAAAGCTATTTGCACAAAGGTTTTGCTTTTACAGGCCAAGGTGTAATAGAGTGCATATTCAGATTTACGATACATAGACGTACTATAAAGAATGAAGTTCTCATGTGATTAAGATTGTTATAGTACTACTAGGTGTTTACTTTATTAGTGGTTGTCGCTAGCTAGCCGGTTTGATGTTGTAGTGGTATGTGGAATATCGCTTGGTGATTGTGCAGTGACTTCGGAATTATAATTGTGAGGGGCTTCATGCTCATTCTCGCAGGAAGTTATGAAAAACAACTCTAAAAAATCAAAGAGACTTAGAGAGTGCTTTTGTGACAAGCCAGCTTCTACACAAGTGCCCTGAGTTTGGGTGCTCGTAATGTTTTTTTGTCAAGCGGTAGTCTAAAGGACTTGGGGGTAAACTTTGTATTCCTTGTTAGTTTGCAACTTTCTACACTCATGCTTTACTTTCATACTTGTGCTTGTGTAGTTGTAGTAGTAGCTCTCCTAGTGAGTAAAGTAGTTTAGTTGCTTTACTTGTGTAGCTCACTAGTTGTAGTTGTTTGTCACTAGTAGCTTAAGGCAGATATATATCTAAATTTTGGAATAATGTTGTAGAATATCAAATTTCAAGCCAAATAGTCTAGTCTATAAAGTAGATTCATATTTCCTCCAAAAATGAAAGGATCCAAATGGACCCTATTGTTATGTTGTTTCTCAATATTTTGTGTTTAATTTGGATATTTTATTGGTATATTTGTTTATAGTATTGCTATATAGTATGTTTGACTTGATACGAGTTTAGAAGAGGAGGTGTTTGGTGGAGTACCGGATACATACTAGTGACACACTATAAGACTTGGGTTGAACTCGCCCGCATCAGTGTTGATAGTTCCACCCCCACCCACCACCCCCTCTTAGATATCGGTCACGTCTGAATCATGTTGGTCACCATGCCTGAGTCGTCTATTCCTACTCATCTTCTCTGTTGATGCCCCACCCTCTCCTCTTCTCCTCGCCCATATGCCCACAAACACAACGTATATCACAGGTGGGACTCATAAATCCTAAAATTCTAGTAATGAGCTTACCTCAAATCTTGAAGAAATATTCCCTTAGAATCTCTCAATATGTCCTAACCAAATTTTATGATCATGTCCTTGGAACAAACACTAACTACCCAATTACCAAATTTTATGATCATGTCCTTGGAACAAACACGTACTAACTAATCAATTACTCCATCTATTTGAATTTTTAATACGTTTGGATTTTCTAGATACATTGTCTTTACTATATATTTAGACATGATGTATATTTAGTTACATAGCAAAAGTTATATATTCACAGCTTTTATAGAAAAAAAAAGCAAAAGTCATGCTGGAAAGTTCTGCAATGCGATGAACAATCTCCATTTGTACACTAAACGAGAGGTGTGTAACAGCAGTATACAGTACCCTACTATTCTGACTGAAGTTGCACATATTCGACACCGACGGCACAAAACGCAGCATCAAACAAAATAGACTCCATCCTGATCTCGGTTGATGGCTGACATCCAAAGGTACGGTAGACGACGCATTATTGATGACTGCAATGCGTGGATTTTCTTATTATCGAGTGGACGACGGGTGACGGGAACCTGATCTTGGTCTCTTCCCTAGCTACCCACCCAAGGCATCTTCCGTTGAGCGTACACCCCTCACCTCAGCAGCTTGGAAGGAGCCCAACTCGCTGGACGCTTTGTCCTTCATGTACTCCGTTCGTCTCCCTTTGATGATGATGATGCCTGCTCCTACTTGTACTTTAACCTGTTCAATTTTCTTTGCCTCACTCGCCGTGTCGCTTCCTGCCTTCCTCGTCTTCTCCATCTCAAGCCTTGTTTAGTTTACCACAAAAACAAAAAACTTTTCAAGATTTTTCGTCATATCGAATTTTTCGACACATAAGAGTTTGCTTATAAATCGCGAGATAAATCTTTTGAGCCTAGTTAGTTTATAATTGGACAATAATTGATAAATAAAAACAAAAGTACTATAGTACACAAAACCAAAAAATTTTAGAAACTAAACAAGTCCTCAAGTGGGAAGGTGAAGGCAACACGACAGAACTGTTGTCATGGAAGTCTGACGCAAGTAAAACAAACTAAAGCAACTTTAGTCTGTAGTATTGCATTTTTTCTCAGAGATTTTTCAAATATGACTGTGATTAGAGTTCTTTTAGTAGAATTTGTCCATCTAGATTTAAGTTGATCTAGACAGCGAGATACCTATAATGATTTTGACAATCTCGAGATTTGTCGGCGTAATCTTTCAGAGGTGCTCATAGGTAAGATTTGCGTGTGTGCTTATAGGGACGAGTGTCTTTAGAATTTACTCATAAGATAGGATTTGTGTGTGTGCATGTTGTATGCGTCCGATGAAAAAACTATGACATATACAATCGTAAACAAAGATCGATGAAAGCTAATGAATTGGGGGAGGGGGACGGGGTTGTTGTTCAGCCTTGCATGACATTCACGGCTATACATACATACATACTTTGTCGCTATTTTTGGCAAAATTGGCATGCCAGCTGCACTTGAATAAAAACAGAATTAATTATTGTGATGATAATACGAAGGCGTTGCTACGGATACTCAGTACGAGTATTAACCAAATTGCAATATATTTGCAAACATATCTATCCGATTCGAACTCCTCGTTGAAATAAAGAGAAGTGGCCCCATCTATTGTTCTATAATAACTAATCACGTACCTTTATAAATTTGCGGTGCTCCACAGTACGCTCAGGGTGATATCACAGCCACTTGCTGATCACGGCACCTTTGCTTGTTTCTGCATAAGCTAGCTCCCAAACAAATCGCTGCTTAATTGTGATTAGTGAATTAGTTAATTTCATGGGGACCAGTGGTGGCGGAAGAGAAGGTAGCAATTAAGCAACTTGATGGTATCCTAACAAAGTAACAAGATGCAAGAGGCAAAGCTGATGATAGTGATAGGGACCAGTACTGGACTGCTGAGCAACGACAGAAGCAAAGTAATTGGACATAACCTGGTGTCTGGTGATGCTGATCAGCTCATCATACGATGCCAACCTTTGACAAGATTATCTAATGTTCGTGGAGTATCTTTTGTTTTAAATTGGATATAACTCCGCTTTGCTCCCTCAACTTGTTTGATTTTTCCAAATAACCCGCATCCCTTCTTTCGGCTTTATCCCATCAAAGAGTAGGAACAAGTGACTTTAACTTGAATTTCATGAATGTTCCAATAAAAACAAGGTACTTTGTGAAATTTACATGACTATTTGCTTGGTATAGCTCGGGTTTTTTAGATAATATAAAAAGTTCTGACTCTAAGCCTCTTCAAAGAAGAGGCATCAGTCTACAAAATTATAATTCAAGAAAGAAATGAAAAAGATGATGGTTCAACGTTATTGACCAATATGAAATTTAAGAGGCAATCCATGGGCAGCTGCAGCTTGGGTTAGAAGCACCTAATAACAAAATTTTTAACCTCAGAAATGAGAAACATGTGCAATAGTCATAAATGCAATGGAAGTATGTATATAATTAGCATAGAGTATGATGTCGATCATCACACAAAAGTTTCAGGTTAAAATAAATTGTGGACACGGAAACACGGTATCGTCATGGCGGAGTGAAGTGATGGACCTAGCCAGGGGTCATTTAGTGAAGTTGAATTTTTGGAGGGGTAACTTGCTATTTCCCCTTTTTATATTTTGCAAGCACCAACCAAACAAGAACGATCCAATCGACCCCAGTTGTTGGGAGATATAGTAAACACTAAACAATTAAGCGCCCAGATAATTGGTTCGTCAAATCCAATTTTATTTGATCTAGTCAAACTGGCAACCTCAGATCTAACACCCAGTTTATTACATAGCCATTGGGTCAGTTTCAGAATCCAGCATGCACATCGTTTATGATGAATTATGATCCACAAGTCTGCACGATCCATGATTTGGGTTTCTTTTCACGAGCCTTAATTACCTCGATGCGTTGCACTATACTCATTTATCGAAGTACTTATATCCCTTAACAAGTGGGTTTTCGTGATAAACGAGCTTTGCATAAATACTAGTACTCATCAGTCCAAGGCAGCTTGGATTGACAGCTTGGAGTCAACTACCACACGAATCTGCTGATACTGCCAGTGCCAGCAAATCATTTGTTCAATTTTATAATTCGAAAGTTGTCTGCGATTATGAATTCTTATCCACGTACTACCCTTGAGGCCTTGGGGTTTGAACAGTTGAAAGTTGGAAATAGTAGCAAAAGGAGGTGCTCACATGGCGCATGTGCCCAACAAGCTGCTAGTGGATTGTGCATTCTTTCTTCTGTTGTGTTGTTTTTCGTCCTATCCTCCTGGAGTTCAGACTTCAGAGTTCAGATGGGAGATAGCTCTGTGTGGCCTGGTCTCTCACATTTTCGAGTTACTGGGCTTTGTTCGAAGCGAGATGTGAATGGACACCCAAAGCCCATGATATGAACCACCCTTCTAACGATGATTTTTTTTTTTGTTGAATGTGCATGCCACAAGCATGTGTGTAAGAAACAAAATCATATACTTCCTCCATCCCAAATTATAAGACATTTCAAGAATCTTGGAGAGTCAAAGCAACTTAAGTTTCACCAAAATTATAGAAAAAATTATAAAAATTTATGACAGCAAATAGATATAATATGAAAATATAATTAATAAAGAACCTAATAATACTTAGTTAATATCATAAATATTATTATTTTATCATATAAATTTGGTCAAACTTAAAATGTTTTAACTCTCTAAGATTTTTGGAATGCCTTATAATTTGGGATGGAGGGAGTATGATGGAAGAATAACAATCATCTTTTTCTTGAGAAGTAAACTGACTATTCTAATAAAATGTACTCCGTAGAGTAAAAGTAATACACTGTAACGGTATCTAAGCCAAATGTTTCAACAAAATGTACGGTAAGGACGATGGAAATAAGGGGTATCCAACATAACAAATGTCATGAAACATCAAGTACAGTTTTTGGATTCACCAAGATAACAAAAGTGCCGCAACAATTCATACTTTTAAAATTTCTAGACTAATTTAGTGTTCAAGATAATATCATACTTCAAGAATATGTATGTCAGTAGGCAGTAGCACAGCGGCGCGACCGCGCGAGTGCTCGACGCCGGCACGGCTAAAGGGCACAAGAGACGGTAAGGAGATGTGTAGACCAATGGTATAGTTCCATAGTCCCGGCTTCGTGAAAAGCTAGCTTGTCTTGCAGCAAGCTTGGCCCGGCTTGCTCAGGCCTGACTAGCACCCTACAAATTAAATCGAGGCTCCAACAGGCATCCAAACCTGAAACGTACAGATCTAGAAAAATAAGGTGGGAAGAGCTTCTCCTATTACCTATCAAGTTCCATCTCTAGATTCTCCTTCCACATTTTCATGAATATCGATTTGTAGGGTGGTATAGGAGCTAGCCATCTAGCCAAAACACCGTCATAAAAATTTTGAGCATGTTTGTCTGAGCTACAACTTTTAAGCTTCGCCTCAAAAGCTAGATTTCTGGCTTTTTTTTATTTCAGCTGTTATTTTTTTAATAAAATAAGCCACCTGGCTTCTGTAATAAAATTTAAGCTTCTTTCAGTAACGGATCTAGGATTTTATTATAGGGTAGGCTGTTAAAGATTTTCATGTACAATTTGGTACGTCAATTTTAGTAATTTGGTAACAATTGTAACATTTGCAATGTGCTTTGGTATACATGCACTAAGTAACACGATAAATACTTAACTCCAACAGCTTGACGTTTCTTGTTTTGAAGGCTATCAGAATTTGTATATCAAAAGGTAGGCTCCAACATATATGTTATCAAGTTTTGTAAAATAGCAAGCTAACTATCCCTTGATTTTAGGTGGCCATATATAGCCAACCACGAGCACTAGCTATCTGAATATGAGAAATAACAAGGCTGATGTAGACCTCTTCTTTTCTGAGGAGCTTTTTATTTTACAAAATGGACAAACTATGGAACTTGGCTACTAATTTTAGACAAGTAATTGGAGTTGAATGTAAGGGTTAAGTTGAAACCATCCACTAAATACAATATATAAATAGTTTAAAATTCATACCAATAGTTATTTGTGATGCAACAAGCTAAACAAACTAGGATTCTATGTGATTTTAACACATATACATAGAAGTCCAAGAAATATGAGAGATTATTTCTATTCAGAATCCAGATTTTAGAATCTCCTCCCAACGGGGCCTTACGTTGGTCATGTTTAGTTCATGTTTAATTAGGTTCAAAAGATTTGTCTTGCAAATTATATACAAACTGTGCAATTAATTATTTTTATTTATATTTAATGTTCTATACATGCGTTTAAAGATTTGATGTGATAAAAAAAGGAAAATTTTTGAGAACTCGTGATAGGACAAAAGAAAACATAATGTATATGTAGCATGTACAGTACAGGGCGTGTGGACTTGCATATTGCCACGTGGGCCGCGTCACATGGGCCTCCCTTCTTCCCGTGATGGCGTGATGCGAACGAGGTGTTTTATTTGTTTTTACCCGATTCTCAAAAAAAAAAAAAAATTGTTTTTACCCGGCCACTGCTTCTTTGCACACCATAAGTTAGAGAAAAACTCACCGTAACATGCTTTTTCAGCTTTTAGTTTATTTTTCTAGAAGGAACTTTTTAGTTTTTGAAAAGCCACCTCAAACGTTGTATTGTTTGTTTGAACTTGTGGCTTTGGTAGACATCACGTAAAAGCTAAAACAAACGTGCAGAGTATTTGGGACCGTTCTGCTGTATCCTTTTAGCTCCGCTTCGAAATTCACTAATAAAACAGAAACAGCTCCACAAACCGTTTTTTTTTTTTTGGAAAAAGTTAGAGATCAACTCTAGGCTTTTTGTGAGCAGAGCCAATTTTGGTAGAACGGAACAATCCCGACACAGGGAGGACCGTCAACTCGTGGAGCCTGGGCATGTCTATCCGCATCAGCATCACATACACTCATCCGAGACATCATCGTGTTTCTCACTTAGGCCCTGTTTAGTTCCCCACCAAAAAAATTTTCATCCGTCACATCGAATCTTTAGACACATGTATGGAACATTAAATGTAAATAAAAAAAATAAACTAATTACACAGTTTGGTTGAGAATCACGAGACGAATCTTTTAAACCTAGTTAGTCCATGATTAGCCTTAAGTGCTACAGTAACCCACATGTGCTAATGACATATTAATTAT
>Ga0182004_10004897_pt1 | contig 10852 bp, 6 predicted proteins | sample Sormic07211540_1_FD_120479 | JGI IMG/M metagenome (GOLD analysis project Ga0182004, IMG submission 120479) | Endophyte microbial communities from Sorghum bicolor roots, Mead, Nebraska, USA - 072115-40_1 MetaG | ecosystem: Host-associated > Plants > Roots > Unclassified | place: USA: Nebraska...
AAGAACTTTTAAACATATTTAATTCATGATTAGATAATATTTGTCAAAAACAAACGAAAAAACAACCGTGTCTTTTTTGAAAAAAAAAAAAAAAAAAACTAAACAAGGCCCAGATCGCAATGGAGCACTGCACATGGCTCTGCTATTTGTATTTGTACTTTTCTGGATATAATGGGTCTAGGCTCTTTACATAGCTATTTCGTCCTATTTTTAAGCTGGAATAAGCTGCAAGATAAGGTACAAATATGCCCTATGTGCAACCGTCACCTCTAAACCTCACGCGCTTCTATCCTACTAGGTAGGTAGGGATTCCCTTCTGTGACACAGCTGTTGTAAATTTCGTGTACAACACAACATGCTGTGGAGCAATTTTGTCAAGTTCAGTTCAGGACTTGTTTAGTTTGCGAAAATTTTTGCCCTTGGCTACTGTAGACTCTCGTTTGTAGACAATTACTGTCCAATCATGGACTAAGGGCTTGTTTAGTTCCCAAAAAATTTTGCAAAATTTTTCAGATTCCCCATCACATCAAATCTTTAGACGTATGCATGGAGTATTAAATATAGATAAAAATAAAAACTAATTGCACAGTTTAGTCGAAATTGACGAGACGAATCTTTTAAGCCTAGTTAGTCCATAATTAGATAATATTTGTCAAACACAAACGAAAGTGCTACTATTCCTATTTTGCAAAATTTTTTGGAAGTAAACAAGGCCTAACTATATTCAAAAAAATTGTCTTGTAAATTACAGATGAAATATAGTTAGTTTTTATTTTTGTCTATATTGAATGTTCCATACATGCATCCAAATTCGACGTGATGGAGAATCTTGAATTTTTTTAAAAGTAAACTAGTCCTCAGTTATTTCGCCTTTGATTTCTCATCTCAGTTGTAAAAGACAGTAAAGACGACGAAGGTCCTTGTTTTTGTATAATTCAAGGGTAATTATATATTGGCATTGCTAAGAAGAAAGATATAAACGTTACATAGAAATATGTTGTAGTTGAATTCATATCAAATCCTATTTGAATCTCTCTTGAATTCCTTGACTCAAATCAATATCATTTTCTTTTTTTCACTTCACCACCAGCGGACCAGCCCAACCCAATCCTTTCTCCTCTCCTGGCTGGCACAGTAGCGTGCAGCCCAGGTCGCGCCCTCCATACGCCGCAGCCCAGCCACCACTTGGGCGTCGGCCTCCCTCCGCCCGCCGGCCTGCCTCGCGTCCTCTGGCCCAGCAAAGCCGCAGCCCAGCTCTCCCAGCCCAGCTAGCGCTCATTTCTAAGTTTTGTTCCATTTGCAGTCTAAACCAACCTTCGGCGATCAAACTGTTCTTATCGTTTTTGTTCTGGGAGGTATTAATACTCTTGAGGTATGGTCCATTTTCTTTGGTTTCAGTTATTTATGCCAATATAATTCTTTATTATTCCTCACAGAGTTAGCTTGGTGTTTACATGAATATTTGATCTATATGAAACTACAATGAACCTGTCATCAGCTTTTAATCTCAATGGAAATTCATTATCTGTCATTTATTATCCTATGAAGGATGATATTTCTTCGTTGGCCATCTACGATGGTCTGTTTTCTAGTAATTGTTTTGTTGGATCTGAGGTTATGGCTATGACATAAAAGTTTTCATTATAATGCAGCTTTAAAGCATGTGTTAATCTCCATCTTCAGTTTTGGGTCCATCATGTGAAAAACAGAGCTGAACTTGAAACCATATATCTTGTTTAGTTGGAGGGGAGAAATTTTTTGGGTGTCACATCGGATTTTTGATAGGATGTCGAAAGGGGTGATTGGATATTAATAAAAGAACTAGTTACATAACTTGGCTGGAAACTGCGAGACGAATTTATTAAGCCTAATTGATGTATCATTAGCACATATAGGTTACTATAGCATTAAGGCTAATCATGGGCTAATTAGGCTTAAAAGATTCATCTCGTGATTTCCAACTAAACTGTACAATTAGTTTATTTTTTATCTATATTTAATACTCCATGCATACGTTCAAACATTCGATGTGATGGGTGAAAACTTTTTTTGATTGGGAACTAAACAAGGCCTTAGTGGCAGCCTTGTCAGAGGGTAATAGTGCTAATGTTCTATGGCCCCGTTTGGTTGCCATTGTTAAACTTTACCGTCCGCAACATCGAATGTTTGGACACATGCATGAAGTACTAAATATAGATTATTTACAAAACTAAAAACACAGTTAGAGAGTAATTTGCAAGACGAATCTTTTGAGCCTAATTAGTCTATAATTGGACACTAATCGTCAAATAAAACAAAAATACTATAATACCCGTTAAATTTTAACAACCCCATAGTAAACCTTAGCAAATTAATGGTCTATTCAATGCAAGGTCCGGGAAGTCATGACCCAATCTCATAGAGCAGCAGACCAGATGTGGAGTTTATTCTGGGTGGGACAACCCTTCTTACTCCAGCAGTCCATTCAGACTCACATAGTTTGCAAGATGAACCCATTGTAGTACCCAGCAATACTATCTCTTGCAATAACCATTGGTTAAGCCTGTTCACTTGAGCTTGTTTACTGAATCTATCTGTTTTTCTCTCACGACAAATCAACAAACAGTACTTTTAGCCATGACTGTTTAGACAAGCGAATACACTTGTGTAACAAACAGTCAGTGGCGGAGCGTAGTGGAGGCGAAGGTGGGCTTCAGCCCCCTTGCTCGGCGCTGTTAGCTGCCAGCATTGAAGAAAATAAATGTGTGTCAGAGCAAAAGAAATGAGAAATCTGTAGGTGGCTCGAACTAGCCCTCCCTTTGTTTAATCCTGTGCTCTGCCACTGCAAACAGTGTTCTTGTTATCAGTGGATGATATGTTTTGTGAAGTAAAACATCTAGCATAGATATGAGATATCAAACAAAAGATGAGTCAGAAGTAACCAGCTAACTATACGTTTTGTCACTACCATGAGCAACTGTGGTTTTGCTTCATGATGGATTGCTTGTCGGTGCAGTAACTCAGCACCATGGGCAGAAGAAAGGTCCAAGTCATATCATAAAGAAAATATTTAGAACTTGGCATCCGAATTTCATATGCAACTGGAGATCCAAACACTGAAAAACTAAAAGATTAGAGACTGCTAACAAAAATACCTAAACAAAAAATCACAAGCACAAGAAAAAGCAAACCCAAAACTATGGTAAAGCATGTTTATCTGTTTCAAATGGTTGCACATATTTAAAGGGAATGTAGACAGTTTATGTTGAATTTTTCTAACACAATAGAATTTAAAATGTCCAAACAGTAAGAAGAGGAAGTAGACAATAACATATTTGGTTAGGTAAGCTCACATGTAAATCAACATCCATTTAATAGTGAAGGATATCTGAGCTCATAATTTATTCTCAACATATGACACTTAAATACCATGTACACAAACAACTAAGCCAATATCTGCCTATTTCAACAGAGGAAGAACTAACATTAGACAGTTTTGTCAAAAGCTATGGTAATGAATATCTTGGCATGTAGTATATATGCTGCGGGTGATAACTCAACCTTCACGTGCCCTTCAGGACAACTCATTTAAGCAATTTCTATCTGCAACATCAAACGTATGTTAGTAAAACTATCGCTTCCAGAAACATCAAGAATGACATCCTCATCTCCAATTTGCAATTACATTTTTTATTTTAGCTCTCCTTCGAGGCTCGTAATAATTTCAAAGGATGGTAAATTTAAGTTGAAATGGATTATTCTCTTTTAACCAACTGACCCAACAACAAGCCTATAATAACAAACATGTCAAAACACAGAATTAAATCATGCTCATCTAAATTTTTGCAGATTAAAAAAAGTTAGGTTTGAACGATGAATTTATGCAAATTAGGAAAAAGTTTGGCTTATACGATCGGAAAAACAAATATACAAATCTAGTACAAGTTATTGTACAATTTCTAGATAACACCAGAACAATATTTATTCATCTTAGAAACTGCATAAACCCTAGATGTTGATGCTGCTTATAATGTTGTTAAGGGAGCAGGAAGCACCGGAGCTGTTATCAGAGATGCAACGGGTGGTTTCGTCGCAGCGGCGCAGAACTATATTTCGCATGTGGTGGATGCGGCTATGGCCGAAGCTTATGCTCTCAGGGATGGCCTCTTGCTCGCCCAACAAATTGGCTGCTCTCGTGTGGAGATTCAAGCAAACAAGTGGTCAAAACGATGAAGGAAGGAGGTTTCTCAGCTATGGCGGCAGTTCCAATCTATGACGAGTGCTGCCAGTATTGGGAAGAGTTTGCTGCTATTTTCATTAGCCATTGTAATAGAGAATATAATTCAGTTTCTCATGAATTAGCAAGGTTAGCTTTGGTAGATAAGAGCTCTTTTGTTGGATAGATGATCCTCCTAGTTCTATCATCCAACTACTTATAAACGATACAGCTATCTTACTAAATCAATAAAGCTTTGCCAAAAGGTCTTTCAAAAAAACCCTAGTACATTATTTCTAATTCAAAAGGAGTACAACAAAGCTAGGGGCTGCAATTTTGCATACCTTGCATTGGGCAACACACTAAGTTTTGGATCTGCAGGCGATGAGATATTTGCAATTCAAATAGAGCACAAGAAGCTAGGGTCTGCAATTTTGCATACCTTGCATTGGGCAACACACTAGGTCTTGGATCGCAGGCGAGGAGAGCTAAGGTCGAGTCAAGACGGCAAGAGGGCATAGTAGAACCAATGCTATCGGACAAGGTATGCCACCATGCAGACGACGAGTGTGGGGGGCTGAGGCAGAATGAACCTGACAGCCGACACTGAGATCCACGTGGAGGACCTCGCCCTTCATGCTGCACCAAGAGAGCTTGAGGTAAGGAGAAGGAAGAACAAGTTTCTCGACCGTACACCGTAGGGGAGATGAGGTCCGCCTGATCTGCGAACCACGAGATCTCGTGCGACGTGGAGGGATGGCTGTGTAAAGGCTGCGTAGCAAGGGGTTGAGGCGATGGCAACAGCTAGGAGAGGAGAAAGGGATCAAGATGTCGTTTTCGGTTTTCGGGGTAGGAGGTTGGGAGCGGAGTGGAAGGGTTTGGACTGTGAGTTAATTCTAAAAACTTGGAGGGCCTTTTTGCAAAATAGTTAGAGACACGTGTCATCACACGAAAAAGCCACCAATGCTCCGATTGCTCCCGTGCGAGCGGAGGCCAGTGGGTTTTAATCAACTTTGATTTCACTCAGCTCGCTCGTTTCAAATTACAAGACGCTTTGATTTTTCTAAATATATTTCTTTTTCTATGTATTTAAATAATATAGTGCATGCATAGTTAATCCCAAGAACTAACCTCCGTGCTCTGGTGTCTTTAGGATCCGATCAGAACGCCTTGTTCTTATATTGGAGATGTTAATCTCGACTTTTACTAGGGCTTCAGATTTGAGTCTCATTGGGTTCATCGTGCCGGCTACGAACATGTAAAACTGCATGTAAAGCTAGTGAACACACAGGATGCATTCCTTAAACTGCATGTAAAACTGCTACGAACAACCAAAGCTCTTAAGAATTGGAGGCGGAAATCAAATTTTACTACAGTTCAAACATACAATAATTAGACCACTATAAAAATTTCACTATGATTGAATTATAGAAACTATAGTTATAAATTATTCTAATTAATTACAAAAAGTACAAATCCAAATCTACAACAAAAACTCTATACGAAAGCATACCATATTATATATTCACAGTATATATCTACTTATGTGGAGTCCAACAAAATTATATTTTTTATTTTATGTTTTTTCTGTAATTTACTATAATTTCTCAAAAAATTAGCTGAAGACAAAACCACATCCAAAACCGCTCAAGGGAGGTAAAGTGTATGATTTAAAAAGTTGATAAAGGTGGTTTATCTGATTATGGAGTTTATTATAGGGTCTAAAAGTTAAGTTGGGAGAGGAAAAACGAACTTTTTTTCGAGAAAAAATAGTACCGGACAAAATAATTGGGCCCAATTTGAATTTTGGGCTCAGCCTAAGGTCCTAGCAGCCCACGTAAACCCTCCTTACACATAAAAGCACAGACACAGCACTGACAGCAGTAGAAGCCCTAGAATTTTATTTATCCTCCCTCCCCTTCGTTTGGATCGCCGCCGTAGCTCTCCAAGAACCAAGATGAAAGCCGCCGTCGCTCTGCTCGTGGTTGTGGCTGCCTTGGCCCTGGTGGCCACGGCGCAGGCCGGCTTCTACTTCACGGCGGAGGACCTGCAGAGCGACGAGGCTCTGTGGGAGTTGTACGGCCGATGGGCTGATCACCACGGGGTGGTGCGCGAGCCCGGGCGCTTCCCGACCTTCAAGGCGAACGCCCAGATGCTCCACGGCAAGCAGCGACACGCGGGCGAGCTGATGGCCCTGAACGTCTTCGGCGACTGGTCCTTCGACGAGGTCATTGCAACACTGGGGAGCCCCTCTCCCCCGGAGCTGGAGTTGCCCGTCATCGATCTCAACCTCCTCGCCGCCACCCCAACGAAATCGACTGGCCGTCATGCCATCAAGACAAAATCGGCTGCTGTTGGCCAGTCGGGGGTCGCCGGCATCCTCACCGATGCCATATATGTTGATGTTCAGTAGCTGTGCTGGTAAGTTTTACTTATTACTTGTGTGATTAGATTCTCTCTTATATTCTTTATGTTCTCGAGCAAGGATCGATATTTAGTTTCATTATTGGCTATCTGTTCTTCATACTTACAGTTGATCATTTGAAGCATACTTACAGTTGCAATATTGGTACAGTTTCAATTTAATTGTAGTTGGTGGATAATGTTGACCCTAATTAGTATTATGTTGGAAAGCTTGCCCTGCAAACCAAAGTTCATCATGACTGTCATCATTTTGTCCACTTGACTATACTTTTGCATTCCTGCAACTTCTGCCACAACGAACCCATGCCAATCTTATATGGCCAAGCATTCCCTGAGAATTAAATTCTGATATGTTACAATTTGACGTAAACGCGCACATGCTAGTTACAATTTCTAATGGCACTATAAATAATTGTATATAAGTTTTGTTGATTACCTCCTTGGTTGCATATGCAGGTGCTACTGGAATTTGGAGACCAAGGAGTGCCCAACGTGAAAATAAATAAATAATAAGAAAACTTCTGTGAGCAGTGATTATCTAAAAATCAAGCTGTCCTGAGAAACTGCTAGCTGGAGAAATAAATGAGTTTGGCAACTTGATTTTCTTTTGGTGTGTGATTGTCTGTGCTAAGGGTACAATGACATGTATGTCCTTGAAGCTTGATAACTTATCTGCATCAATGTTTAATATTACAAGATGACATTTCTTCTAAAAATCGTTCTGAACATGTACACGGGCTGAAACGAATTGATTAAACATTGAACTGAATGAAAACATTGCAAAATGCAAAATAATGCTTAGCAAGAAATCTCATACTGCGAATGCACACAATTATGCATCGAGGAAAAATTACTCCTAAACAACAGAAGCATACACCATGTGCACGGCATTCTCTTTGAACTTTCTGGAGGATTCGAGTTTAAGGGAGAGAAGGGAAGGGTGCTATGGGGTCTGTGGATCTGATTACCTCCTGCATCGACTCTATCCACCAGGTCAGATCTTCTCTCTAGTTGTTGCTGATTCCGGATTCTAGGTGATATGTTTCAATTTCTTTCATATGATAGGGCTTGAAGTTCAGCTACATTTTTCTTCTGCCAAGTTTAAAATGTCAAAAATATCTGATTACAAAACCCAGCAGTTCCGCCTTTCAAACCATCATCTTTGAGGTCCTGAACTGAGAATTTGCCTTTCGTAACCGGTTCAATTGTATGGATAATGTACCAACAATTGCTTAAATAAATAATTCTGAATGCCAAAATGTTGTACTTTCGGCTTCCAAGATGGAACTTATTATAATTTCTTAATTCTTAATTGTGGTTGCAGATTGGAGATGAGATTGCAGATTCAACAGTGTATATTGATGCAGGCACCTTGGAGGCGTTTCAGCTTATAGGAGGGTTCCCCCTTCTTCTTGAACTCGGTGCTTGTGCTGTGTGTAGCTTGGAGAATGTGTCCCCTCTCGATGCTGTGAGATTCCTGCAACACTTTGCTACCACAAACTAAGGAGTATCAATATTGTAGATTGCAATGAAAGTTCATTTGTGTGCTGAATTGAACTCAACATGTTCGGGTGTCACCCCTCAAGCAACTAAATTCATGTTGTGAGCGCAAATGTTAAAGATCTATAGGTTTCTAGTTCACTTGGTAAACTTGACATTGACACTGTCATGGAACATCTTTAATAATAGCCACTTTAGAGTCATCTTTGAAAGCAGAAAACAGCTAATATCTAATTATCTATGGCCAAATATGACAATGCAACATTTTTTCCCCAGCTGTTTGCTTGTTGTATGCATGGTAAATGAATGTCTTACAGCATGACAGTTGAATGATATGCTTGATTTGTTAATTTTCCTGCCGTATGCCTGAACTCTTAAGGATTTTAATGGATGGCCAATATTAAGAGGGAAATCTATCTAAAAATGACACCTAATATGTCATTGAAAATATTTCCTCCATGTTAAGTTCATAGCAATAATGACTTAAACTTCTTTTTATGTGTTGCATGTTGGCCTTAATCCACATTTGTTTGTTTCAGTACTTCTGATGCATGAGAAGCCCCAAGTTTAATACCTTCTTGTTGAATTTTGCCTGCAAATTCATTCTCCACTTTTATGCATAATAATAACCAGGCCTCCTGTGCTTCTGCCGCGATAAAAAAATGAAATAGATGGCTGTGCTTTGCTCTTTACCTGATCACCTGTTGTACCCTGTGTATTGCAGGCAGCTGACCAGCAATCAAGTTTTTCTAATCCACCAAGGAAGATCATAGTTGCACATCGGTATATTTTGCGATGCCTGAGCAACCATGGAACAGTTTCACATTGTATCGTACTGACAGCTATTTCAGAGGTGAGAGGTGCTTAATCCCTGCAAGAATATGATGTCTGTAGTCTAGAATGCTTTTGAAGTACCTGAATCCTGCCATAAAATTAGTGAATTCCCATAATACATACTCCCTCCATATAGGATTTAGAAGTCGTTTAGGACAGCGACACGGTCTCCAAAACATAACTTTAAGTTTTAACCTCTTATTTTTATAAAAAATATTTAGGAAAAATGATATATGTGTACTTTTGGCAAATCTATTCATATAATTTTCACATTTGCAAACTCAACAATTTAAAAGTTATTGTTGATTTATATTCCCAATGTTTGACCCAAACCTTGTCCAAAACGACTTCTGAATCTTATACGGAGGGAGTACGAAGCAACATTACACAGCCGTTTCATACGAGGGATGCGGTCACGCTCCACGGCGGCTCTTGCCATGTATGAAGCAACATTACACAGTGCCAGTCCTGGGAGGAGGCCAAGCGTCGTGACGGGTTGGGTTGTTGGGGCGACGGGGAGGGTTGAGGCGGGTTAGCAGGTTGGTCTCATGAGATAAGGAGCGGGTGTGGGTTTGGGGAGGGTTTAGCCCCATTATCAGGCGTAGATGTGGTAAGGTTAGTCACCAACCAAACAGACCCATATGGCTATATCTGATTCACTCTTTACTGAATGAATATGGTTTCTTTGTTTTCCACATAACTTCAGCGTTACTGAGGAAAATGCTACATAACTGTTTATCGTGCTATCACTATTCATCTTGTTTTTGAAAGCGTTCTTGAAAGTATATAGATTATTGCCTTCCTTATTTGCAAGGACCTTGAATCATTTGGGAAATGTTATGCAGATTGGAGACTCAGCATATGTTGATTCTCCACTCGGGCCAGATGCGTTTTGGGAATATGAAACCTTATTCAGGACCATGATGAGCTTCTTAAGAAGTATGAGAAGTTAGACAGACATAAACAAACAGCGAGTGATTTCACCTCTGATGCTGATAATTATTCTAAGTGGGGTTCTGGGGTGCATTATGGCTCTAATTCTGAATCCAGCCCAACGAAAAGGGATTTTTTTGATGATGACATGGGCCAGGTAGAAGCAAGCGGAAGAAGTTTGTCTGTAGCTGTGCCTCACTTTCCAATGATTTTCTCTCCTATTTCCTTAAGGGTTTTTGTTTTTCCCTCGGAAGGCGTACTTGCTGCCTCAAGCTTGTCGAGTCATCATGAAGATTCCCTTGGCCCTGTTTTACCCTCCATATCTACTGGTAAACCTTTTGATAGTGACAAGGTACCTCCAGGAGTGACATTGACTGCTCAGTTCCTGTACCATTTGGCCAATAAGGTAATGATTATGCATCGAGATTATTCCCACGTGACTTTTGTCTGTTCTTTAAAGGCATACACTTTGTTGATCCCAATTCTTCATTGTAAAAATGTGCGCATATGGACCTAAAGCTTGATATATTTTCACTTGGTGATACATCAAAGGTCATTGGAAAGCTGATGATGGATATGTCAAGTCTATATGATGTTGGTCGCAATAAGAGATCTGCTGGTCTACTGATCCTAGATCGTAGGGTTGACCTAACTCCTTTCTTCCATGGTGACTCATTTCTTGATAGGATGCTGTCCTCGTTGCCGCCCAAGGAAAGGATATCATTCAATTCTGCAGTGAAAAATCCACAAACTCCAAGCAAGCATTCTCAAGGCACCATTAAACGTTCCCCACTGGATATAAAAGTTCCTTTTGAGACAGTCTTTAGCAAGGAAGAACCAAAGATTAGTAGCAGTGTGTTATCTGAAGGTTTCATGTCATTTGTGTCTGGATGGAACTCTGTTGATGTTGACTCAGAAGTTAGCTGGTTACCTGATTACGCTGATAAAGCACATGATCACATACTT
>Ga0182004_10004898_pt1 | contig 10851 bp, 7 predicted proteins | sample Sormic07211540_1_FD_120479 | JGI IMG/M metagenome (GOLD analysis project Ga0182004, IMG submission 120479) | Endophyte microbial communities from Sorghum bicolor roots, Mead, Nebraska, USA - 072115-40_1 MetaG | ecosystem: Host-associated > Plants > Roots > Unclassified | place: USA: Nebraska...
ATCATGCTGGGGATGACAACTTGGCTTAAGTGGTGTAAGGGATAGGTTTGGCATTTTTGGCACCGTTACTAGATTTAGAGAACTTAGTCTACTTTTGGTAATGATGTTAAGAATACCCAACACATACGACATGTGACGACATCAAGGAGAACACGATGGCCATCGGATGAAGTTTACCTAGGTTGGACCATAACGCCCTCGGGTTATGTGGTTCAATTCAAAATATCTAAGGGCACTTTGGAGATGTGTAATAGCCCTGATAAATAATAATGAGGGTGCCCCAATCACCCTCACCTCTCCTATTTTCATTTCCTATCATCCTCTTTGGGTTTCCCCTTCCCTTAGAGCTGTTGAGTGAGAGAGGTCAACAAATTCATATATTTGTGTAAGAATCATGTCTTTGTAGTAGGAAAGGTGGCCCTAACCACCTTGTCCTATGGGATTCACTTTGTGAATCGTGTTCTTTAGGTTCTTCCTGAGTTCCCCTTTGCCCCTTTTCTTTGGAGGTTTGATTCATAGTTTTGAGATCATTTTGAACAGTTCTTTTTGTGTGGGATTGATCTATGATGGGAGTTGAGTCTTTCCACTGAAGAAAATCAACAAATTTCTCATGAGATCACAGATTGAGTCGAATCATGGTCTAGGGCTTGAGTTCTTGAGTTTTTTGTTCCCCTTTGACTTCCTATTGATTGGCTTCAAATTAAGTGATGATCTCTTAGTGATAACTCCCCTACTACCTTGTGATCTTGTGTTACAAGTTTGGTGGCAGTTGATGTTGATTCGGCTGTAAATCGAGAAGGTCAAGAGAGGAGGTGTTTTTATGGGACTATTTTTGTCTCTGTTATGCGAGTCCTGGACAGTCCAGGTCCAAACCTCAGATAGTTCTGAATCAGAGGTGAGCATAGAGGAGCTTCAGCTCTGTTCAATACCCCAGTCATGGACAATCTACCACCAAGGCATGGATAGTTTGCTGATCATGGTTCAGTATGTCTAGAACTTGTATTTCTCGGTGTGTTTCTCGAATTTTGAACAACGAATAGTCTGGCACCAAGCACAAATATTCTATTGTAGTTCTATCTGAGTAGTGCAAGGACTATTGCATGTTGTCCTATTTTCCGGTTAGTGTCAGTGGACAGTCTGACAAGTTGTCTTAGATAGTCCGACCCTTGAGCCGTGGACAGTCTGCCACTGGACCCAGACAGTTCGGTAAACTATAGTGAGTTTAGTTTGGGTTTGCTCTTTGGGGGTTCATTTTCTTTGGTTTCTGAGTGTTCTCCAGTGTAGTTAGACTTTGCCTGAGGTATCTAGCTACTTGTAAGTCGTGGATCTTACGCTTTTATGTGAGGCTTGTGTGTGTTACTTTTGGGATTTGAACATGGGATAGTGGGTAAATATTTTGAAAGAAATTTGAGGCTCCCATTCAACCCCCCCTCTGGTCACCATTTCTAGTCCTTCACCATCTGCATGCATCTTAGAGTCTTGGCTATGGCCTCCCATGCCATCTACACTCCAACCCTCTTTTCTATTTCCTACACACCAAGGTTTGATATTTTTTTGTTTGCTTTATCTATACATTTGACTACAGTACATTTGACTACAGTGTTACATCTTTCCTTCAGTTAAACTGAAGTGATTTATAAAGTAGGTTTCCTTTTCTCTTTAGTTAGTTAGAACTTACAAGTACTAATTCACACTGATGATGTGTTAAAGCAGAGAACTTTCAAGTACTAACTAATGATGTGTTAAAGCAGAGTACTAATTTCTATAGTTGAATTTTTTTTGTAACAGTGGCATATCATGTTTCTGCATTGTAATCTAATTATTATTTCTAATGCAACTCAGTGCTAGTTAATGATTAAAACACTTAGTGTTAGGGAACTTATGTTGCTAGAAAGAAATCCAATATTGCTATAGGCCATAAAGAACAAGTGACAAGTAGCTTAATCCAGCTTGGACACCTCTCTGATCATTTTAGAATCTAGTTTAGCCATAAAGAACAGGTAACAAGAAATTTTATATTTGAATGCTTATGTGTTTGTGATCATTTTAACTTAATGTATCATTTTTCTAATGCAGGTTGTCATCGAGTACCATAGGGAAAAATGTAAGTTCAGTGCCTTCAGAGACTTGCATGTCTTCTATTTTGTTTGGCTAAAGTAGGTTGCCTCATAGAATCATTTCTTATGTACTATTATACTCAATGTAGTCAATGTATTTAATCTCAAGAACAATCCTTGTACTATGTGTTATCTTCTACGCATTGTTAGGAGTCTTCTAGGTAACAATTCCTTAAGTAGATGTTTTGTAGCATAAGTTGTATCTGGAGTTTGTAATGAATTTGATTGCTTCATAAGTTGTATCTAAAGTTTGTAATAAAGAATTGAACAGGTGACACAGATGAAACATGGCTGAAGTATATAGGACCCAAGTATTTTTTTTATTTTTCTGAATTGTTATCAGTGACGCGTCTTAGGTATACATGTCACTGATGCGACCCACATCAGTAACACGTCTTGGCTATATGTGTTGCCTATAACTCACATCAGTGACGTGTTTTTGGCCACACCCTTCACTGGTAACACACATCAGTGACACGTTTTTGCTAGATGCGTTGCTAGTAACTCACATAAGTGATGTGTTTTGGCTAGAAACGTCGTTGATAACTCAAATGAGTGACACATATTTACACGTCACTAATGTGTTCACATCACAGATGCAATGTAAGTGACACATGTTTTCTACGTCACTAATTACTGTTTAGATGCGTCACTAATCTCATTTTCTGGCATAGTGCATGATGTCATGGCTTGGTGGCAGTGTACCAGCCACATGGTCATGTGCGCTCATGCTCTAGTTTTTTCAAATAACCCTAGATGCAACTCAGGTATATGCAATAAACTGTATATGCTACTGTTTATATATTTATTTTTATGCACATATTTCTTGTACATATTTCAACTTCATGTAGAAATAGTTAATGCAAATATTAGCCTCAATGGTCGGGACAAACGTAAATCTACAAGATGTGATTCTTTTATACACTTTATCATAATAGTGGATGTCAATTTGATCTACCTCATACACTGCATAGGACAGTGATTACAAGATACATACCTGTATAGGGCATTTATCACACCTGCCTGCTTGATGAGAACACATGCATGTCAATGCAGTGCAGATTGATAGCAGATAGAGATATCAGATATGTTCTGCTGACAATACTAGGGATATCGATGTTAAAGCAGTTATGATGGGACATCGGCACAAGCCTTTTTCATCCCATCCATTTTAATTGATTATGTGCTTTCAACGTTCAGGATAACAATTGTCTCCTTTTGTTGCTATTCAATACATATACATCATTCCACTAATCCATGTTTTTTTACTATTGTTCAACCACAAAGACGCCTATGACTGACTATGAGCTACAAAGAGCATACAACATTCTCGAGAAAAATCAGATGTTCCATCGACTTGGTTTGGGAAAGTTACGTGAACTTGTGGGAACAAAGCCTGTGGCTGTTGTTCATGAAGAATCCGACCCATTGTATGAACCTGGAGAGGACACTGAACAAGGAGTAGTTGACAGGGTATATATGCAATATTGCACTATGATTACTTGTGTCCAATATGCAAAAAGTATTTTTCCTATTTTAATTTCTTGTATCATGCAGGGCCCTGAACTTATCAAGTTTGCCATTTACCAGAATATCCAAAGCATCAAAGCGAGTGGTGGCACTTCATGAGCAAGACCAACCATCTAGAATGACAAGGCAGAGGACAAGGGAAGTATTAGTAGGTGATGAATTTTGCCATGTTCCAAATACAGACCCACAAGATGGTCCAATAGAAGATGGGTTGATCGCTCTAGATGTTCATACTCAATTTGACAATCACAACAACATGATTGTAGAAGGCAAGTGATTGTAGCTCCTCTCCATGATTATGAATTACATATTTGCATATTAATGGGTCTATGATTTCAACTATTTGATTCTGAAATTCCATGATAGGTCAGCGAAAGATGAAAATGTGTCGCGTAGGCAAAGAATTGGATAGGATCTCTAGAGGTTTAAACACAAAGATCTCAGTGCACGTTGTTCATGGAAACCGCCGGCCAGAGGCACCTATGCAAGTTGAAAAACTAGCATCAGAGGCTGGTTTTGCTTTGTGAGAACATATCCCTATCCTCCCCCGCTGGAAAGATTATGAGGATGAAAATAACAAGGATCTTCTTGATGACTACCATGGAAAAAAAATTACATAAGTGTCTATGTTGTTATATGGTGTTGAAAAATTTCATCAAAGGAAACCTGTGTTGTAGTCCAGTGTGATGCCAATAGTTCATGTGGCTAAAATAGTGCCTTTTGCTCTTACCATTACAGAGTGCAATTATATGATTTTGTGCACCTTTTAACCATATGTTCATATGCTCTTGTCTAGAGTCATTTCTCTATTGACCCCAGCAATAAGAAAGCACTGGAATATGCATGCGTTGATTTGCTCAGAAAAGGACAGCGGAATATGAGATACTTGTTGAAGAAGAAATACTTTAATGGCATACCAACTAACTAAGTCAGAACCACTTCACGATTGAGCACTATGATGGATGAGCAGTGGAGAGCACTAGTGGACATATGGTCTACCCCAAAGCACAAGGTATCCTTAATAAATATCTCTCACAAATGTTCTTAAAAAAGAACCATCTCTCCCATTAATGTTTGCCTTTATATAGGAAAAATGTTTGAAGGCTAAGGATATCCGTGGGCTAGTAAAGTACTAGCAGAAGATAGGATCTCGGTCCTATATTGCTCAATGCTATGTCACGGTAAGCTACTTTTGCACTTTCTAGTGTCCATGAAGTTAATTCTGCTGCTCAAATTGCTATTTCTAGTGAACCTAATTGCAAATGCAGTCCTGTAGAGCCATTAATATTTATTTTAAGTAGGCTAGCAGATGCACAAATCTGAATCATTTTGTTTCTGCATGTGTTGGAATGATGAACTAGTAACTAGTAAATAACTAAATGCACTGTGCCTCAACTAGCTAACACTCATTAACAACAAGGATACACGTTATTGCTATTAAATTGTTGTTTCATATAACCTGTACAGATCTAGGTTGTTTCTTTTCTGCATGTTCATATTATGAACTAAATAACTAACAAATAAATGCATATGATCTGGGTTATTTATTTTCTACATGTTCAGCCCATATCTACAAGTGTCATTTTGTCTGCAAGTTACTAGCAAATTATCTGTAGAGTTATACCGATTAAAATTGGCCAATGTTCCATAAAAAATCTTCTGCACTTGCTTACTTCCCCTGGAGTTCCTTGCATGGTTTCCAATTATCTGCACAACTAATAAATATAAATGCATTGTGCCTCAACTAGCTAATCATTACCAGTAGTTAAGTACTAATTGATAGCAAGGACACATATTGCTGTTAAATTATTGTTTCAACTGTTGTTAACTTTTTCAAGTGTTTAAACTGTTGTTTAAATGTTTTTTTAGAAGTCTAAATTTAAGGATGACCCACCAACAGCGATTGACTACTTCAAGGCCACACATTGCAGCACCAAGACAAGTTATGTGAGGATACACAAAAAGCTATTGTGAGTATATTTTCTTGTCTTCTTTGTACTATGATGGACAAATTGGAATGCGAGAAACCTGACTTGATTTGTTTTCAATGCTAGGCTAAAATGGAGGCCATTGCTGCTCAAGCACCACAAGAAGGGCAAGTCGCAAAAACTCCAACCCAAGTTGTAGCTCAAGTTTTGCCAACCTTAAAGTTTCTTCAAAATATTGGCATTGAGTCTACAACAATGAAGAGAAGTGCTAAAGCTGCAGAAGTTGCTAAGCACATACAAGAACTTGAGAGTGAACTAGTTGTTGAGAAGGAAGGAGCAGCAGAAGTTCGAGCTCAGATGGATGATCTGAAGAATCAAGTAGAGAGGAGGAGAGGGATGCAAGAAAGAAGGTGGAAGAAGAGACTGCTATGTTGAAGAACCAAATAAATGAGATGCCTGGTTTCTTTCGTTCTTTCTTTGCTGGCAACTCTGCACCATCTAATGCACCATAGTAAGTTTCAAAACTTTCTTAGATTAGTGTCATGACTGTCATTTTGATATGGACACAGACCTGTGACCGAAGCTATATATAGCCATGTATGTGATTTTGGAGTGACCATGGTAATCAACAACTGTATTTGGATTAGCATGTATCTTAGAACTTGGGTTAGTCATCTTATATGAGAATTGAGAAGCCTATGTGTGATTGGTCCTGTAATATTTTGTTCATGTGAACCTGTTGTCAAGGTATTCTGGCTATGAAATTATGGTCATTTGTTGGTTCTGTAATGAGGTTCTGACTTTGCTGGTGGAATGGATGTTATTTGAAACGCAAGATTTGTGTATTGCTTGTATTTGAAATGCATATATGAATGTTTTTTAAAAAAAATTATAAATTGTGTTGTTTGGCTGGCCCAATTAAAAGCTATTTGGATTGGCCCAAATAAGTATTTGGTAGGTCCTGATCCAAAAAAATCGTATGGGCCTAAACAACAGTAAAATTGGTCTAGAATCAATAGAATTCAGATCTGAGCCAAAAACAAGGTTCAAAACAGAAAATGGTTGGGCCAAAATTTAGTCACAATGAGGCCAGTATAAGGCTATTCCTATTCCTATGTAGGCTTTAGCAAGCCATGGTTTAGTTTTGTGACTTAAAACCTAATGTCATAAAATTTTATGACCTCTAAACCAACGTCAAAAATTTGTGACTCCAACATTGAAACGTCATAAAGCTTGGTTTAAGCCGCATGGTTTTTTATGCAAGCTTTTTCGTCATTCAGTCATAATAAATGTTGATCTATGACATAAATTGCAGATATTATGACAAATTAAAATGATATAAACCCTAACATCTCTTGTAGTGACCGACATCGAACATCGGCGACAACTTCAATGGTGATATCGATGTGGAACTTATCATGCTGATAATGTGTTGTAAAACACATTGCCAATAGTTAAAACATTTCTCTCTCCATTTTTTATAATCAACTAATAGATGAAAATAGAAGACCATGCAGACCCAAGATAGGCTGAGGCACTTTTATTTCTTGGAATATTGATTATTATATATATATATAGTAATTACTCCCATCTTTAATAAACCATATTACGTATGTATTCATACTTGTTTATCGGTTTGACTATGTTCATATACTTATATTAAGATACTCTAGATATTAACATGCGAAAAAATTTCGAAAGAATTCATATTTTTTAATATATTACTAAAATGCCACTATTGTAGTATATATAATAAGTATAACCTGTTGTATGCATGAATACTTAACATATATACTACCTTAGATGGTTCAGTATGATCATATACTTCGTCTACATACACTTCATCGGGCCATATACGCCCTAAATCTAGAGATATACACATGAGAGTAATTATTACTACCGGGAGTAAAAAGGATATATATATATATATATATATATATATATATATATATATAGAGAGAGAGAGAGAGAGAGAGAGAGAGACACACACACACATTTCAAGGTCTATGAGTTGAGCCCGTTTAACAAACGGATTAAGATAGGATTCTTTATTCTTCTTTCACTCTAGAATATAGTCCGTATATTTTACAATCTTGCAATGACGCCAATTTGATGATAAGGCTTTATGGCCATGAACACATGAAAAGATCTAGGGCTATAGTGGTTTGATTTTTCAATTTTGAATCAAATTCTAGACATACTTAACAACATATACTGACATGGAATCTGGAAAAGGATATTTACTATAATACGTGCGGCACTAGATCAGACAAGCGCTTAATCAAGAAACTGTCTCCAAACTGAATTGCCATAGCTTCTTGGCCAACTCAGCATCCAAAGCTTGCGAGCTCGGGCTAGCTATATTACAATTGGCGAAGTACTTTCCACTTAACCCCTTCACTTGAGGATGTGTTGCCACATAGCATGTTGTTGCAGCACCCTTAACAAAGATATTAAGAAATCAATAATCAAGGTCTGCATGTCCCGCCAATAGGGGCGGCGCTATAAAAAAATAAAAAAGGTTAAGCTAACCTGTTCTACGCTTCTGCACAGGACTCTTCCAATGATGTTAAAAAGAGCTGTAAAAAAATAGAGGTCATAATTAATTACATGTCGTCATAACCGGAGCTCCTTCTAAATGTTTTTGTTCGATCATGCTGAGGGCCAGCAATTGTTTTGAGATATTTTGATGGATCAGAGAGGATCTTTTTCCAAACATGAAATCGATCTTTAGACTTGAGAAAGTACCAGCAACTGCAGTCTTCTCCCTAAGAATGTTTGTCATGATGACACCAGGATGAACTGAATTGGATGAAATATTCACTCCTTCCTCCTGTTCATGAACATAGCTTCTTCTTGTCATTAGCCAACTCATGCATTATGTAACGACTTCCATTATTCAGTGTCAAAGAGTTGAGAACTTGAGATACCTTGAAGATTCGGGACAATTCATTAGAATGAAGAATGTTGGCAAGCTTCGATTGACAGTAAGCAGTGTAGTTGCTGAAACTATATAAGGTTCAAATACAACAGATTTTACTGGTGTTAACTATGCAGCATGGTATCCCAATTTTGCGAGAATTTTCAGATTGATCTCAGAATGGATTACCCGGAAGGGTCACGGATTTTTTCAAAACATATCCCTTTAGGGTGGGAAAACGCATGCCCTAAAGACGTGATATTGACGATCCGTCCCTCGATGCCTCTGTCCCTGCATGTGCTCTTCATGTTCTCCAACAGGAGGTTTGTTAGAAGAAAATGACCTGCATGCCGTTCAAGTCAAACAGTAATACAGTACCACGATTCTCATACATCATAATGTACAGAAAGGGACAGTCTTCTAGAGGTAGTTAAGGCCTTGTTTAGGTCCTGTTTGGTTGCTTTTGGTAAAATTTACCGTCCGTCACATCGAATGTTTGGACACATGCTTGGAGTACTAAATGTAGACTATTACGAAACTAAAAACACAGATAGAGAGTAATTTGCGAGACGAATCTTTTGAGCCTAATTAGTCTATGATTGGACACTAATTTTCAAATAAGATAAAAATTTAACACATCCAACCAAACACCCACTCTAAAAACCAAAAACTTTTCAAGATTTTCCGTCATATCGAATCTTACGGCACATGTATAGAGCATTAAATATAAATAAAAATAAAAACTAATTGCACAGTTTACATGTAAACCACAAGACAGATCTTTTAAGTCTAGTTACTCCATAAAATAAAAATAAAAGTACTACAATGTCAAAATCTAAAAACATTTTGGATCTAAACAAGGCCTAAACAAGATATGCTGCAAAACAAAATTGGTTCGAATAATTTGCGCTAATGACACACCAATGTGATTTGTTGCAAAATGCAGTTCCAGACCGTCGCAGGAAAGTGTGCAGTTCCTTGTCAGCACTCCAGCGTTGTTGCTGTCATCAAAAAGAACGTCAAGCCAACCTAGTTCACCCCGAAATTCAAAAAATTTTCAAGATTCCCCGTCACATCAAATTTTGTGGCACATGCATGAAGCACTAAATATAGAAGAAAACAAAAACTAATTGCATGGTTTGTCTGTAATTTACGAGACGAATCTTTTGAGCCTAGTTAGTTTATAATTGGACAATATTTGTCACAAACAAACGAAAATGCTACAGTACCAAAATCCAAAATCTTTTCGGAACTAAACAAGGCCCAAAAAGAACCTCCATAAATTAATTCTCAAGACTCAAAAAACACCATATTAATATGGGAAAATAAAATCAAAGTGCACATAAACATATTGATAAATTATCCATCGTTGTCTTATACTCCTTCCGTCTTATAACATAGTGTATTTTAATATTTTATGATAGATTAAGAGATATCATAGAGGATGCATGTGCCCTCATTTTATTTTCTAATAAAACGCTATCATCAATATGATTAGTGGTGATTGATTGATAAATGAAAAGTATTTAATGCAAAACTGGTTTATGTCTTCTAAAATATTTTATATTTGAGACCAAATTTTGAATACCAAAATATGCTATATTATAGGACGAAGAAAGTATATGTAAAAGGGCCCTGCTACGCTACCCTCCTTTACTTGTTATTAGGAGGACCAATGATTTTTCAGATTTTTAAAATTATTTAACTAGGCCCCTTTGGCAGCGGTCCTGCCGCTCCGCTCCCTGTGAGAATCAACGGGGGGCTACTCAGAGTGGGAATTCCTTCCACCACCCTGCCCAAACTGCACATCAAGTGGGAAGCAAAAAAAACGTTAATAAGGTCCATTTGGGATGGTTAATGTCCTAGTTTTTAAAACTCAAGTTTCGTAGGATGAAACTTATACCCTGTTGAGTGCCACTCAGGCCTAGCTCCATCGGCAGCTCCGACAGAGCGGGGGAGCCACACCAAGTGCGGACGTGAGGAGAAGCACTTCCGGGTCAAGAGCTAGAGCCATTTTAGGGCATAGGAAAAAGTCTACTATCCCCCAAACTATCAAGGGTGGACTACTTCATCCCCTGAACTATAAAACCGGATATTCTACCCTCTGAACTTTCAAAACCGGTCAAATAACCCCCTAGAGTGGTTTTGGATGTTGGTTTTGTCTTTTTCTTTTTTATTTATTTTCGCTAAATTTTTGAAAAATCATAATAAATTATAGAAAAATCATAAAATGAAAATTTCAATTTTGTTAGACTTCTGATGAGTAGATCTACACAGTGAATATATAATATGGTATACTTTAGTATAAAGTTTTTGTTGTAGCTTTAAATCTATATTTTTCTGTAATTAAATCGAA
>Ga0182004_10004899_pt1 | contig 10850 bp, 8 predicted proteins | sample Sormic07211540_1_FD_120479 | JGI IMG/M metagenome (GOLD analysis project Ga0182004, IMG submission 120479) | Endophyte microbial communities from Sorghum bicolor roots, Mead, Nebraska, USA - 072115-40_1 MetaG | ecosystem: Host-associated > Plants > Roots > Unclassified | place: USA: Nebraska...
GTAGCAAACTGCCTTCAAAACTGCTCTAGGAAGGTAAAATGAATGATTTGAAAAGTTAAAGAAGATGATTTGTGTGGTTTTAGAGTTGAGGGAGAAAAGCAGATTATTGTGAAAGTTAAGAGAGGAAAAGTAAACTTTTTCTAATAATCAAATTAAGGTTCGTGTGTCGGGCCAGCCCAATCGTGGGCTCATAGGCCTGCTTCGACGTGATAAGTCCGGCCCAACAGTGAAGGGAAAGTATAGACGAAGGAATTCCCTATCCTGCTTACGTGGGCCCTACACAGCGTACACGTGGTGCGGTCGCCTCTCGCCATCTCGCGTTCGGCGACTCCAGTCGCGCCTCCCCTGCCTTCCCCTCTCCTCCGGGCTCCGTCCGGGCGCCCTGCCCCTGGATTTGGAACCAACAAGAAACCTGCCGCCCACCGTTTCCGAATTCCCATGGCCGTCTAAGAACCGGAGGCACGGGAACAGGGATCGCAGATCCGCCAAAATCACACCTCCTAGTTCGTCCTCCGTCCCAATCTCTTCCCGGGCCAGTGAGGCGGCGCGACTTGGTGCCTGCATCGAGCCCAAGGTGATACAAAACTTGTGCTCTGGCGATCTATCTTCTTGTAGGAATCACTGAACCACTACGCCGATTTATCTGATTCCATGTGTAGGAAAAAGTCGATGGAGTTTTTGTTTGTGTTTTGGAATGGTTTAGACAGATGAATTCAAGTTCAAATCATTGCCTATAGGATGTTTGTTGTAATGCCCAATAGGGATGGCACCCTGTTGTTTTGAGAGGATACCTAATTAGAGACGAAACTGTGCGTGTAGTTCCTGCAATCAGAGTTCCTTATATATATGCTGGCAAACCTTATCTTGATGTTGCCTGCCCTGCATGTGTGATGTATTTGTTAGTTGGTGACAGTGTAGATAGCTGATGTCTGTTTGGTTAATTCTTCAACGATTTCTTGTAGACATGGAACAGCCTGAGGAGAACCCTGAATTCCCAAGCTGTGATGCCTACTTTCAAGCTATCCAGTCCAAGAAGAAGTTGCCACTGTCTTTGCAAGAATCGCTAACTGCTGCCTTTGCCCAGATTCCAGTCTCATCCTTCCCTGAGGTTCCAACTGGTCGAGGTACACCCTTTTGCGAAACAAAACTGCTCAAATCGTTTTTATGTGTTTCATCTCCTTTATTGTACATTTTGTAATCCTCAATGTTTTATATGCAGTCATTGAAATTCCCGGTGATACTTCTGTTCTTGACGCTGTAAGGACTCTCTCTGAACAGAACATAAGGGCAGCACCAGTGCTCAATCCAGAACCTGGGGCTCCTACTGATTGGCAGGGGAGGTACCTTGGTGTCATCGATTACTCAGCAATCATCCGTTGGGTACTAGAAAATGCTGAGCTTGCCGGTGTTGCACTCTCGGCTGCATCAGCAACTGCTGCCGGAGTTGGCATGGGTGCTGTTGGTGCGGTTGGGGTGGCAGCTTTGGGTGCAACTGGCCCAGCTGCTGTAGCTGGCTTAACTGCAGCCGCAATTGGGGCCGCTGTTGCTGGTGGATTAACTGCTGAAAAGGGTGTGGCGAAGGATGGGCTAACTGCTGCAGATCATTTAGGGGAGGATTTCTATGAAGTTTTGCTTCAGCAGGAACCTTTCAGATCAACAACAGTAAGCCATTGGCCCTGGCCTGAACAGTTATGCATGTAAACGCTGAATGAATAATAGTAAATCTGTTTTCTTTTGTTAGCATTGAACAAATTTAAGAATCCATCCACTCAAAGGAACACACTTGAACTAATGTTTTGCTGTGTGGCTAAACTGAAGTTTGTTTACCCTAGGGTTGAACCATATATTATGCAACCGTTGCCCCATGGTTTAAAGTTTAGATGTATCTTGACTTTTTTTTTATTGTTACCTGCACTGTGTTTTGTTGATAAGATCCAAGTTGGTTCAGACCCTTTTACTCTAGTTAAATATTGTTTGATGATCATCTGTTGTTCTTTTACTACTGCAGGTTCGATCAATTGTAGAGTCATATCACTGGTCTCCTTTCGTCCCCATTACACTGGACACTTCCATGCTGACTGTACTTCTGTTGCTCTCTAAGTACAGATTGAGAAATGTCCCTGTGATTGAGCCCGAAAAACCTATCATCAAGAACTTCATTACTCAGACTGGTGTTCTCAAAGGGCTGCAGCAATGTAAAGGAAGGGACTGGTTTGACTACATTTCTGCACTTCCTCTTTCAGACTTAGGACTTCCATTTATGTCCATTGATGAGGTTATTTTGTCTCCCTCTTAATGCTGTTTCAGTTGAATTCCACCCTTTTAATGGAAGAGCCAGTTTCCTATGTTCTATGATATTCTTTTAATTTACTTGTGCAGCCTGCAAAGCACTACATTATAATGTGTTTGCCTCTTCAACAGACACTGGTAAATGTTGATATGACAATTTTGTGTTTTTTCAGGTTATCACCGTCAACAGTGATGATCTAATCTTAGAAGCTTTCAAGTGCATGAAGGATAACAAGATTGGTGGTGTACCAGTAGTAGAAGGCCCCAAAAGAAAACTTGTTGGCAGTGTTAGCATAAGGGACATCCGCTTTCTGTTGCTTAGACCCAATTTATTTTCAAATTTCAGGTATCAAGCTATCTTATAGCGCGTGTCACTGTGTTCTTTTTTTTTTATAATGTATCCCTTATGTCTTTTAATGGTTTCTTGCATACAGGCAACTTACGGTCATTGAATTCATGAAGACTCTAGGCTCCACTCTTCCTGATTCAGGGAACAATTGCCTGGTGAAGCCACCACCCACCTGCACTCCTGACGCTTCCCTTGGTAGTGTTATTGACAGCATTGCATCAAGAATAACCCACAGGATATATGTAGTGGATGTTGACCTTGAGGTTGTTGGTGTTGTGACTCTGCGTGATGTGATCTCGTGTTTTATCCACGAGCCACCCGGTTATTGCGACAGCTATTTGACTTCAGCAATGGAGAAGCTTGACGGTAAAGGAGTCGGATCAGTGGAGAAACGTTGAGCTTTTGTGTAGCGTGAATGTTGAATAACAGGTGAGTATGTGAGGAAGGTAGTTGGAAGGAATGGTGCATTCATGCCGTGTTAATCCAGCAAATTCTGTATTAGATTAATTAAGAAGGCTTCTGTTATGTTTATACTATGCCATTTCTTTGGAAGTTTGGATAGTTTGCTGATCAAATGCGTGGTAACCATTAGGAGGCGATCATTTACCCAGGTTGCAGGCTCTGGATACACCTTACAGCAATTTTTTTTTTAAAAAAAGTCAAAGCTTCACGCCTTCACTTCTAAAGAACTCAGTTATCAACGTCCAGGCAGGAAACATGGTGCAGGGACAGCATGTTCGGTCGCTGTAGATGTACCCATCGAGAGATATGAAGCCCACGCACCTTGTCATTCTTCATTTCTTACTCATTTATCTTTTCTTTAGTCTGCCAAAATCTGCTATCTGCAGCGGGCATTTCCATCCCAACAATGTTCAGCAACAAACTCTGTTCCGGCGATTAGCCTGAAAGCAAAGATCAATTCTATTATAAATGAAGAACTTTTTGTTGCTATATAAGCCGAGGACTACCAGGATCAAAACTTCCGTCCCAACTCAACATCCAAATTTTCCAATTACTAGAAAGAACTAGCCACATCTGCTTAGCCACCGTACACTCCAAGAAGTGGTGTTGACTAGTTCTTTTTTCACAACAAAACAAATAGCTAGCATCATCGATGAAAACATATAGGCCTAATACGGTTTTGACGGTTTATGACGACACAACCATTGCGACTGGTAACGGCATTACTTAGTGATGTCACAATAATGCATATAAATTGGCCTCTTAAGGTTTTCATGCTCTTAATTATGGATCTCGAACATTTTTTAAAAAGATTTACTTAGTGTTCTGCTAACAGAACTCTTGTTAGCACTAGATTTACTTATGGATCTCGAACATTTTTTAAAAAGCTGGTGTTGAAATACACTTAGAGTAGCTAGATTCTTATTTTCTCCTTTGACCGTACTATGAAGAGAGGTATGAAGGGTAGCTTGATCTAAGCGAGTCTACTTAGGTCAATCTCAATGGGGGGTTTTATTAGAGTTTCATGCACATTAAATATACTGATATGACACTCTATTATTGAAGAGAGAGATGATAAGAGTTTCATGGGGAGTACAGAGGGTTTCATCCCCATGAAACTCTTCTGTATTGTTTCGAAAATATGGATGTGTTGGAAACTGGGTCATGAAGCCCCCACTGAGAATGATCTTAGCGCACACTTGTGAAAACTAGCAATGTAGTTCAGATGAAGCGTAAGGATGGATGAAATCTAAAGCCAAACTCAAAGGAATTGAATTGGAAGAGTTTCCATTGCTTTTATAGGCAATGAAGCTTTACGTTGTGTGCATCGGAGAAACCACTAGAGCTTCGAAAGAGTGCCTTGGGTAGGGTTTGCTTTGACTATGCAAGGCATAGTATAGTTATCAGAGTGAACGGCAGAGACGATATGCAATTGGCTGAGAGATGTAAAGGCACTAGAGATTACACTGTAGGTTTGGTATAGAGGGTGTATTTGACATAGCAGAAACAATGTCGTTGTAACTCTCTGCTACAACACTAGCTGGTTTTGAGTTCTGTTAGCACTAGAGTTTGTCGAGTTCCTCTCTGGTGGTAGCTACTGGAATTCTCCGATATAGGATATAATAAATCTGGTGCATTGTTTTTGGCTGACTAAAGTTCCAACAGCTATTTTTTTTTTCTTTTGCTTGGCCTACTTATAGTCCATCGTCGCATGCATTTGAGCACTATTTGGGTCAAAGAGAGTGTTTTGGCCTATTAGAGTGATTAGGAAGTCTTAGTTGAAGATTAAGGATTCAATTAGTATTTATAAAGTAGCAAGTGTGCATCTACTTTTCTCTTTAGGCTTACTAAAGCCTAAACCATTATTGAAAGATTTTGAACTAGGTAACTTGTTTGTGATCCCTTACCTATTATTTTTTTACAAGAATGCAAAAAAAATGTGGACAATAAAAAGCATTGTGATCTACAGTACCTAGAGACATTATGAACGTGTTTGTTCAAAGATCGACCAAGTTGTCTAATCCAAACATTTAGGCCATATTTAGTTTCCACCTAAAAACTTTTCACCCCATCACATTAAATGTTTGAACGCATGTATGAAGCATTAAATATAGATTAAAAAATAACTAATTATACAATTTGTATGTATTTTGCGAGGCGAATTCTTTAAGTCCAATTAGTCTATCATTGAACACTAATTACTATAGTTATAAATATATTACAGTACCTAAAAAATTTCTTTTCACGAATTAAACAAGACCTTAGTCTAAACATACGATTTTAAACGCTTATGATTGAAACGATGACCATAGGACAGGCTAGCGTTAAAACCAAACAAGCCATAGGAAAAAGTCTATATTTTCTTCACCAACTTTCAAGAAAATCCGTTTTTCCTTCCTAAACTTCAAAATCAGGCAAACCACCTCCCCTAGCTTTTCAGACCGTGCATTTTACCTCTTAAGAGCACTTTTAAAGGCAGCTTTGCTATATTGAATGGTGGTTTTGCTACAATGACGGTGATTTTATTTATTTTTAATTATTTCGTCTAAATCTTTAAAAAATCATAGTAAATCACAGAAAAATCAGAAAATAGAAAATCTAATTTTGTTGCACTCTCCATGAGTAGATCTACATAGTGAACATATAATATGTTATGCTTTAGTACCTTTGCTATGAAGGTTTTTGTTTTTTGATTTATTTGGCTGAATCTTTGAAAAATCACTGTAAATCATAGAAAATCATAAAATAGAAAATCTAATTTTGTTGAACTCCACATGAATAGATATACATAGTGAATATATATTATGGTATGCTTTATTCTAACGAAATAATTATAGAAGCTGCAACTTTAAATTATTTTAATTAATTACATAAAAGCATAGATCTAAAGATATAACAAAAAATTATATTAAAGCATACCATGTTCAATGTTTACTGTGTAGATATGCTCATGTAGAGTCTAACAAAATTAGATTTTCTATTTTATTATTTTTCTGTAATTTACTAAAATTATATTTTCTATTATATTATTTTCTGTAATTTACTATGATTTTCAAAGATTTACCTGAAATAAATAAAAAATAAAAATAGAAAACCTTCATAGTAAAACCTTTATAATAAACATACTATATTATATATTCACTGTGTAGATATACTCATGTAGAGTTCAATAAAATTGGATTTTTTATTTTATGATTTTTCTGTAATTTACTATAATGTTTTAAAGATTTAGCTGAAATAAATAAAAAATAAAAATACAAAACTATTATTACTGTAGCAAAATTATCTTTAAAACCGTTTTAAAGAGGTAAAATATACGAATTTGAAAAATGAAGGAAGATGATTTGCAATTTTGAAGTTGAGGAAATAGACTTTTTCCGGAGCCATATCTTCCCCGAAAGGCAGAAGTTGCCCCAAAGTGGGCTGCCCCACCTCTGCGGCCTGCCAGCCCCGAAAACCCAGTTCCTGGCTACTGCCGCGTTCTCGCAGCCCAACCAGCAGACCACGTCAGCAATCCGCGTCGAAACCCATCACAGCCGTCCACTTAAAGCGGCACCGATGTCTCGCACCTCTCCACGTCATCGATCCGGGGCACCTACCTTTGGACCAATCAGCGCCCGTCGCTTGTGGTCTATAAACCGATCACACCCTCCCCTCTTCTCCTTCATCAATCACAAGAAACCACAGCGAACTCCGCGAAATCCCCCCGACCCCGAACCCAACCGAGCAAAGCGCGAAGCCCCCCACCTCGAATCAAGCCGCAGAATCGATGGCGCCCAAGGCGGAGAAGAAGCCGGCGGCGAAGAAGCCCGCGGAGGAGGAGCCCGCGGCCGAGAAGGCGGAGAAGACCCCGGCGGGGAAGAAGCCGAAGGCGGAGAAGCGCCTCCCCGCGGGCAAGTCCAGCGCCGGCAAGGACGGCGAGGGCAAGAAGGGCAAGAAGAAGGCCAAGAAGAGCGTGGAGACCTACAAGATCTACATCTTCAAGGTGCTCAAGCAGGTGCACCCGGACATCGGCATCTCCTCCAAGGCCATGTCCATCATGAACTCCTTCATCAACGACATCTTCGAGAAGCTCGCCGCCGAGTCCGCCAAGCTCGCCCGCTACAACAAGAAGCCCACCATCACGTCCCGAGAGATCCAGACTTCCGTCCGCCTCGTCCTCCCCGGGGAGCTCGCCAAGCACGCCGTCTCCGAGGGCACCAAGGCCGTCACCAAGTTCACCTCGTCTTAGCTAGGTCGCCTCCCCTCTTGTTTGTACTGATTTCTGGTGGTGGTGGTACTAGCAGTTGGGTGCTAATCGTGGTTCCCTGTGTTAATTTATCTGGCAGTTGGAAGCGAATGGTTTAGTGTGTAGTTGGTTGTGCTTTCGATATATTGCTCCCTGATGGATCCCGAATGACGATAGTGCCTTTTCTATTAGCTCAGTTCAATAGAGTTCTGTGATTTTTGCAGCGCTATTTGTATAACATGACTTTGGCATGCAAATCATATGCTTGTTGCCTTGGATTCACCGTGAAACTTAGGTATAATTTCAAATGTGAAATTTCTGGAGATGCTCACTGCCTACGTGTCATTTCTTTTGTGAAATTTTGGTAATTATACTTTCAAATGTGAAATTTCTGGAGACGCTCACTGCCTACGTGTCATTTCTTTTGTGAAATTTTGGTAATTATACTTTCAAATGTGAAATTTCTGGAGATGATCATTTCTTTTGCACTTGTAGATTTGTAAGCTCTTCCTGTCTCCTGCAGCTGTACTGCTTTGTGAAGACTAGCAGTAATTATGGGCAGCATTTGTATTGTAAAAACTTGAATATGTGTAATTATGGGCAGCATGACCTTTATAATTTTTTGATGTTCCAGAGACCATAACTGTGCTAATTGAATTGGGCCTTGTTTAATTACACCCAAAATCTAAAAACTTTTTAAAATTCTCTCCAATTTTATGACACATATATGTAGCATTAAATATATATTAAAAAATGACTAAACATGTATGTAGCATTAAATATATATTAAAAGAATAACTAATTGATAATTTGCTAGTAATTTATGTAATTTATGAGACGAATTTTTTAAGTTTATTTAATCCAATAGTTAGATAATAATTACCAAATACAAATGAAAATGCTATAGTATTAAAAAACTTTTCACTTAAGAACAGTTCATCCTAAAAACTAAAAACTTTTTAAGATTTCTTGTCACATCGAATCTTACGCCATATGTATGAAATATTAAATGTAGACGAAAACAAAAACTAATTGCACAGCCTATAAATAACGAGATAAATCTTTTAAGCCTAGTTAGTCTATTATTAGATAATATTTGCTAAATAAAAATAAAAATATTATAATACCTCAATCCAAACAATTTGGAAACTAAACAAGGCCTAAACAAAACCTTAGCTTATTCTGAATGCTTGTCGTTGGCATAAGAAGGAACTAAACAAGGTGTTAGCTTGTTGCTATTTTAAATGGTTGTAGTCGGCATAAGTAGTACCGTTTGGGCCCTGTTTAGTTTCTGAACCATTTTGCAAAATAGTGAAGATTTCTGGTCATATTAAATCTTGCAGCATATGTATGAAATATTAAATATAGATAAAAAAATAACATTGCATAATTCGTCGGTAATTTATAAGACGAATCTTTTGAGTCTAGTTAAGCATCTAAAAGGGTTTTGCATTGACTTGGTATTCGTTGTTGTTTGCAAAATTCTAAAACAAAATGCAAAGTCTAAAAATAAGCCATCGGTTTTGCATAATTGACTTGGCTTTTATCGAAAGTGGATCCGGATGCAAATTTTTTTCCATGTGGCGTGCGGTCATGGTTCCTTCCCGCGCGGTCGACTTCTTCACGCGCCAGGTACCCGCGCCGCTAGTACCTGGCGCGTGAAGAAATCGACCACGCCGCTAGTATCGCCGCGAGTTCTATCGCCAATCAGGTCACCGTCATTTCCTGTCTTGCTGCTCACCATAGCTGCTGCCCTAGGAAGGCATCGAGTGCTTCGCTGTTGCCCTAGGAACGTCGCTGCTGCTACTCCGTCGCCAATCGGGCGTCCTTGAACTCATGGCGTGAGGCGGCGGCGTGTGGAGGGCCACGGGGTTTCTGTCGCGATGAATGGAGCATATATGGCGCGAAGAAAAGTCCGGATCGCGCGGGGGACCGGGAGACGCGCGCGATCGGGCTTTTACCAAGCTACCCGTGGCTTGCCAATTATGTCAAGTTTGCCCTCTCATTTGCCAAATTGCTCAAAATGCAAACTCCAAATGCAAAACCATTGGATACCTCTTTTTGCGATTTTTAGCAAATTACAAGAATGCAAACCCCAAATGCAAAACCGTTGAAGACGATTTTTTAAGTCTAATTAGTTTAGTTGGACACTAATTGCCAAATAAAACGAAATCCATGTGAATAGATTTGTAGCAGAAATAGTCGTCTACTTGTACTATTGTTCCTGTGTTTCTTGGTGATGAATTGCAGAAGAAAACATAAGATGATTTTGATACAATTCATGTAATATAATTGCAGAATCACTTTTAGGCTTCCTGTTGCTGAGTGATACTATAAGTGGTTTGATGAAGAGGAATAATGGGCCGATTACTATTACTGCTAGCTCTAAACATATGTATTACCTTCACAACTTACGAAAATCTTTGGGAATGGAACAATTCATAAGTTGATGAGGGCTGACAAGATGGATGAAGAGGACGGCTTGCCAATATTTGGGAATCTAACCGTGACTATATTAACGTTTTTCAATCTAATGGAGTATGTTACTTTAATAGTAACACCAAGGCACCAAGCTTCTCAAATCATGCATGCATTAGTAATGAAGTGTTTTAACTTTTATTCATTCATTATTTATGTTACTGGGATGCTCAAAGTATTGTTTAATAACAAAATCAAGCTCAAATTATCGTTTATTATTGGGATTCATAAAAAGCTAATTTCATTTTGTGGCGGAACTTGCTGATTTGGTCATCTAATGTTCCTGAACCAGGTTTGAGTTGTTCTTTGCAGATATCTTTTGGTAGCTTATAAGATGCTTGGCTTCAACTGACATGTGCCATTTGCAGGTGTATGATAGCTTCCAACATCCTCATCGAAGATTCAGGTCGGTGTATTCTCAGCTACCATGCCCCCAGAGGCCCAGAGGCCCTTGAGATCATCCACAAGTTCATGAGCCTTTTAGGATTCTTGTCAAGAGAGATGAGCTCACCCTCGAGGGTATCAAGCAATTCTTTGTCAAACATGAGATGGAAGATTAGAAGCTCAACAATCTATGCGATCTGTATGAGAGCCTGGCATGCAGTTGTTGATAGTTCAGGCGCAAAGGAGGCTTGATGATGATAGCTCTTTTTTTGAAGGGCATATTTGGTACACCTCACGACAGTTTCATGAGCTGTTGTGAGCCGTTCTTTTGCCAAACACTTATTTCTAAAATAGCTTCATGGGTGAAGCTGTTTCTTTTCTCCTCTCACAAAGATATGAGTTGAGATGAAGCTAAAAAAAAGTAGCTTACTGCAGCTCTCTCCCTCATTTCTCTCTCTCATCTATGCAAGAAGTAGTTGATGAAGCTATTTTACCAAACACTTTTTTCAAAATAGCTCAGCTTCATCTAAAGTTGCTCATGAAGCTATTTTGTAAAAAATCAGCTTCACTAATAAAGTTGAGCTGTGCCAAACATGGCCTAAGAGTAGGAGCTCTATCATTCATTAGACTGTCTCCAACAGTCCTGATCCAAAAAGAAGA
>Ga0182004_10004900_pt1 | contig 10850 bp, 9 predicted proteins | sample Sormic07211540_1_FD_120479 | JGI IMG/M metagenome (GOLD analysis project Ga0182004, IMG submission 120479) | Endophyte microbial communities from Sorghum bicolor roots, Mead, Nebraska, USA - 072115-40_1 MetaG | ecosystem: Host-associated > Plants > Roots > Unclassified | place: USA: Nebraska...
TAATGTAGTTGTGTTGGAGACTTTGTAATATGCTTGGAGTGCAAGTGTTTGACACTTTGTGATATGTCTGGACTAAAATTAGTTGAATATATGAATGTATTGAAATCTGATTTGGATTGTCTATTGGAAAAAAAACCATATTTCATGAGATTTTGGACATGTTTTCCTGGTGTTGGTCTGGAAATCATATTTCATGAGGGTTGAACATGTTTTCCTGGTGGTGTTGGACTCCTAGGGAAAACATATTTCATGAGGGCTGAACATGTTTCCATGATGGTGTCCGGCTCTCATGAAATTTATTTTTCGTGAAGGTTTAAACTTATTTCATGGTGGTACCAACCTCTTACTATTTTCCTATGAGTTTGAGGCTCTCATGAACTAATTTCATGATGGTGACCTCCACGAAATACCGCCACGAAAAGGTTGTCACAAACCTGACGACAATGTAATTTTTGTGGAGGTGGCCGCCATGAATGTTCACCAGGAAAATAAATCATGACGGTTCACTCTCATGAAAGTTGTATTTTCCTGATCTTAATACTGTGAGAACTAATGTGTGACGGTTGCTCATCATGAATCATTTTCGTGAGGGTAAAACCGCATTTCGTGAGAGTAAATTCAGTCTCACGCGAAATCTCAGCTTTCTAGTAGTGATTGATGATGTGATTGTGTTGACAATTAGCTCATTTGTGAAGATTTCTTTCATTTGCTGCTATGGGAATGAGAAATCATCGGCTATTGGTATATATATTGTGAAATTCGGTCTAATATATCTGGCATTTGCATTGTTTGCTGCATTTCATATCAATGTATGAGGAGCCAAGCTCATATGAGAAGACTATCAGTGGTGTAGGCAACTAATTGGAATCAAGCAATGCATAAGAAAAGTTATTTCTTGTGCTACCTATTATGGAATAGATGCTCTTGGTAGATTGTTTTGTTGGGTGTGTTGGTTTGGAAGTTAATCTGTTGTTGCTCATTTGTCCAAGATTTGTTGGTTATGAAACATTTCAATTTATTAGGAGACGTTTCCATATATTGGTATCTATTATTCATGAAGTTCTTTGGTTGCTTTAGGATACTCACAATGTAGAAACTAGTACTTATTTCTATACCCTAGGAAACTATACTATCAAAACCATGTTTTCAATACAACATTTCTATGCTAGTGACTATCCAATCATTCACAACTCCCTGTTTGGATCCTCTGCTACCATGCTTCCTCATTCCCTGATGCACATGCACGACGTCGTCCATTGAGACTGCCTTCGCCTTCCCCCATAGTTCTCATTCCTACGGTGCAACGGGAAGAGTAGAGGCCTCATTGAGGAAGATTGTCGGCCGGCAAGAGTCACCCCTGGTGCACAGCGGGGTGGGAGGAGGGGAGGGGGGCAGGCCACCGCTGTATTCCCACATCGCCGCAACGGTTGAGGTCGGCATCACACTCCATCACCCTCTGCGCCCAGGCAGACGCCGCCGACATCTACTCTCAGCAGACATAAGCAGCACTAATTGGGAAAACGCTGCCACCACCAGCGCTCAGATGGCCTCTGTCTTCTTTACGCCCTCGTGTACCAGCCCACGCGAGGCAGCCACACGGGATCTGCAACACAGGAGGGGCAGCCTCATTTTGCGCATAGACGCCGTTTCTATAGAAGAAACATTTTCCTTCTCTTTCCTCATTGAATTGCCTTCCATATCATCAAAATTAATGCTCATATGGTACCATAATAAATAGGGATGGAAATTATCTTTAGGTCTACGTTGGGAGTACCTTTCTTTGTATAGAGATAATAGTGTTATTTGAGGGATTATCCGCTTTGGTCCTTTTGGAGATGTTGGTCTGATCTCAAGTGACTTCGGTCTCTTAAGGCCTTGTTTGGGTGTTGTCGGATTCACTTCAATCCACATGTGTTGGAGTGGATTGGGGTGGAATTTAGTTCAAGTTCCACTTCAATCCACCCAAACACATGTGGATTGATGTGAATCCGACTACATCCAAACAAGACCTAAGGGATTCAGACATTCGGTTACCATCAGTTATTCTCTCAGGTTGTACGAGTTCTTTCGGTTCAAATTCTTGTTTGTCGTTGTCAGTTGGAGCAATTGGCTATTTGAGCTTATGTTGGGACCCCATTTCTCCAAATCTACAGTTTGTGGCTAGCATTAGGTTAATGTTTTTTGAGTAGTACAAAGTTTAATGTGTGGAATATAATACCTGGTTAATAGTTCATGAGATTATGTAGACTTTATCCTTATATTTTTGTTGTAAAATGCCAAGCCTAAATTTCTTCTTCTCTTTAATATAATATAATTGCATCTTCTTTAGTTATTTCAAAAATTAAAGGAATACACTAACTTTTGAGGCTCTTCCATGCGGTGCAGACACAACTAGGAAGGAGCCATATATAGTACGGTGGCTCAGATCATGCAGAAGGGATAAGGCCTTGTTTAGTTCTCAAAAAATTTTGCAATTTTTTTCAGATTTCCCGTCACATCAAATCTTTAGACGTATGCATGGAGTATTAAATATAGGCGAAAATAAAAACTAATTGCACAGTTTGGTCGTAATTGACGAGACGAATCTTTTGAGCCTAGTTAGTCCATGATTGGACAATATTTGTCAAATACAAACAAAAGTGCTATAGTGTCGATTTCCCAAAATATTTTAGAACTAAACAAGGCCGAAGCCATATATAACGTTGATTGATGTTTCCGTTTGAATCTGGATTGCTATACCGTTTGTGTATAGGCAATGCTAATGCACACAATGCCTGTATCTGTTTCATTGTGTGGAAGAAGCCTGCATGGCAATCTGGTTTTCATTTCATCAAATTTTTGGATCATCCCGACGACCCAAAATAGTATGAACCTACATCACTAGTGACATTATTTCAGCTTTCTTTTCATTTCTTTCAGCCGCGCAATCTGTTCGAAATGGACTAAGACTGAAAGTAACCTCGTCTATATATAAAGTAAAGCCATAAACATAAATGTAGTTCTGACGACATGCATGTTCAGGATGAATCACCAATAATATATAATGTCTTCTTGCATGCATGTTTTGTAATTTCTAGACATTTTCAGATGTTACTAGAGCAACTCGAACAACTTAGCTATTCTGGTTGGAGGCTCTAACAGATATACTATCATCCCTTGATTTTATTGGTCAGGTGCTCGCTATTTGACTTTGTAAAATAGCAAGGCTATTGTGGACCATTTCTTTTTTGAGAAGTTTTCTATTTTATAAAATGACTAAACAGTAAAATTTGTCTACTCATTTTAGACAAGCTGCTGAAGTTACTCTAAAGAATGTTTGGATCATGTCACATCGAATATTTGGATATCAATTAGGAGGGCTAAACATGAGGTAATTATAAAACTAATTGTATAAACCCTGAATAAATCAGGAGATGAATTTATAGGCCTAATTAATCCATAATTAGTATATATTTATTCTAACATCACATTTGCTAATCATAGACTAATTAAGCTTAATAGATTTGTCTCATCAATTATTCTTTATTTATGTAATTAATTTTATAATTTTAATGTTCCTAATTAATATCCTAATATTTGATGTGACGAATTACAATACTTATTATATAAATGAAGACTAATTTGAATGTTTGATAAATAAATGCAGCGAAAAAAAACTACAAGCAAGTTGTGATCACGCACCGCCCGCCGTCCACGTATTTAGGGTCATTGATGAGATGGTCAACCAAGTGAAAGACATTATGTCTATAGTGGTCCAAGCTGAAGTCGTCTTCATCATCGTCCATGCTGAAGTCGTCTTCATCATCGTCCATTTTCGTCTAACTTGTCCCGTCGTCCGTTCGGACGTCGTTGTCTATAGTCCCACCTGAAACATACGACACAGTAACCATTATATTTGTTTCTCTCAACGGAATGCATTCTCAATGATCAACGAAATCAAATAATGTAAATTGCACAGCCGCTAGTCCTTAAAGTATTTTCATCTTGGTCCTCAAACTACGAAATCGTACGTCTGACTCCCTAATATATTCGAATATTTTTACAATAGTTGGAGAGGCGATGAGAAGCGATTGGTGTGTCTATGATGAGAACCTAAAAAGCGATGAGAGACGATGAGAGCAAGGTGATGGAAGGCGATAGGTGTGTCTATGGCCAGTAAGCCATAGACGTCATATTGTCTCTCATCGCCTCTGGAATTATGGGGATTAGGACCATAAATAGAGGAATGGTAATAACTTTTTTCGTATTTCTTTTTTTTATGAAGGATAAAAGGATAAATTCATAATTGTAAAAATAATATTTTGAGTAGCATAGGTATAGTTAGATAAAAATCTTCTTCTTAAGTTTTTTTCAAATCTTCGTAGGGTCCACCCGCCGATGTCCACCGGTGCGTGTTACAAGGAACCGTCGCCGCCGATGATAGGGGTTGGGGTTTGAGAGAACCTTGTATAATGACGTTATTATCCTTCCACGAATTAAATCGAGAAAAAAAGTTTTTTAGCGGAGATGATGGGAGACGATTGAAAGCGACTCCGGTCATTGTAAAAGGACTTTATGTACTTAAGTGTGATCTCATCTAGGTCCCCAAACTACAAAATCGCACGTCTAACTCTCTAATGTATTTAGGTGATCTCATCTAGGTCCAAAATACACATAAGGAGGGTTAGAAGCTGATATGGTCATCCACGGGGATATGATTTAAGCGTATGACCCCTGATTTAAGCCCACACGTGCAGCCACCCGCTCACCTATGCTCACCATCACAGTGCCCGCGGCATACAACCTAGTCTTGTAGGCGGCAATGGTGGCCGGTTACGCTGCCAAGCATGGTGAGGTAGATATGGGAGGGAAGAGGGCTTAGTCTGTGGTCATCCAGTGTTACGCTAAGCCCAAGCCCCATCCCTCCCATGTGTGGCCTGAAAGAATTGCTCACAACGATTAAGCCAATTTAATAAGAGGTCTTCGGAGCCATCAAATGTAGATAACTCTAGCTTGTAGAAGTGGGGCGGGCGTGTTGGGAACACTCAATAGGGCAGCCTGGAGGGGAAGCGTCTACCGTACCGGAACGAACACTGTGCTGGACGGAATGAATGCGCCCTCAGGTGCCGGCGCCTGGCTCAGCAAAACATCAAGGGTCCTACCAAGACCATGGACGGCAGAGGGGATAGTGAGTGGGGAAACTGGATTTGGTGGATGGGTCTCAGTGGCAGCGATGGTGGTGGCAAGGTAGCGGGTGTGGCATGGTGGTGACAACAACACTAGGGATGGAGAATGTCATCGTCCCATAGCTGAGCAGCCCGTATGACATGTCAGATGTACGGCATGGTGATAACCGGCACTAGTGGTGGCTGTGCCTCCAGATTCACTAGACTGGCCAAGATGGTCGTCATCTACTACGCCATGTCCACCAGGTCCTTCGCCGTGGCATCTGGGTTGGCGGCAGAGCAAGAGGAGCCTTCGGCTGCTTGTCGTCGTCATTATAGCTTGGCGTCTCTCATACCAGATTGATAGGATTGATTACCCTATGCAGAGTGTGGATCAGCGTAGCGGTGAGTGATCGGTGGCCGAGACTTGAACGTCGATGGAGAGTCGGCGCCGTGAGGGCACACGCGAGGGAACAGGAGAGTGAGTCGCTGGGAAGAAGCCTAGCAAAAAAATTGTTGCTTTGCTTAATTGATTAATTCCCTCAACAAATGTTTAGGGATACAAATATATGTATGCCTTCCTAAATACACCAACATGGATCTCATCTCCTTTTCCTATGGAACTAGATATTGTAGTAGGCAATAAACCAATCGAGGAATTGGGCCCGTTGCCTCCTATTGACCACGGGCTTCCTAGCCACGAGCGCGTTGGTGCCGTTGTTAGGTGACGCCGGTCATACTAGGTGATATATTTGGTTGCAATGGTAGGAAAACAAAGTAAAATTGAGAATTTTGCTCTACAAAAATGTTAAAATTGGGAGCACCAGGCTCCGGCCCCTTTTTTTCTGAACCAAAGGGTACTTTACAGATGTTGAAAATAAGTTCTACAATTGGTTGTGTTGTGCCTAACAAATCCAAAGACATATGACATTTTTTCGTAAGAGATGTTTTCGAAACTAATTAAACACGTAGCATGCCTGATTGGTCCATAACTAAATCATAAATGCTGGCAAAAAACATAGTGGAATTGGTAAACAAAATCTATCGTATCCGAAAAACATAAGAAAATACCTACATATCTCTCCATCCCAAATTAATTATCCTTTTTGCATTGGTTTCCATATTATAACTTTAACTAGATTTATAGAAAATACATGTAATATTTTTATCTTCAAATAAATTTGTTATGAAAATAGATTCAACGATCTATCTAACAATACTAATTTTGTATTATAAATAATAATGTTTCTTAATTTAAAATTAGTCAAAGTTATTTCTCGAGGAGCGAGAACAACAGTTATTTGGGATAGAGGGAGTATTGCTTCAGGTACATGAAGACATATGGACGCCAGTGCTGACCACCTATACGTGCGTGCATACTAATAGTTTCTTCAAGTGTCTTAACGATTGACATATGTTAAATACCAATTCTGATGAAGATAATGTACTGATTTAAGATGTTTCTTAATTAAGAATTCCCAAAGAAATATAAATTTGTATTCATGGATGCCGTGACTTTTATTCAATTTTTTAGTATACTTTATTTATGGAGCTGTGAGGTATCCAATCCATACCTGGTCGAAAAACTGAAACAACACCATTCCAAAAGATAAATCCGTAGCTAACCAGTTCACGCACAGCAAGCCACTAATCCCCTCAATTTCTTGAAGTCAAATATCATGGACGCACACGGATGAGACTCATCGGAAAGAAAATAAACAGAAATTTAATAAAAGCAATGGTGTTATTACCATAGGAAATCAAATTCCCATGTACGGTGTACTATAAAAGATGATTTTAGGAGAGAAACCCATTAGTTATGATGTCTATGTCTGTTAATGAATTATAGACAGCCTAGTCGACTCTCTCTGCAAATAGCCCATTAAAACAGAGACCTTTCGGTAGCGGCAGTCAGGTCACCCTCACAGTAAAAAAAGAACTGTCTGAAAATCTATTCTTAGAGCAACTTCAAAAGAAGAACTAAATCATTCTGAAAGATATATTTGACAATCATTAGAAGAAAACCATATCTAGTAGATTTTGTAAATAACTTTCAAATTTAGTAACTCTCCTTCTGTCTATCTTAGGGCAGTACCAATGGAGAGTTTCTATAACAGTTTCCAAGGAAGAGAGATTTAATTTTAGACTTAACGCCTCAATGCATAGTTTCTTATATAGCTGTTTCTATAGAAAATAATATTTAATGAAGATCAACATGTATTGAAAATTGAGAACGATAAGATGTGGCAAACAATCGTATAGTACACCATGATGCCACTCTAGCAGCATCCATCCTACACGGTGAACGTCCTGCTAGCTACCTGGCCTTGGCAGGCCAAGGACATCCGCAGGAAAGCACTATAGCATGCCGTGCCGTGCAGGTAGCATGCTAGGGTGAACGGCCGTCCTCCCATAGTAGATCATGTGCAGGGTGAGCGTGTCGTCTTGTGCTCCTGGGGGTACTCGTCGTAGTCTAGGGTTGTGGTGGTCTCCCGTGTGCTATGGCCGCATAGGCCTTGATGTTGCCGAAGTAGTCGCATATATACTGTGGGGATGAGCTCAAGTGACTTCACCCACCACCGATTCCACCATCAAGCTCATGCAGCACCGCTCCTCAGGCATGCTGGCGAGATATACGCGGGCACCGCCTCGATGTGCGACACGAACGCTAGGCTTGGTGTTGGTGCTCGCGTCTGCGGCCAGAGACGGAGCTCATGCGTGCGAGATGCAGGCAGTGCTCATCCGTGGCTAGAGTGAGCACTAAATATATATAGATGTGCGCTCACTACCAAAATGGTGGAGTTCTCCTAGTGTTTTTAGTTAGTAATAAAACACTACCACTAGTCAAAACACTAAGAAATCCTCACTAGGAGGTATTTACTAGGAAAAGTTTATACTAAATTTTGAATGCTAAAACACTAGGAAAACCCTACACTACTAGGAGAAATTGAAAAATCTAGTTGTGGCTGGAGGTTGCTCCCTTGAGCGTAGGCGAGTCACGATTGAGGGATGCGGCGGCAACTGAGAATTGAAGCCGGTTGCTCGGGCATCCCCCACCATCTTCTCGGAAGATGCGGACGATGAGGATCCAGGCGAGTCGTCCAGGAGGATGTGGGAGCACCATGTTTTTCTAATGGAATATCATGTGAAATGAAATGAAATTTAGATGAAATACTCATTCTTAATGGAGAGTTCATTCTATGGTTTCATAGTCATTTAATTCTAAGACTCCTAGAGAGTTGGTAATCATGTCAAGAGAGTTTTTTCTCTCTTCTTAAATACACTGCCATGTCATAAAAAATGCGTATGTGGCAACCTATTTAATATAAATGACACTCACATGAAAATCTTATCGAGACTGGCCTAATGACATGGCAGCTGAATTGAATATGGAGAGACAAAAATTCGAGGGGCCTCTTTACTTCCTCTATTTGGGTGTAAAGTTTTAGCACCAAATCTTTTGTGTGTAAAGTTTTGGCATCCTGAATTTTAGATGAGGTGTTTAGATGCACAAAAAAGTTTTTGCAAAATGGAGGGGTAGTAGGTGTCAAGCTGGCTCCCAACGCATTTTTTACAAGTTTTGGGACTCTTGGGTCTCAAATGCCAAAACTTTACAAAGCCATCTTTTTGCAAACTTTGAAAGGGGTGTTTAGATCTATTTTGCAAAAAAAAAGAGCTAATACATCAAAACTTTTTGCAAACTGGAGTCTTTTTAGTTGAGATTCATTTTATTAGATAACTAAAAGTATACTCCATGTGTTGCTGCAGAAATTGTGGATGATTTGAAATAAAAATTAGACTACATAAAGTTACTTATCACTACCACTAGTACACACAATATTAGTGTTGATGGATCTAAACCTAATTTTATTGATGTTTTTACCGCTACATAAAGCTGCTTTATGAAGCTGAAGAAAAAACTATTTCAGTAGTGAAACTGAACAGTACCAAACAAGCTCTAAAAGGGTCACGAACGACGAAGCAAGATGCCACCGGCCTAAGCCGATGCTTAGAGTATGAAAACATAATCACTTCATAACGGGTTCATTGTCAATCAATACTGATCATTACCAGTTATGCCGACTAATAGCACAGCCATACCCACTAAAAATCAAGTAAAATTTTATTTGATGCACAGTTTTATGAATTTGAGTTATAAAAATCAAGTAAAACCACTGTTGCATTTATGAATTTTATAGAAATATATTATTACCACCGTCCCAAAAAAATGACTTTGGTTGGAACAGAGGTTTCTGGTAGGAATTTCATAGCAAAAGTAGTGTAAATTGGAAGATGCCAGCCATGCCCAATAATGGTGGTGGCAAGATAAATAGTGAGGGAGTTGCTGGCATGGGTGGGGTGGTGGAGGAACAGCCGATGCCGGGCAGAGGACAAGAGTGCGACAAGGAGTTACTAAATTTATCCCTCCGTATTTGTAATCACACGTACTCATATTTCTTTCAAACCATAGTCACAACGTAATTAAATCAAAACACCACATAGGTAGAACACCACATACGTCGCTATCTATCTTCCACTAGTTGAGTCAAATTAAGTACCAAAAAACTCTAGCTTGAACAATGAGGCACGGAAGTGATACATACCTGGATTCACACGAGAACTGGCACTCGGATATTATCTTGAGCAGACTGTCGATGCATGCAATGTATGAAATGAGAGATGTGGTGTGTGCGGAGAAAGCAACGGAGACGCTGGTCTATTAGCAACGAACATTATACTGCACCAAAACACCCTACTCCTACCTTGTTTTTTATTTCAGCTTGATGCAAATGCAGGACGTACAAGCAAGGAACGTATTCGCCTTTCGAAAGCTACTTGTAATAATATATGTCACTTCATTCCCGAGGCAATCATGTCATGACTATAGATACCAAGGAGCACGATGTCTTCCATTTTCATTATCAGAACTAAAGCAAAGGTAATGAACGCTAATCGAGGGATTATTAAAGCTTTAAATTTGGAGACAATATTATAAAATAAAGAAAAAATAATAGTATATGTGGAAGCTTTATTAAGCAACGGAAAAGCGTGGAAGCAAGTGACCACGTGGTTTGCTTGCAGCGGCAATGCAGTTTATACTGTATTTCTTCAGATGTGAACACCAACGCTCTCAATATATCTATACTGTATTCAATTTCGAAAAAAAAGAGATAACAGAGAGGAAGGATTAAAATGTAACCGCATAACGTACATTGAACAAATCACGATTTGATAACATTTGGAGAAAGAACTGATTACATGTGTAAGTCATTTTTTTTGGCCCCTTCTGTGGACACAAATCAGATCAAAGAAACATCCGTACCCATCAGGCCGACGGCAACCATGGCATACGAATCTGCTTTGTAAGTCAATCACAACCTCGTCTTTATCTTTCGGTCTCCTACTTCCTTCTTTCCTGACCGACGAACCAACACAATCACACAGGAATAGATTGGCTACAAAAGTTACAACGAAGAAAAGCATGCAATAAATGTATTATATTCACCACACACAGTACGTTAGCCATGAGATGAAACAGAGTACGTACCTGGATTATATTGTTAGTGTTACTATCAGCTGAGGAGGTTTGGCAATATGATTGATTTGATATAACATTTAGAGATTAGCAAATGACTATGACTAACAAGGATCCAAAGCGACGCAGCATGCATGAAAATAATTATCTGTGCTCGTAGAGTATATATA
>Ga0182004_10004901_pt1 | contig 10848 bp, 13 predicted proteins | sample Sormic07211540_1_FD_120479 | JGI IMG/M metagenome (GOLD analysis project Ga0182004, IMG submission 120479) | Endophyte microbial communities from Sorghum bicolor roots, Mead, Nebraska, USA - 072115-40_1 MetaG | ecosystem: Host-associated > Plants > Roots > Unclassified | place: USA: Nebraska...
AAGATTGAATGAGCGGCAACGGTGAACCCATCAAGATGAAGTTATAGTAGTACTTTGTGAAGAAGAAATCGTAGCAAAAACCCAACTCTACCTCAATAATTCTGAATGCTCTTTTGAAATCCCTTTGAGATGGCAACAATTTTTTGAAGACAAAATCATGGTTTTTAAGAAGGCTGGTTTCTGGATAGACTAACCCGAAATAATTATGTCTCAGTAGCCGCCGGGACAAGGCACAGGATAGGCACAGGTCTTTCACTGCTTTGCCATAAGCTGAGTTGATGACACAATAATCCCAAATCTGGTCAATGGTAATGAGTCGACACGGACCATAATGGATTTCATACTTGCAGCCCTTCATGTTCTGAGGGTCAGAGTCACTCGCACGATCATTTCCACTTTCCTCCGTGCTCGCCTCTGCATCTTGTGTGCGATGCCTCTTCTTCTCTTTGACGACAAGACTCCCCTTCTCCTTGTGTCCAACAACAACTACTAAAAAATAAGATTTAAAGACCTTTGTGCATAAAACGACAGCAACAAGAAACATGACACAGCTTGAACTTGTTCTGGAATTCTTCTTCAACTGTTTTTGGTCATTCTTGACTGTCTTCAAGTTATAAGTATTTGGAGCCAGTAGCAGACCACACATAATTACGTAAAAGGCATCCCGTAAATACTCGCCACAAACCTGCAAGTACTTGTTGTAAACGCTGCCATAGAAATCATATTGCCGGACGGCGGTGGTGCCTTCTGAAGCCATGATGAGAAAACCTGCCCAGACGGGATACGACGAATTCTTGACTGGGGAGGACTGCATCGTGCCCAAGGTGTAGACGGTGAGTGGGAACATAATTCCGTTGCACACCTGCAGGCCATATTTGATGAAGGAATTGTGCCACCGCCGCCTACAGGAGCCCAGGATAAGCTGGAGAAGCAGCAGCGCAGCGGCCGCTATTACCAGAGCTTCCACCTGGATGATCGTCTTCCTTGGGTGCTTCAGCCAAGGGGACAATGCCTCCATCGCCCTCGTCATGTTAACTGCTCCATCTTGCTTGGAGTTGGAGCTCGGCTCCATGGAGGGATATAGATCGTCAGAGATGAATGGAGGGGTGTGTGTGTTGCTATTGCTCTTGAGGAAGTGGGTGTTTGTCTCGGAGGTTGTACAGGTTCATATGGTGCTGGCTTCCTCCAACTAACGCCTACTCCTTTTGAGGACCTTCTGATGGGGTGCGGCCCAATCGATGTATGGAATGATAATAGTACCAATTTCATATTATAAAAGTTTGAAATTACATATTGCTCAAAGAGTCTTTTGTTAACACATAACAGGTACTCTGCTGCTCCCGTTAACTCTCGCTTTTTCTGTCCACCGTGATGAGCACTCGCGACTCTCTTGATTGGATCTAGCAGCTTATGGTGTAAAGGTCCTAAAGGATCCTATAAATTACAGGTACATTCGAGCGTAGTGGTATATCCTGCACAGCACGCCACAATCTACCAAATTCCACCAAGTACTGAGCGGTAAATCTTTGGTGCCAAATTAATGTTTAGGGTGTGTTTTGATGTAGCCTTGGCCCATGAGCGATCGCCAGGCATGCACATCTGTCTCTAGATGTTCAAAATCAAATTAAACGCCTAAAAGTGAAGGCGAGCGCGTAGACATGTTCCTCACACCGTGAACCAAATATGTTCTTAATCAAATTGGGGTATATTGATGCAGTATTTTGGGATAATTATACATATACACTTGCACAACCATCCTTTCCACAACTGTCTTCATAATGGCTGTACATGTATAAATATATAAATATAATATAGTTATGCACGTGTTCCAAAAAAAGATTCAAAATTGAGCTATGTTATATACTCCTATATAGGTGAAAAAGCAGAAACCTTTGTGAAAAGATGTTTTAGGCCTGAAAATACTATTTACTGATTTATTGTGAGAGAAAAACAAATGTTGGCTGAAAGAATAAGTACGGCTCTAACTCATGCTCACAAGACCCCACCCCAAGGCATACGGAAGTGCTTTAGGAATATATAAATCACTGCTTAATTTAGGAGACATATCATTTTTTTCCTGCACAAAATGAACATATCTGATTAAATTGGCTCCAAAAAGAACTAGGTCACTGTTACAAAATGAATTCTATGGTCAAAATCAATTTTGAGGGCTATTTCAGAGGTGGGCAGGCCTCGTAAACTGCCCAACTCTGTTAATCGGATTAATAGCCTGGTTGGACAAGCGCTGAGGAATGCAAATACATGGGTCATTGCCAACTTCCAAGACCGTGATGGTTAATGCTGCTGTGCTCCGTACACCAGAAACATATTGTTCATGCTCTTTGTGTAATTCCTGTTACTACAGGTCCGTTTGGTAGAGCTTCCACCGGCTCCAGCTTCTATGATGTATTCACTGTTTATGACTCATTCACAAGAGTTCTTTTTCTCTCTCCTCTCTCCTCTCATAGAGCTAGTTGAAGCAATTGAAGCTAAAAACTGGTTTCACTTGCTCCCACTGCTCTGTGAGAGGAGAGAGAGAGAAAAAGAGCACCTGTAAATAGCGTATGAAGGAGCGGTAGAAGCTCTACTAAACGGGGCCTACTACTATGAGCACTCGAAGCATGGCAAAAAATAGCATAGATAAATAAACATTGATAGGAGTGCCTTTTGGAAAAATTTATTCACCATGTGTTCTCACTGACCTTCTGTCTATTAGCTTGTGAACTGATTAGCAAAACATGGGAAAGTTTCCATGATGTGAAGCTCAGTGATCGGAGTCTCATTTTTTTTCGAAAACGTGCCGTAGGCTCGTATTGCTTTAAGAAGGAAAATAGTTCAAGAACACTCCTGAGGTAACCGTGAGCGAGATGCAACGGGTTACCACAGGCCACACATGACACAAGTTACCGGCTCGAACGGTGCAACTATAGGGTTGTACTAAGCTAGAACAACTTGGCGCTACTGGAAAAGAAAGCGTGTGTGCCGGAACCGCTAAGCGAGCACAGCGAAGAGCGGGGCGAGCTTGCTGTAGCCGGCCGCGATGGACGCCTCAGCCTCGTTCTGGACTCGTAGCAGCACCTGAGAGGTCGATTCGTGGATTCCGTCAAAAGTTCTGTGGTTGCGTTCTTTCCAAAGTTCCCAGGACACCAGCAAGACTAGGCCGTCGAAGCCACGTCGAAGTACCGTGGGCACCAACGTCGTCGCTTGGAGCCACCAATGCCCGATAAGCGCATCCGGGCTGGGCGCAAGCTGCTGCATGTCGGCTCTCTATAGGATGCGAAACCAGACTTCTCTGGTGAAGACGCAGGAGGCGAGCAGGTGATCGACCGTCTCATCGCCTTGCCCGCACAAGGCGCAGTCCGCGCTGGACTAAAGACCGTGGGGTATCCTCCTCTCTGCCGTCCACAGGTGACCACGAAGCGCAAGCCGGAAGAAGAATCTGACCTTTGGTGGGGTAGGCGCTGTCCAGACCTCCCGGGCACCAGCTAGCTCCGTGGTGCCAAAGACAAAGGCGCGGTATGCCAACGCTGTGGAGTATTCCCCGTCTGCGTTCCACTTCCAGACGAATTGGTCGGTCATGCCTGGATGGAGAACGACGGACTGACAGATCTCGCGAACGGCGGCGAACTCCGAAATGACGGCGATCGTGCGGGCGTCGGTGATGTCGCGCTTCCAGCGGCTGTTCAGCAACGCGTCGCGGACCGACCGCCCCCTCCGCCGCGGGCCGACAGCGCAAAAGAGGGTTGGGGCTTGAAGGCAAATGGGGCCGTTAGGTAGCCAATTATCAGTCCAGAACCAAGCCCGCGTCCCATCGCCGATGACCACTCGAACGGACGCCGAGAACATGGCGTCGGAAATCGCGTCCAGCTTGTGCGGTAGCTCAGCCTAAGGCGCGGAGGGGTCCGAACACCGTAGCCATTCCCAGCGTAGACGCAGGGCCACACCGAGGGTGGACAGGTCGGGAAGGCCGAGTCCCCCCAGATCCTTGGGCAAACACGTGACCGACCACGCGACCTTGCACTTCCCTCCCGAGACCGTATCCGTCGCGGCCTAGAGGAATGCGCGGCGACGTCTGTCGATTTCCTTGATGGCCCAAGGTGAGAGCGCACCGCAGATAGATGTGTGAACCAGAATGGCTGATAGAGTAGACTTCACCAGCGTTACCTGACCTATGGAAGTCAGGATGTTGCCCTTCCAAGTGGGGATCCTAGCGGCAACCTTGTCGATGATCATCTGTTCGTGTGCGCGGCTCAGTTTGGAGGTGGATAGGGGCACGCCTAGGTAGGAGATCGGGAAAAGCTGGACGTGGCAAGGGAACACCTGTAGAATGTCAGCAATCATGCTGTCATCGCAGCGGATCGGTGTGATGCTGCACTTATCGACGTTCATGGCCAAACCGGAGGCACCTTCAAATGTCTCTAGGATTTGTTGCATGCAGTTGAAGTCGGGAACCTCCGGTGCTAGAAAGATAACGAGGTCCTCCGTATAGATGGAGACCCTGAACTTGATTTTGGACCCAAAATGGGGTGTGAGCTGCCCCTGACGGTCCGCTTCACGGATCAGGGCGTTGAGGATCTCCATGACGAGAACAAACAACAGGGGTGAGAGGGGGTCTCCCTGGCAGAGGCCTCGGGCAAGGTAGATGCACCGGCCTGGCTGGCCATTGACCTGCACCTTGGTTGTGGTCGTGGAAAGAAGGTAAGAGATCCAATCACGCCAACATGGGGGAAACCCGAGCCTCGTCATCATCTCAAGCAGGAAAGGCCAGGCGACTGTGTCGAATGCTTTGGTGAGGTCAACCTTGAGAAGCACCGTCGGCACTCGCCTCGCGTGCAGCCAGCGACAGATCAGCTGCACTGTCCTGAAATTCTTGTGGATTCTTCTCCCCCTTATGAACGCAGTCTAGTTGATGGAGACCATCTCAGGCATCCTCGAGGCGAGGCGCAGCGCCAAAACCTTCGCGAACAGCTTGCCAAAAGTGTGTATCTGACTGATCAGCCTGTAGTCCCTAAGGCCGTGTGGGTTGCTGTTCTTGTGGAGAAGCACCATGTACGCTTCGTTAAGACAGTTGAAGTTCCTGAAGTCCATGTCCCACAGGGAGCCGAAGACACGAACGACGTCCGACCCAATGATTTGCCAAGCAACTTTGAAGAATGTCGTGCCAAATCTGTCAGGCCCCGGCGCCCTATCTGACGGGGATGCCCCAACCGCGGCCTCGACCTCAGCCAGCGAGATTGGGAGGGTGAGCGCCGCTAAGTCCAGGGACGGGAGTTGTAGGGCGTCGAGGTTGATTCTGTGCCGGTGGAGAAAGGGCATGCCGATGATCGCATTGTAGTAGAAGTAGACTACCCCTACCTTGGCCTCCTCCTCGGAGAAGGTCTGGCCCTCGTGGGAGATGGTTAGGAGATAGTTCTTTCGACACCGATGGCAGGCCTGTAAATGGAAGTACTTGGTGCACGCATCCGCCTCACGTAGGTGGCGTGTCTGTGCCCGCTGCCTGGACATCGTGTGGGTGCGGGAAGCAAGCCCGAGAACGTGGGCCTTGAGATCTCGATGCAAGGCCAACTCGCTAGGGGATAGAGAGTGGGACTCCTGGGCGATGTCGTATTCATGTTGATGAGACGAGCCGCTGCGAGCTGAAACTGAACGCCCCCAGCTTGGAGGTGCGCCAACTGCACAGCGCCCACGCCGTTGCCCTCAGCCTGCAGTCAAGGCACTTGCAGGCGTCTAGAAGAGGGTTCGGCTGGCCCCAAGCAGCCGCAACTGCCTCCAGGAATCCATCAAACTTGGCCCAGCACATCTCGAAGTGGAACCTGGGAACAGCCCAAGACTCCATGTTTAAGATCAGCAAGAGCGGCGCGTGGTCCAACGAGTCTGAGGCAAGGGACTTGAGGTGGTGACGCGGAAAGCGCAGCAGCCTGTCAGCATTAGCGAAAGCCCGATCGATGCGCTCGAGCATAGGATTGTCACGACCATTGGACCAAGTGAAACACCGTCCATAGAGGTCAATCTCCTGCAAATGCGTGTCATCGATGGCGTGGCGAAACACACACATGAGACTACGGTGCAGCCTACCATTGCTCTTATCGGCAGCCTGGCATATGAGGTTAAAATCACCACAAACCAGCCAGGGGCCTAGGCAAGAGGCCACAACATCATGCAGTTCTTGTAAGAAGGCGAGTTTGTCTCCTCTGTTGGGAGGCCCGTAGATGTTGGTTAGAAACCACGGTTCGCTAGGCGTGTGCGGCGAGGACAGTTTAACCGTGACGGAGAAACGCTGAATGCAGGAAGCATGGATGCTCCACAGGTCGCGATGCTAGGAGGTTACCGTCCCTCCGGCTGCACCCAGAGCGGGGAGGAAAGCATAGTCGAAATCACAGCTAGTTTAATCAATGTTCAGGGATACAGAGAAATTCGCAATCTTGGACTCTTGTAAGCACACGATGGAGGCTTGCTGCTGCTGCACGATGTTGCGAACCACGCTCCTGCGCGCACGACTGTTAAGCCCTCGAGCATTCCAGAATAGAATGTGGTTGTCACTCATGGAGAGAACAAATGTATGCTTCTGGGGACAGCGTGCGTCGGCTTTATTCCCGCCAGGGCGCGGGCCTCGCCGAGCGACGGGCCAGCTGTGGGAATAGCTCGCGCATGGCTTCGCGTTTGGAAGAAGGGGTGCTGGGGCCAAATTCCTCATGGAACCGGGCAGCAATGGTGTGGTCTGGCGTCTCCAAGCCAGCGTCGTCTTGCCGGCCATTCCACTTGTTTAGAAGGATCCACCTGGCCTAGCGCTCTGGGTTGGGATCGCGGTAGGCAGATTTCCCTGCCAGCCTAGAACTCTTATGCACCTGCGACTCACGGTTGTCATCCGCCATAGAATGTGAAGACCTGAGCGGTGGCTCAGAGTCCAGAATGGGCTGGTCGAGCGACAGGATCAAGCTCCCAATGAAGTCCGCCATCGAGCGAGCAGACGGTGGTCTTGGGATTGCCGCAGCGTGGCCTTCCGCCGGGACAACCAACGGTGAGGGAGGGTGGCTTTCATCTAGGGGTGCTTCCTCGACCTTGATGACGACGGACGACAGCTTGTGAGGTCGGGAAGGTGTGCGGGGCTCCACGTGAATGAGCTCCGACCACCAGTCGGAGGTGGCACCGTGATGTCCTCGGTTAGTAGCTGCAGCCCAGCCGACGATGTCCTAGGCCGAAGCTCGGCGTCGGCGAGCGCGGCCCACCAGTCCCTAGGCGACGGTGGCGGAGGCGCGGAGCTGCAGCCCATCTGTAATAGGTACGAGGCGGCATTGATGAAGTTGTAGACGAGTCCTCCCACCGCCGGCGAGGTGCGGATGATGGCCGGCGAGGAGGAGGTGAACTGCGGCGTCGTGCGGAGTGCCGGTTTTTGGGTGGAGGGCGGGACAATAGCTCCAAAGGCCAGGGTCGGGTGCTCGACCACGCCGGAGCGCGGGAGCGGGCATAGGATTGCACTGACCCGGACAAAGCCTCCCCGAGGGGTTGGGTTGGAGTGCCCCCACCCAGCAGGGCGCCCGTCCACGCCATCCTAGGGGGCTGGGGCGGATGGCCCGGCGCGCGAGCGCCCGAGACCATGCCCAGCAGGGCGCTCGTCCACCTCGTCATTGCCCGCCACGCTCTCGGTGGAGTTGTAGCTTCTGTTGCCACGTTCGTCGTCGCCTCGGTCGTCGTCGTGACCGCCCCCAACATCAGGCGAGCCGGGTGGAGCCCCCCAGTCCTGGTATGCCACGAGACGGGTGCGGACAGGGTAGCGCAGGCCCGGTAGGTGGGCGCCACTGGCCCAAAGCTCTGGCGGCAGCACACCCAGGACATGAGGTTTAGGGATGAAGATGACCACCTCAGTAGGGATGAAGCTCGGGTGCCAGCACCAAGCCGACACAAAGAACTCGTGGTCATCGATGGTGGGGCGGTCCCTGAAGTCGAAAGGCGTAGGGTTCACGTAGGCCAGACCTAGAATAAACTGTGCCACGTCAAGGTTCCTGGCGTGCAGCGGGACACCTGAGAGCGCGACCACCACCTTGAAGCGGAAGCCGGTGTGGTGGCCTTCAGTAGTACGGCGCCATGGATTCCAAACAAGTGGAAGCCACACCCAGAGCGCCTGGAACAGAGGACACACTCGCGGTCGACGCCGTGGCGGAAGTGTACGATGAAGTCCTCCGGGTAGTGGTGCCTGACGTCGAACTCGTCATCCAACAGGACGAAACAGCGGTGTAGGTAGTCCTGTACCTCGGCGACCGACACCGCCGGTCTGGTTCTGCCTACCGTCACCGTGAGCGCACGCTCTAGACCTTCCTCGGCGGCCTAGATAGAGCAGGAACGCGGCATGACAACAAAAGGGCAGTGCGGCCAGCGTTCCATCGGGGCGCGCATGACTGTCCACTCACATTCGACGTCGGACCTAGGCTCAGGGGGGTCGAAGACGGACTCCTCGGCGGTCGCCAGTGGTGGAGGTGGTGGTGGCGGAGGCGGCGGGGGAGGCTGTGGTGACACGGAGCGTCCTGTGGAGGCCGATCTGGCGGACACCGTGTCGGCGGAAGCACAATTGCGCCCACTCCGTGGGAGCCGGCACAGAACGCGACGGTGGTTCGTCGGTGAGGCCGAGCACCGTCGCTTGTCGCCCCGGCACGTACAGAGCGCGGCTAGACGGCCGCTCTGTGCCCCTCCTCCCAGCAGGTGTAGCAGCGCTCCGGGAAGGAGCAGTCGGCCCTGGTGTGGTCTTCCCGGAGGCAACGAAAGCTGCGGCCCTCCAGCTCTGGGGGCACCTTGCGGGGGGAGCGCGGTGGAGACCAGGATTGCCCGAAGCGACGACTGAGAACAGGAAAGAAGTCGTCTGCATCTGGGGCGCCGAGCTCCCTAGGAGGGTGGGCAGCTGGTGGGGATAAACGCCGAGGTGGGCTCCCCACAGGATGACCCGCCGCCCTGGAGATGGTCGATTGCAGCCGTAGTCGGGAGGTGCCGGCTTAGAGGATGGGCGCCACTGTGCCCACCAGCCTATGGTCGCGGTGGTGGCGGCGGTGACGAGACGGCCCCACAATCTCCTTCCCCTTCGCGTCTGGAGGCAGCAGTGGAGACCGAAGGATGGAAGAGGACGGCACCGGCGAGGGTGAAGGCTCTGGGTGGGAGTATGCCTCTGAGTCACTGAAGGCCACATGCTCAGCAGGACCGTGGTCGAGGAACGCTCGCAAGAGACCCGGAGAGCTGGCGAGGAGGAACGAATGTCACGTGGCGGCATCGAGGAGTTCGCGTCGAGATGAAGCTATCTCATGAAGCGTGCGGTGGCCGTCGGATGAAGATTATCTTGGGTTGGACCATAACGCCCATAGGTTATGTGCTTCGACTCAAAATATCTAGGGGCAAGATTAGAAATGTGTAATAGCCCCGTTAAATAGGATAAGGGAGCCCCATCTTCCTCACCCTCTCTCATATTTATTCTTCCTTACCCTAGGTTTTTCCTCCGTTAGGTGCTCTTGAGAGAGGTTCACTTGTGAAGAAATTCATGAGTGTAAGAACTAAGATTTGCTACGGGAAGTGAGGCCTTTACATCACCTTATCCTCCCGGATTCAGACCATAGTTTGTGTCTTGTGATTTTTGTTTTGTGTTCTTGGTTCTCCCTTCTCCCGTTTTCTTTGATTTGTCGACTTTGGTGGGTTTCGGGTCATCTCGATTGTTACTAGATGGGCAAGGATATGTGTTTGAAGTATTTCAATAAAGGAAATCCTCAGATTCAACACGAGCTCATAGATCGGGGTTGATATCGTTTTAGGGAGAAAATTTGCTCTTGCACCAATTTTCTTCGATTCACGGAGTTGGAGTTTGTCTTGGGCCATGATCCTTTAGAGGTAGCCTACCTAAGTTTCAAGTCGATCCAAGTCGGTTTGATTGAGTTTTGGTCTCGGAATCAATTTCTCAAGTCTGCTCGTGCATCTCGTACATGTCTGGTAGGCACACAGGACATATCCAGTAGACAAACTTTCAAGTTTGGAGATGAAATTTGGTAGAGACCTATATAAAGTCGTAAACGTGTCTAAAGCCTGTGGTTAAAATTTCATGTTATTTGGACACCGTTTGGTAGGCCTTTCGATCATTCTCCCGAAGTAGCTCTGTGCTGTCAGTGCACCTCAAACATGCCCGGTAGGAGTTGCTGATCTGAGTTTTGTTCTAGTTCTCAATAAGCTTCTCGGACATGTCCGGTAGGCACACCAGACATGTCTGGTGGGAGGGCCTGAACAATCTTTCTTGCTGTTTGTTTGCTTCTTGATCGATTAAGTGTTTGGCAGTAAGTTTTGGGACAGCGGCTGAATATTTCAAAAGAAATTTGAGGCTCCCATTCACCCCCTCTAGTCGCCGTTTTCGGTCCTTCATTTACTTGCTATGAAGTATTGTTGATTGAACTGAAATTGTTGCAGTGGCTGCGGCTTTATTGTGAGAATCTGACTTGTATTAATTTTCTATGGCCAAGCCAAATGACTTTCCTGATGGTCAAACCATTTAACGATTTGTTCTTATATTAGTAGTTGTGAAACAAAAGGCACAGAGGGTAACCAATTCTCTGAAATACATATTGCAAGCACAATGCATCTGTTATGTTGATGGATATTTGGGAGATAACTAGGCCTTATGCTTTGCCAAGAGCTTTGGGATAGCTAGGCCTTATGCTTTGCCAAGAGCTTGAGAGATTGAGGGAGACTAGAATTGTTTCTTCCGCTTGCTTTCCATTGTGTCCCATGGGCTGAATATAAAAGGTACATAGGACTAACACCTCTTGTGCCTAGACAATATGGTACTATTCCTATAGACAAATAACTAAGAGAGACACTAATTAACAC
>Ga0182004_10004902_pt1 | contig 10848 bp, 10 predicted proteins | sample Sormic07211540_1_FD_120479 | JGI IMG/M metagenome (GOLD analysis project Ga0182004, IMG submission 120479) | Endophyte microbial communities from Sorghum bicolor roots, Mead, Nebraska, USA - 072115-40_1 MetaG | ecosystem: Host-associated > Plants > Roots > Unclassified | place: USA: Nebraska...
AGATAAACAACAAAACTTGTGGAATTCTGTCAGATCAAACCCTAATTCTAGGTGTTGTTTGCATATTGGTCCTTTCTCTTGTTTATTTGATAATTAAAATTGATACTTAAGAACCGTCAACACAAGGCTTCAAGGCGCCCGGTTAATGGCCCTCTTCAATCGCGTGTTGAAGGGGAAAGAGTGATGGCGATTAATGTCATCGCGGCATTCTTGGCTCAGTGAGGAAGAAAGGGGAAGGGAGACTGATGGGCGGGTCCCACTGCACAGAGGGAGAAAGGAGAGAGTGGGCACGAGCCACACCACTCGACCGAGCAGGTTGCTCTGTTGGGCCATGTGCGCGCAGAAAGAGGGGAAAGGGCACTGCGGTAGCTTGGCCGCCAACGGCCCAAGGCCTGAGAACCCGGTGCGGGGTGAAGGGGAGGTGGTTGGGACGGCTTCTAGTTCTAGGCTAAAACAGGGTACATGGAAAGAGTTTAAAAGAAAACTCTTTTCAAATTTTCAGAGCTTAATACTTGGCCAATTTCAAATAAATTTTATTTCAACTTCAAACAATCTAGCCCTACAAACAATCAAATAAGTATGCTCCAGCATGAATAAAACAGATCATGTTTCTAAACCTTATAGTTAATTTTAATAAGTCAAAAATTATTGTTTCACCTAGGTAGAAATGCTCAAAAATATTTAAATACTCAAAATTTATTACTAATTTGCAAATGAATCTTTAGGGAGTCTAAGTACCACGCTTACACTACGAATACTACTTTAACCTTGGAGCAACATGGATTATAGTACTCAAAAGAGTTACAAACCTGAAGAACAATACAAACACATTACATACTTGGATTAGAAGTTGACTACCAGAGAAATCTTAGAAGCAAGCTCAAGATGAACTTGATTCCTTCAGGGTACAAGCCGTAGAGAGAGCACCGATAGGCCCGCACATCCTCCAAACTCTTCCCTTATTCTCTATCTCACTATTGTTTAGACTAGATCCTACTTGGCGGACAAGATCTCACTATATGTGGGTTCTAAAAGAATACCACTGATATAGAAATCATGTTGGGACAACAAGTTGAAAGTGGGTTTTCTTGCCTCGCATACCCTTAAGTCCGTCTGATGATGAAATGTTCCCTTTCCATTTTAAGAGAAGGCAGTTCCCTATTTAGCTTAGCTTCGCCATGACTTTCAATAAAGCATAGGGGCAGACTATCCCAAATGTTGAAATGTATTTGCCTAAACCAATGTTCTCACACGGCTAATTGTATGTTGCACTATCTAGAGCAACAGCTAGACAAACATCAAGATATTGGTTGTTCAAACTGTTGAGAAGGATGTGAAGAATGGAAAGAAAAAGATCACAATGGTAGTATATACATGAAGAATATTGTTTATAAAGAGGTGCTAACTCCATAATTGAGGTAACGTCTCTTTTTTATTATATATATATGGTGAAAAAAATACTTATGTTCTTGGTCATATGTAATTCCAGCTTATTATATACATGTGTTTTATGCATAGGGTGGTCAAACACTACAGAAGAACGTTATGATCAACCAATTAGCGTATGATGACAATTCACAGCGATGTACGAAAATATCTTAGCCACATCACCAGAAAGAAAACTATGAAAGAGGTAGTTATAGAAAACTTGTGTATCATATACTAGTTTTGACACTATTACTAAAATTTATGCTTATTTATTTGAATATCTCAAAATAGTACTATGTTGTGAGTTAAAATTTATATGCTCATTGATGATCATGTAGCAACACATCAACCGCTAGTATTCCAAAAAAAAAAGCTAAGCACACTACTTGACGTTGGTGTGCTAGTCCACCCGCATAGGCAAGTAGGCAACCAGCGCTCCAGCAACCCAACACCAACTACAATCAACTTAGAGTGCACGGGTGCTTCTAATAAAAAAAAGCCGCTTCATCACTTTAAATTGCAACAACTCTGAATCTTTAGGGGCTGTTTGGCTGTGCTCCTAGCAGATTTGGTCCCCAACTTTAGCTACACTGCAGCACTACTATAGCACATGGGAGCTGGAGCTAGAGAAGCTCGAATTTTATGCTCCAGTTGCTAGGGTGGTGTCAATGAGAGGGGAAGAAGTGACAGAAGAATGGATTCTGTAAACAACATAGCTACAATGCCCGCTACAATGTCATGCCAAAGGAGCCAGAGCCACTCGAATCTGTACCAAAGAGGCCCTTACAACATATTACGGCTGGCAGGAAGATTCGACAAACTATTTCATCACATGGTACAAGAAAACAGTTCCAACACTGCACCACGAAACAGCTACAAGGGCGTTAAGAGTTACCAACCAGTACTTGCAATGCACTAGCTGCATCGTGCATGACTTCCTGGCGAGAATTTGAACCATGAGTCCATGACCAACGATACCTGATACTTTTGGCATTACAGCTACAACCAACATAATCATACAGCAACAAAATATTGGTGTCGCCACTTCATTGTAAAAAATTGTTCATCTAGATTTACAAGACAAAACACAGCTTCACCAAGGATCTGAAGAATCTGCATACACCTCATCAGACGATGAGGACCCACCAGCGTTCCTCAGGAGTATCCTTTCCCTCTACTTACCCGGTGTACAACATTATATTATCACCATTTCAATGGTACAAACTAGGACTGAACAAATTAAACACTTCAGCATCAAATGTTACATTTGTCGTATCCATAAAACCACGAGTTGAGGTCTGTGCTCTTGGAGACCTCCAATGATCCACCTTGTTGCAGGGTATTGAACTCCTGCCCGCTGGGGTTACCAGCTGTGTCATACCGAGGCTCAAGATCGTTCGGTTCATGTGGCTGTAATGTATCGTCCTTGCACTGAGAGGATTCTGTGAGACGCTGCTTTAGAGCAAGGATTTCCTGATCATAGTTCTTTTTCAAGTTGTCAATCTCCTGATAGGCTTTCTCTGTCTCTTGCTCAGCCACTAAAGCCTGCTTCTGCAACAAAGGAGTACAAAAGCCTGTTGTAACTGGAAAATCTATGTCATACTACTAAATTTAACAAAATACAAGGAACCACTATAAGAGCATTCAACATAAATATTTCCCCCGTAAAGTTTTGTAATCACCCAAAATAATAAACTCTGTTGTATTATCAACTGACCACATAAGCTACTTTTGTCTGTCTAAATGTAAGGTCTAAGCAATGTTGGAAAGCCATACCTTGGCTAGTGTTTCTGCTTCCTCTGCATCCTTCAACCGAACAAGCAATTCACCAGCTGCCTGAACAGCTTCAGCAGTATCCCTTAGCTGGCCCTGAAGGCCTTCATTTTGAGCTTTTAGGACTGAAATTTCAGCTGCAAGGGAGTTGATGAACCGCAATTCAGCACCTTTGATACCAGCCTTTTCTGCCCTCATATTCACATCCTCAACACCCTCACGCATCCTCCTATGCAGAGCAAGCAAACGAAAATGATTCTCTTGAAGATCAGCATATTGTTCCAGGTGTCTTGCAGCTCCTTGGATAGCTGTTTGTACTGCCTCCTTTAGTTCTTCTGAGCATTTCTTCTCAGAATCCAGTTCTGACTGCAACTTTCCAACAAGGGATTTTGCTGCTTCAAGTTCAACTCTAAGCTCTTCTGTGAGTGTAATCCATTTACTCTCAGCTTCAGTCCAATTAGGAGTGTCCCCAAAATTAGTATCTCCATCTTTGTCTTTTGTTCCAGGTTCAGAATTACTTCCCTGACACAATGGCACTGGAGGCCAGAGTCTACAGATTGATGACGATGATGAAAGCATGTAATGCAACTGATTTTTCAGATCTTGTATCTCCTCCTGTAGAACTTCTTTCTCGTCCCCAGAGTTCCTGAACATGTCCAATTCCTCCTGGAGTCTCTTCAACTCAATTTCAGCATGCAAAACATCAGGATGGTTGTCATATTTCTTTTGGAGGATCTGCGTTTTTAGGGTAACAGAATAGCTGATAAGTGAATGCAGTCTTCAAAAAGAAAATACAGTAAGTTAAGTACATGGCAAGGGAAAATTTCATGCAACCTTATGCTCGTTCATAAGTGATAAAAACTCTTCATTCATGAATTCTTCAGTTGGTAAAGTTCCATCCATGAGACTCTCAAGCCTAGCAATTTTTCCTTCAAGTGTTTGTGCAATTACAGCATTACATTCGCGTTCATGCTTATACTGTTGCACCTGAAAAAAAAACGGAATGATTTAAACAGAGGAACATATAGCCTCTTGTCTTATGTATAGAGAGAAAAACACCCACCAGACGATTCAGTTGTTGAATTTCTGCAGCTTGCTTTGCACACTGTTCATCACGTGCCATCTCTCGCCTGATAGCTCCAGCCAAGACCTTCTCCACAGCCTATATAGAAATATAAGATATGCATGAGTGCTTTACACCCAACTTAACTGATCTACAAATCAAGATATGCACCGAGCCTCTTTTGGTTATAACTTACTTTCAGCAAATGCCACTGCTTTTGGTCATCAGATGGTACTGTCACATCAGCCGGTACTAGTTGTAGGTCTCTGCAAGCACTGGGATTCCTACTCTCATTTGCAGAAGCTTCAAGCAGACAACTAGGAATCAGAGCTAGAGGGTTATCTCTGGATTCATATTCTTCAGGATCAGTCTGAATTGCAACATCAACCTTGCAAGGCTGAATATCCATGATTCTAGCATTTAATCCAACCGATGCTCTCCTCCATGCACTATTGTTTTGGTGACTTTCAATGACTTGAAGTCCCCTCTGTATACTGGCGGCAATGTTTAATTTGCATTTTCCATCTCCAATATCAGTACCAGTGTTAAATTTGTTAGCACTACAGCAGGACCTTTTTATGGATATCAAATTCTTATCCCTGTCAAGATCTTCAACATGTGAAGTTCCAGCACTTACATCCATAGAAGCTAAACGTTTGGTGTCTTCTTTAACGTTAATAGGAGACATTGCAATATTTTCATGATTGTAGGGCTTCTCAATATCATTCTCATCAATTTCCATTTCCTCATCACTATCTTCTTTTATACATTGGAATGTTGCAGGATGACCCAAGCTCATTTTCAACAGATGCAAACTGCGCCTAGGGTTCCATCCAGTGGCAAAGCTGCCATTGTTCCCTTCTATGCATCCCTTAGATTTCATTCGGTGAAGTTCATCCTGCATTGTAGGATATGGAAAATAACACCTTACTAATGAGCATGGTTTCAAAGGCGACTAGGTGTTCAGGCGAATGATGGGTCCACCGAGACGCCTAGGTGACAAGGCATCACTGTTTCCCAAGACATACTTGGTATGCCTAGACACCTAGGTAACGCCTTTGAAACAGGGCTGATGAGGCATGAACCAAAACAGCAATATTATAAAGAAACTTGGTTGTCAGAGGGAACACAATCATACCTTCAATTGCCTGATTTGCTCACGCAGCGCATTTACATCTTCAACTTTCTCTTCATTAACTAGGGCATTGTTTTTTATAGCTTTTGCACGTTGGGCAAACCTAAGTGTGCTTAACGTTTCACTCTTACAGCTGTATGACAAGAAAGTGCAATGAGGAATCTAGAAACCAATATTAACTGGACACAGAATTAATGAATTGCTGGTCAGCTTAGATGGTACCTTTGGGATGGTGAAACAGCACAAATCATTGCCAGTTTGCCATTGCCTCCAAGGGATTCTTGTAATAGAAAAGTGAGCTTGGAATCACGATATGGAACATGGTGCCTTTGTTTTCCAGACTGCGATATTTCTGCAAGTATATTAATCAAGTTTCTGCAGTGAACAACAACATATAGTTAAAGAACGCTCATTCCACAACCATATTCAATGGATGTCTAACAGGAAAAAAACAATCATTGAGCTGTCAGTCTACAAATCAACTTTTCTTCCTAAACCACCCACTTTATTATCGTGGCTCTCATACATAGATATGTCTATTGGACACACTATAAATATGTTTGTCTTAATTCTTACAAATAGCCTTCACTTGATTGCAACATCATATGATGCCTTTTATTGCCCCAACACTTCAGATGTGTTATTTAATATTAAATTGGTCAACTGGTACTGTACATCTTAATTCATGTGCCAAGAGCTAAAATAGTATGCAATATACATAGAGAAAAGCACTACCTCTGTTCCAAAATGTAGGTCATTTTAATTTGTTCTAAGTCAAACTTCTCTAACTTTTACCAACTCTATAGAAAGAGGCAGCGATGACTACAAGACTACGACAACAAATTTATTTTGATGATGCATTCATTTGGCATCGTAGATGTTAATTATATTTTTCTATTAACTTGTCAAAGTTCGAGAAGGTTGACTACAGAATTGTAGAAATCACAATTAGCAGTAAACATATTTTATAAGAATTTCTAACCATGATGCACATCATGCATATATTGAATCAAGAGACCATTGCTCTATCAAATGTGGTAACCATGATATCTGGAACTGTTGATAGGCATGATACCAACTCAAGTTTGACAGCTTATGAAATCATTTAATAACTCAAGTGTTATGCATCTCCCATTCCAGGACATCAAGCAGTACCACATCCATCATTAGTAAAGTAGACTTCAACTGAGTTTAGATATCAGTCGGTGTCTGGAGAATTAGCAAAAACCTTGCTTAAATCCTTGAACTTTTTTACTTTTCATTGAAAGTACAAACGGAACTTTACCCAAGCTGTGAAAGTGAACGGTTTATGTTTCCAGCTTCTTTCAATCGATCCCCAGCTGCATGTGTTAGTTTTTGCCGCTCTGATCCAGCAAGGTCTACCAAGTTTATCCTGCTTGATCTTGTGATGCTTGAGCCATCCTCTGGATTCTATAGAACAAGAGCAAAATAGGTAAACTACTATATAATGCATCTATACTGAAACCAACAATATCTTAGACAGCATTTAGTGATTGGAGCAACAAGAACATTTTTAATGCATTATATAAGCAAAGCAACTAGCAAGCAAGGCTTTCTTTAAATGTTATTTCTGTCAGAACATGAACAGATACAAGTCTTTTAAGCTGCATATTGCACAGTACAAACAGAATGGACCAAGAATGAATAATAAAAGGTTGTGTATCATGAAGTCATTATAATTCTCCTTTGCATTGAAGCCACAGAGATTGCAAGGATTCAGTACATCAATTCTGTTAGCATACATTTCAGAAACATATGAAAGAACATTAAAGCACTCCATATATGAGAGAACAGAATGTATATAGCTAAAGCCTAAAGATATCAGGTTATTGGCAAGGTACATATGCACAATCAACCAAAAAACCAGATATTCAGCAGATTAACTATTCCTTGTGTTCTTCTGGTTGGTATATGCAATCATCAAACATTAAAAAACAATTCAGTCCACACAAGCATCTCAGTTTGGCATCTGCTTTTGTTAGAATGGAACAAACTAGAACTATAACTCATGCTCATGTAAAGCAATGACCCAAACTCAAAAGAACAATCAGCTCATAGAAAGGCAATGACAGAGAACCATTATCAGAAGGTCAAGAAAATGCACTCATTACAATTCCATTTTGCTAATTGACAACTCATAAATGATTAATATAATATGTATATATAGTATTATTGGGCCCAATTTCAATGAATACCTTAGAATCTGACTTAATGACACACGTAAAAACACAATGCGAGCGTGAGCTGTCAGCATTTGCACTTGTTGCCCCTGTCCTCCGGTTTGCCAGGCCCTGCATTAATTGCAATAAATCTATTCAACACAAAGTTAAGAAAAATAGGATGTATTTGTAGAGCATACAGAAATATATCAATCTCTAGTGAAGCAGCAGGCCATGTTGCGATGAAATTATGCAGAACCAAGTGTTTTGTAGTTTGTGTACATCAAGAGGGTGCCATAAAAATCTTCCATGATGGTACAACTATGTTCACTGATAGACAGAACTCAGGCAATTTTTCACCCTTTCAACGTAGTCTAGTGACAAAATCATCATATGCATAATAAAATTTGTACCTGAGAGTGGCATATGCCAAATGCAATTGTCAGAAATTAGGTTCAATGTCATCACAACAAATAGATGGAGATGGGATACATTAGATGTCAATATTTGGAGACACACCTTAACCAACAACTGAGTTACATCCTTCATGGTGAAAACCAACTCCTTTGTCAATGATTCAACATAAACACAGGCAGTTCTGACATCCTCTCTAATCTGCAAAGGAATAACATATATTAGCAAACTGAGAAAATGATTTCCACCTATGCCACTGAAGGCCTTTTCACAAGCTTTTTCACCTGAAGATTCTTCTGCGAGGGATCTAGCAAATCAGTGATCTGTTCATTGTAGATCTGCATATTATAATAAGATTGGATCACATTTCATGCGTCAAAGAAGAATGAATACAATATTTGCTAGATACTAAGAAAAGAAATTGCCTCGAGAAACGAGCAGACACAATTATACGTTAGCTCTTTATCTGCATGTTTAACTTGTTCCTGTAAATGGGGCATGTTTCAGATTTAGTTCAGAAAATACTTAAAAGAAAGAAGTTTTAGAAGAAAAAAAAATCACGTTACTTCATTAATGCGGGAGAACAACTGCTCAAATACACGAGGTGTCAAGCCCCTCTCGCTGCTCACTGAATCTTCTGACAGTGCAGATAGAGGCCCCCACATAGTGTACGTTTTCCCACTGCCAGTCTTTTGAAGTGACAAAATAAGAATGAGGGACAAGTCAGTTTCTTTCCAGGTACCAGCCAATACACGGCTTAGATATTAAACTGAAGGTAAATCACCTGTCCGTAGGCAAATATGGAGCTGTTGAAACCCGATAAGCAATTTTCAACAAGTGGCAGCCCAACAAGGGTGAAGATATCCTCCTTTAATTTAAGTACATAAAAGTAAAACACAAAAGACCAAACCCATCACAAAACCAAACAGAGATTGCACAATTAAACATAGGTTAGAATAGCTAACCAATGAAACTAGCCAAAAGAAACAACCAGCACTTATGATCCTCCCAACCAAAATCCATTAAGAGCACAGAACACTACTATTCAGATCAAAACTAACATTAGCTACTTGCAGTAAAACAAGACCTACCCTGGCCTCTGCCAAATCACACATAAAATTGTAGGTTATATACAAATCCACAGACGCATAAATCGCCTCAGCACTTATAAAATAACAGTATACAAGCACCATATATACGTTGCTCACTGAAATAACTCCAAATTCAGCTAATCCAGACCGTGTACATAGAATCCCCAAGCTTAGGGAAACTACCCCCAAAACCACCCAAAAATTTCACCCAGCTCACCTGCGTGGAGACCGAGTCAGCAACAGCATCGAACGTGAAGTCCTGCCCCTGGATCGCGACTGAGTTGGCCGCCGTCTTGCGCACGCAGGCCTCCGGCCCCCGCCCATCCTCGCCTGCCTCCTCCTCATCGACCCAGCACGACGGCCGTATCCTCACCACCACCTGTGACCAGAAGTGCAAAACCGGCAGAGCCAACAGCCGTCAGGCCAGATCCATAGTCCCAACACGGAATACCTTAAATCGCCCACGAAGCCCTAGCCCGTACCTGGACGCCGGAGTCGGCGCTGGGCGCGGCGTCGTGCGCAGGGCCCGCCGCAGAGGAGACTTCGAGCTTCCTCTTTAGTGGGTTAGAGGATGGCGGACGCGGTGGCAGGCGGTTGCGGGAGGAGAGCGGTTTGGCCGCGGAGGACGGGGAGCGAAACGGGGAGGCGCCGTGGTCGAGGGCTGAGTGGTGGTAGTTGCGCGCCGGGGAGGAGGGGTCGACGTTCTCCTTCGAGCGGCGACGAGGAGGGGTCTCAACGCCGCCGGAGAAAGACGGGGGCGGCGGCGTACCGGGGTGGCGCGCGTGCCGCGAGAAGAGGGACCGCATGGCTCAATGGCTGGCTGCGGAGGCCGCGACGGGGAGACGGAGACGTTGGCAGGGGGGAGGGGGATTTGAATTTTTTTGAACGGTACAAGTCGAGTCGGGGTGGGGATCAAGTGCGTTCGGCCGATGCGATCTGACCTCGGGTGCGGTGTTGCGGGCTGGGCCCAATCATCGAGCCCCACGTGTCGATCCCAAATAAGGTGATGTGGATATTAACATATATTATTTCCGTGTATAAACAAATACACGTCTCGTTTCCCGGAAAGTCAAACTTTTTAAATTTAACTAGATATATATTAAATAATAATAATATATCTACAAATAAGTATATTACGAAAGTATATTTCATGTTCAATCTAATGATACATATTATATATGATAGATATTAGTATATTTTTGTATATATTTGGTTAAACTTAAAAAGATTTGACTAAAACAATGTGTGTATTTATTTGTGGATAGAGGGAGTACTTAACGGTGAGGACAACTCTTGGAAATCATCTTATCTATGTCTTTGTTTAGTTCTCTTGCTAAAAAGTTTTTTTATAGTGTAGCACTTTTATTTGTATTTGACAATTATTGTTCAACCGTTGACTAACTGGATTCAAAAGATTTGTCTCATAAATTATAAACCAATTGTGTAATTAGTTATTTTTTTATCTATATTTAATGTTCCATGCATGTGTCACAAAGATTCAATGTGACCCAGAGGTGGTCATGTCCATGGCCAACACACGCGTCTCGTCGCCCATACCCAACATTTGTACCTCTCTAAGTAGCGATCAGACGCATCACCTTGCATCCAGTGAGTCCTCAGCTAGCATCCAGTCAATCGTTAAGTAGAACCCTAATGATATGGTATGAGTACTTACACATTTGGTGCACAAGAAAAGTGCAAAGTCCGGTCATGCCAGGCAGCATACACTTGACTAGACACATACCCTAATGTCTAGTCACTTCC
>Ga0182004_10004903_pt1 | contig 10847 bp, 17 predicted proteins | sample Sormic07211540_1_FD_120479 | JGI IMG/M metagenome (GOLD analysis project Ga0182004, IMG submission 120479) | Endophyte microbial communities from Sorghum bicolor roots, Mead, Nebraska, USA - 072115-40_1 MetaG | ecosystem: Host-associated > Plants > Roots > Unclassified | place: USA: Nebraska...
AGTAAATAGGAATAGTACCACATTGTGTATCCACATAAGGTGTTAGTCCTATGTACCCTATATAATCAGCCCATGAGGCCCAATGCAATATATCAAATATTCCACCAATTATATTCTCCTTCAGAAACAGCTTGTTGGAGAAGCTGATTATGAAAAGCCAGATGTTTGGCACTCTTGACTTCTCTACGGCTTTTTCATGCTGACATGTGGGACCCACATGCCAGCGACTGTAACTCCAGCTGCCTCTGCCTGTCACACCACCCTGTCATCCTCTCCACAGCACCACGCCATCCTTAGTCATCAACGCTGCAGTGCCATGCCACCCTTTTGCTATTGCTGCTGCTTGGCTCCTTCTGCCACTGCAATGGAGGTCAGCTTGTGGATGAGGATCTCGGCCAGCGGAGGATGGTGAAGTAGGCGGAGGGCTAAGGGTGGCACGGCATGTGGAGGAATCTCGACCAACAGTGGGCACCTTGGGCGCGGCAGGCAGCTCAACCAGCGGAGGATGGTGTGGCAGCCTGGTGTAGAGCGATGAAAAGCTGCGGGAAGCTGGTATTTCCACTGCCAGAAAGGACGACCTCCAGTAAATTTTGGAGCAGCACTGACAGGATAGGCTCCACCTGTTTGGCACATGGTTGACTTATTTTGAAGCAAAAGCTGGCTGAGAAGCCATGCCAAACAGGGGACTTACAAAACCATGTATCAATGAGATAAGGTGTTAAATATAATCCTGTAGAAGTGTAGATGGTAAGTATCATAAAATAATCAAATGCACAACTGATAGGGGAGCGATATCCCTGTTTAATGGCACATTCAGTCATCTATATGCTCAAACTTCCAATAAAACAAAACTTAGATAACAAGCATAAATGGATATCTACCTCTAATTTATAGCTTTCCTATTTTTTTATAAACATATAAAAGACACCATGCATCAGTGGCATTTTGGTCATGTACCACAGACTACAAATACCTTGTTTCACACACACACAAAAAAAAGAGACAAGGCAGTATACTGCACTAATGAAGCACCAAAGCAGAAGTAAAATTAGCAGCAACCCAATCTATTTGTGCACTAGACACCTGTAACGGTACAGAGTAAAGACCATACCCACAAAAATATATGATATACCAGCGCTTGTTTCCAATAATATCTGCAAGAGTATGGACATGCAGAATGCACAACTGATAATGCTTACCTCATCAAGAAGAAATCGGCACATATCACCTGACTTAGCAGATGTTGCAGCAACATCAACACAAAGCAGAATCTGAAAGTTCAAATAAACTCTTCAGGTCAAATATGAAGAATGGGTATCATTAATAATACTCAATGGAGACAAGCATAAACTCCTAACTGTAGTTAAAGAACCAAGCTGCGTGCGTAATGACAAAATATCCAATTCATGTGCCACATTCGTATTATCTGTGGCACGATTCACAGCATCTTCAACCTGAAAAAAAAATAGACAACAACATTACAAAACTAAGAAGCATATGGCCTAGATACCAAATCCACATATGTTTGCTATAAATTTATCACATGCAACTGTTCTGCAGTTATTTTTGAATGTCAACTAAACACCTGGAAATTGAAACTGATACATTTTAATCTAATACTAACTATTGCAGATCCAAGTTTCCAAAGCATAGCACCACATATACATAGTATAGCTCAGAAAAAAAAAGAGAATTAAGGCACTATCTTCAGCACACATGTGTTAGCATGATGCATGCATGAATACCACAAGAAAGATTTACATGCCATGATGGCATGAATACGACAAGAAATATTTGCATGCCATGATGGATGAAGTACTGAACATGGCATGCATCGAACAGATGAATATCAAGCATTCAAGCTAGTGGTTCAGGTTGTTTTGTAAGCAGGTGGTCAACTTATATTTTAATCTTACAACCTCTTCTTACCTCCTAGATGAGGTAAGATGGATGAATGCACGGGCCTCTTCCCCTTTTTTTTTCTCTCTTTATTAATATAATAAAGATATGCAGCCCTCCTATGTGTTTGAATAAGCGCCTTATGGGCTGGCCATGGGCCTGGCGCCCAAGCCTATTCGGCTGGGCTGCATTAGGGAATATGGTAGATGATCTATAATTAGGCAAGGATCACAGCTGATTGGGTGCTTCTATCCCTCCAGATCCTTGCCTATATATTGTACCATGTACACATATCAGTCTATCAATCAATTTCCCGAGACCTATTCGCTCTCATGGTATTAGCCGCCTAGGTTTAGTTCTCCTCTCTCCGCTGCCCACCTCCCACGCGCGCCAGCCCGCTGCTGTGTTGTGCCACCATGACGGCTGGGCATGCCTCCTCTGCCACCATCCAGGACGACGACGACACCCAGGAGAAAGCCAATGAGGCTGCCACTACCGCCCAGTGTCTCGAGCGTGAACGCCAGGACGCACACGACGCTGCCCTGGCGCGCGCCCTTCAGGCCGAGGAGGAAGCTGCTGCCAAGGATCGCGACGTTGCCGCCCAGCGCGCCAGCGAGGCCTTGGCACGCGCTGCCAAGGAACGCGCGGCCGCTGCTGCGCCTAAATCCTCCGGCGCTGCACCTGGAGGTGCACTAGCGTCGACCACCAGTCTCCGCGCCACCATGCTTGTTCACGAAACCGTCGCCCTTCTGCAGCTCCATGCCCAAGACGTCGCCGTCAACATCTGAAGCCACGTCACCACAGTCCTCAACGTCGATTCTGGTAATTTCAACCGTTGGCACGATCAATTCATTCAAATCCTTGGCAAGTTCTCCCTTCTGGGCCACGTTTGCGAGGAACCTCCAGCTCTGATCTCTCCTGATTGGGCTCAGATGTACTGTGTCGTCAAGTCCTGGATCGTCGCCACACTCATCGATGACCTCGCTGAGATCATCTCAGCCTAGGGCTCCACCACCCGGCATGCCTAGCGCGCCGTTGAGTCCCAATTCCTCGACAACCCGAAGGTTTGCTCCATCCACCTTGAGACGCGGTTTCGCAACTTCGTCCAGGGCGACCTCTCCGTCACTGATTACTGTTGCCGGCTGAAGATGGCTGACGACCTCACAACCCTTGGTAAGACCGCCACTGACCACACCCTCATCCTCAACGTCATCCACAACCTCAACAAGCGCTTTAGCCACGTCGGAGCCCTCCTCCGTCGCGCCCAACCCTTCCCCTCCTTCTTGGAGGCTCGTGACGACCTCATTCTCGAGGAACTCACCATGGAGAACAAGTTGACGCCCCTGCCACTACGCTTGCCGTCTTCACCACGTCGAACTCTCCCAGCCCCACCCCTACGTCCTCTGGCCCGAGCACCGATAGCGCTGGTGGGGGCTCCAAGTCTTCCAACAGCCGTCGCAGCAAGCGCGGCGGTGGCGACAAAGGAAGCAACAAAGGTGGCACCTCCAGCGGCCAGGGACCACGCCCTGCCGAGACGCAGCAGCAGCCGCCTGCTGACGGCAATTGGCCCTGGCCCAACATCTACAACCCATGGATGGGGTCCATTCAAATGTGGCCAGCGGGTCCTTGTCCTTCCCTGGCACCCATCCCGGTGCCCCCTCACCTGCAGGCACAGCAGCAGGCGCAGCAACAGGCCTGGCCTTGCTTAGCAGTAGCAGGCGTTCGTCGCCCACCAGCAGCCTGCTTCCATCCCTGCCCCTAACGGCTCTGGACAGTGGGTCGCCCCAGGGTACTACAACCCTGTGGCCGGCCTCCCTTCTTGGGATCCGACGGCCCACACCAACGCTTTCAGCACGACGTCGCTGACCCCTCCTTCCTCCAACGAGTGGTACTTCGACTCAGGTGCTACTTCCCATATGGCATCTCAGTTCCCTTTCACATGTTCTATTCTCGTGGTGTCCTACTCCTTCGTCCTTCCATTGTTGTCGGTAATGGCTCCATTCTCCCTGTTAATGTCACTGGCTCCACCGAGGTGTCTCCGTCTTTACGTTTTAATAATGTTCTTGTGTCGCCAGAAATTACTAAAAATCTCATCTTTGTTCGCCAATTTACTATTGACAATAATTGTTCTCCCTAGTTTGACCCCGCTGGTTGTTCTATGAAGGTTCTTTCCTCTCGGGCCGAGATTGTCAGGTGCAATAGCTCTGGGCCGCTACATCCACTGCACCTACCTCCAGCACACTCCCTTGTCGCTCAGGATCCATCTCCGTTGTGGCATCGGCATCTTGGCCACCCCGGTCATGAGGCGTTATCCAAGCTCGCTTCTAGTGTTTCATGTCACATTCAGGATTGTTCAGATTTATGTCATGCTTTCAGCTAGGGCGCCATGTTCCTCTGCCCTTTCATGTTTCCATTTCTTGTGCATCTAGCAAGTTTGATCTTATTCATTGTGACTTGTGGACCTCTCCAGTTGTCAGTATTTCTAGTTATAAATATTACTTGGTTATACTTGATGATTGCACTCATTATTTGTGGACTTTTCCGCTGCGGCTTAAATCTGACACTTTCAGTACACTTGCTCACTTCATCGCCTCTATGCCTCCACCCAATTGGCGCCCGCGTCAAGGCTGTTCAGTGTGACAACGGGAAAGAATTTGACAACTCTAGGACCCGTCACATCTTCCTCACTCAGGGCATCCATGTTCGCATGTCTTGCCCCTACACCTCGCCACAAAATGGTAAAGCTAAACGCATTATTCGCTCCATCAATAATGTCATTCGCTCACTGCTCTTTCATGCGTCCATGCCTCCTTCCTACTGGGTGGAGGCCCTCTCTACAGCGACTGTTTTGCTTAACATCCTGCCCACCAAGACTCCAGTTCTCCATGCCGCACCTTGCCCTGCCCGGCACGCCACCGGCATATGATCACCTACGAATCTTTGGCTACAATTGTTATCCCAACATGTCTGCCACCGCTCCTCGTAAACTTGCTCCTAGGTCTGTCTTGTGCGTCTTTCTAGGCTATTCCGCTCACCATAAAGGATACGTTGCCTTGACCTCTCCTCCAATAGAGTCACCATCTCCCGGCACGTCATCTTTGATGAAACGGCCTTCCCTTTTGCTAAGAGCAATGGTCCTAGTACTCCGGCGGACCTCGAGTTTCTTGATGCTTCTGATGTTGTGCCTGCTCCTATTAGACCGCTGCACAATGTTTTGCTGCAGGATCACCATGCAGCACCTTCAACGCCACTAGCGCCCCTGTCGATCCCTCTCATAATCTCTCGGTGCCCGCGCTCTACATCCCACCAGCACTGCGTGCACCGGGGACCCCTACAGCGCCACGCGCGACCACTAGGACTGCCTCTCCCGCGCCACGCGCCTCAGGAGACGCCCAACATACCTGGAGGCGCCTCCCCCGTCTATTGTACGTCCTGCCTGCCCTTCGCACAAGCACGTCATCTCCAGCATCGTCCTGGGCTCCCCAGCGCCTTCTCAGGCACCCCGTGCACCCCCGCTCGGGTCCCCGCCCTTCGTCCAGCACATCATGTAACACTACATGCAACGGCCTCATCCGCCGTCTGCTCCGGCTGCTCCTACACCAGCTGCCCCACTGCCCAATGGTGTTGATGTTGTTCCCCCAATAACCAACCAACACGCTATGGGCTCGCGTTCGAAGAGCGGCTATCGGATGCTCACAGCCCACTATGCCGCACTATTCTCTCCGGTGCCGAAGACCTTTCGTAGTGCTAGGATCTCGTACCTTGCCCCCTCAGGCCAATGTTGTCACTAGCAAGTGGATCTTCAAGCACAAACTTCAAGCAGATGGCTCCCTCGAGAGGTACATGCTAGACATTCTGGATTGTGCCGGGATGACAGAGTGCAAGCCATGCTCCACTCCAGTTGACATCAATCTGAAGGTTGCTCCAGCTGATGTGGCACCTGTGTCTGATGCTACAGACTTCCGCAGTCTTGCTGGAGCTCTACAGTACTTGACATTCACTCGGCCAGACATTGTGTATGCCGTTCAGCAGGTCTGCCTTCATATGCATGAACCCCGTGAGCCTCACCTTGCTGCCCTAAAGCGGATTCTTCGCTATGTTCGAGGCACTCTTCATCTTGGTCTCCTACTGCGACCGTCCACTTCGACAGATCTTGTCGTCTACACTGACGCTGATTGGGCTGGTTGTCCGGACACCTGCAAGTCCACCTCTGGCTATGCTATGTTCCTTGGCGACAATCTTGTTTCTTGGTCCTCCAAGTGCTAGAATACGGTGTCAAGATCCAGTGTTGAAGCCGAGTATTGCGCGGTGGCCAATGGAGTTGCTGAGGCCACAGCTCAACTTGATCCAGCATCAACGAACCAAGCACATTGAGATCAATCTTCACTTCATCCGGGAGCGAGTCACCATTGGTGATCTTCAGGTTTTGCATGTTCCCACCTCTTCACAATATGCAAATATCTTCACTAAATGCTGCCTTCTTCAGTATTCACAGAGTTTAGGTCCAGTCTAAACGTGCAGAGTGGATGACGATTCGACTGCGGGGCGTGTTAGAATAGGCGCCTTATGGGCCGGCCATGGACCTGGCGCCCAAGCCTATTCAGCTGGGCTGCCTTAGGGAATATGGTAGATGATCTCTAATTAAGCAAGGATCACAGCTGATTGGGTGTTTCTATAAACTCTCCAGATCCTTGCCTATATATTGTACCCTGTACACATATCAATCTATCAATCAATTTCCCAAGACCTATTCGCTCTCAGTATCCAAGGCCCTTGATAGGTTTTAAGCATACTATGATAGAGATCAGTGGTCAGTGTGCATTACTGCATTCTGGAGACCATGTAGATGTCCAAAATATCACTTTTTTGAGATTGAAACCAAGGTAGCATATGTCAATCTTCCCCATACTTAACCTCCGACAGTTTGAAAGAGAAACTTCCAGCGACCAAGGCTGATAAGTAACAGCAGAATTCTACGTGCGATGTACATCAAGGAAAGCAAAAATCAAGCACTTGGCATGACTGCATGAGTAAGCATACCAATGCTCTTTTATATGCGCCAGCTACCCATTCAGCTAGTTCAAGGGAAGCTTTATCCTCGGGAGGTAAAGAAAATCGTTGTACAGCTTCTTCTCCTATATCATAGTTTTCCCTTTGCATGCATCTGTCAAGAATTTGAATGGTGAACAGTAAATATATATCATAACAACCATGTTCCATAACATACTGATATATGCCACACAGAAGCATGCATGCTCACACAATACACGATATGCATGTGGGCACGCACACGCACACACACAAAGAGAATGGTATTCAGAAAAGACTAATAAAATTTCACAAAAATACAACTGTACAAGAGTAAGTACATGATAGATTAAAGAAATATTAATTAAAGGATTATAAACATTTAACGATGTCAAAAAAGAAGAAGAAAACTCACAAATTCTGGAGATCAATATAATAACCATCCAGTATGTTTTTCAATGGGATAATGCTTCAATCATATCAGTATATGAACTATTCTTGCTACATTGAGAGGGTCTCAGTAGCATTGATCAATGGAATGTAAGCTACTCACAGAATTGAGAACAATAGTCCATTGTTTAGGGTTCAGATGAGCAAACATGACAAATTGGAATGAGGACAAAACAGTTCTTGTGTCTCAGATGAGATTGTACATGTCTGAGAAAATAAGTGACAGTCAACTGTGAAGTGAGAAGTCATTCCCATGACATGTATAGAATCCTAAATATTACACAAACTTCAACTGATGTGTACGTAAAAAGAAAACTATTTTGGAATGGTGAAAACGACAAGGCAGGGCCACAGAACAGCCAGGGATGTTTAGCTCCATAGAACTCACTGACCTTATAATTTTTTAAGATAAAACATGTAGATACTTCTAGCCCCAAAAGAATTTCAACCAATGAGATCAAAAGACAATCTTTTGGTAAAGCATTTTTACTCAAACACGCAAGAGAGTTGCACATCATTTCATTAAGAGAGAAAAGACGAACAGTACAAAGGAGGGAGAAGAGCCCCCTCCCCATGGGAAATACTAGGAACTTTGGTAAAGCATAAAATTTAAATACAACAGAATATAGCAGGAGAACAAATTACATCATAGAAAAACTCACAGATTCAGTAACTTTGAAGGAGCAGCACGTAGAAGAACTAATGCCTCCTTCCAACTCCACTGCCGCTCAGACAGAGGTGGAAGACGTTTTAGAACAGATAGACGCCAGTCCAAGTCTTCGATGGAATGTTTGGCATGTTTGAGCCTCCATTCTAATGCTTGTCTACCAGCAGGTGACAGACCAGTACTTGAAAGGTGATCCTTCTCAGAGCCTTTTAATTGGAGATTATGATGAAGTATATCAAGTAAAAGCCCAACAAAATATACCACCATGTTCTTTCCCTCAGATTCGATATTAATATCATGGCATTCATGAGTAACATAGCACTCAGAAGGGACTGATTGAGACAATTTGGCAGAGTCATCCATGTGTAACAAGGATAATATAATGCTAACCATGAAAATCTGCAAAATAATATAGAAAAATGAAGCTTAATAGCATAAGGAACCCCATTTTAAAATATTGAATGTGATATCACACAGGAATAACTAGCATCAACAATTTAAAATCAGTTGTAACACTACCAAAAAAGAAGCTTCAAAAAGTTTAATCTTGCGTTAATAAAATCCATTTAATATTTTTATATTTATGATCAGGCACACAAAACCAAGATGATTTAAACATTTGTAAAAGTTATGCTACTCTTGATAAATAGTAATAGCTCAATCCGTTCACAGCATAGCTACCAATGAAGGACATAGAATATTAAGATCTGATATTTTGCCTTTTTTCCAGACAAGTGCACGTTCTTAAATTTCGTAGCTCTTTACATCAATGATAAATCACACAAAGCATGAATCATCTTATGAATATTGCATTATGTAGGGAAGGAAGATGAGCCTAGCTCAGTTTGTTGAGGGTCTTGATGTACCCCGTACCCCAACGCCCTTGACAAAAACTATAATTTTACTATCAATTCTTCGTATAGTATACTGTTCATATGAACACAAATCATGAAGTTCTTTCACGTACGAATTTTATGACACAATATGCTCAAAAAAAACTTTTGTATCACAAGGTCGGCATATTATTCAATTAGTTATTAATAAAAAAATGATGAAATTTGACAAGCATACACTCATTGCAAAAAGAAACATAGTAAGCATTAGGTTGCTCCTAATAGTATATTAAACTGATAGCTCCACAATTTTGCTACTTTGAGGAACAAAAAAAATGTCTTTGCCAAAAAAAAAAGTGCACCTGAATAAGAACATATCACAGAAGAGCCAACCTTTCTTGGAGAACTTTTGATAGCCTCCATAAAATTTTGCATCTCCCTGAGATATGACAATGCTTTATGATAATAACACTCATTCCCATCACCTGTACACTTTTCCATCTCTCCTAGAGCAAGCACAACTGACTGAAGAGAATATCGCATGTGCATCAGTTCAATATCATGCATCCTGTCACATGAAACAAACTAATCATTAGAACATGATGTCCGGCATAGGTTACTTTTGTTTCCTTTTGTCCTGTATAGTAATATATTATGTGTTACAAATATTAGGGACTGAATTGAATAACTGTACATGAGTGACACAAAGAGGGAAACCCTAGACTAGGAGATCACACTAATACCCTTTTTTTTCTCGAACAGCGCAGGAGAACTGTGCGCCATTTCATTAAGGTAGAAGAAAAGTTACATGGGTCAACAAGACCCAACTCACACAACTCACACTAATACCCTTGACTATTATACCTTAACATTATGAACATGTAGCAAGACAAAAGGCAGATTGACTATTCCGCACGTGAGACAATATGGAAGATATATATGCATCAGGGGCATTATGCATAATAATTGATATTATAGGATCAAAGATTAAACCAAAAAAAGAAAAGAAAATAAGTTTAGTAGCAAACAGAACGTCACAGCAGAGATGGTTATGAACCTCTTCCAAGCGGCAGTCGTTGAAGGAAGTGGCTGCATACCAATAAGCTCGATCGCATCTTGAAATTTTATTCCTGGGACTGCGTCAAATAGCACCTGTGTGAAAGTTAAGGAAAGTGATTTCAAAGGAACATCAAGACGTCAACTAGAGAAAGGTTCCTTTTGAGCACAATGGTAGTGAGTATCATATATGCAAATATGTGCAAAACATGTGGAGCACAAGTATGAGATCCACTTGTTCCCCTGAAATGAGGACACATGCATGACCTGCACTGCACTGTTAGAGTATAGGCCCATGAGGCTAGGCCCATGAGGCCCATGTGTATGATACTATATTCCTAACCCTCTAGGGTTAGCCCAGTTATGGAAAACAGAAACTCTAACATGGTATCAGACAGCTTTCCCCTTCCTCCCACCCGTCAGCCGCCAGGCAGCCGCCTGGCCTTCTCCAGGGCCGCCGCCGGCCGGTGAGCTCCTCTGGGCCGCCGCCGCGCGTCCATGGCTGACCGGCCTCCTCCCCCTCCTCCTTCCCCAACCTATTTTGGACAGTTTCCCACTCTCCAGCCGACGTGGGGGCGGGGGGTGTCCAGAACATCCGCCTCCTCGTCCCGGTCGTCCTTGAACCCGAGTCACCCTCCTACGCTCATTGGCGAGACTTGGTCCTCCTCACCCTCCGCCGCTACGCCCTCGACGACCACGTCCTCGTCGACGCCGCGAGCACGGTCCCGACCCCCTCGTGTCTGCGCCTCGACAGCATCGTCCTCTCCTGGATTCTGGGGACGATCTCCCTAGACCTCCACGACCTCGTCCGCAACACCCCGAGCGCTCGCGGGGCCTGGCTGGCGCTCGAGGGCCAGTTCCTGGGCAACGCCGAAGCCCGGGCTCTGCGGCTCGACGCGAGCTTCCGGACCTTC
>Ga0182004_10004904_pt1 | contig 10847 bp, 17 predicted proteins | sample Sormic07211540_1_FD_120479 | JGI IMG/M metagenome (GOLD analysis project Ga0182004, IMG submission 120479) | Endophyte microbial communities from Sorghum bicolor roots, Mead, Nebraska, USA - 072115-40_1 MetaG | ecosystem: Host-associated > Plants > Roots > Unclassified | place: USA: Nebraska...
CTGCTCACCCACACTCGCGCCTTTTGCTCCTCGTGGACCTAGCAGTCCAGAGGCCCAATGCTTCTTCCCCTCTCGTGTGGGATACCTTGGAGGTGCTGCATCTTGAGCACAAGGACGAACCGCGGGAGAGGGATTGGTGTGGTGGATGACCACGCAACTGCACGACACTGCTACTACGTGCACAATTACACCAAGTCGCTTCCGCTGCATCTGCGCGTCTAGTGGTAATCCCATGATCTATAACTTGCAGTTGATCATTGTTTATGAGGTCGAAATTTTTGTTTCGTAGCTAGCGTAGCGTCCTCATAATCCTTCAGGGTCTCCGTCTTGTTACGCTAGCACGTCACACAAGTGGGCACCCAATCCTGCACCAAGGCCGATCACCTGGAATGAAAAAAATCTGCGTGGAGAGGTGCAAGGTCTTCTGAATGCCCTCGTGCCCGACACCATGGGCTAGCTGAATAGCCTAGTGCCGGAGTTCAACAACGTCGAGGATGAACACGCGGGAGCCGTGCAGCAGCAAGTCACCGTCCTCGCGCCAAGAGGTGGCCAGCTCGTCTGCACGCAAATGGGCACGTAGCTAGACAGCATCCGGAGCCGTGGTCGAGGCATGGCGGATGAGGTCGAAGTAGGTGAACGTCAACCTAGAGAGAGCAGCCACCGTGGCCTCCGTAGAGTCCGCCTCCACGGCTGAGTCAACGTCGCGGTGAGACAAGGCGTCCGGCACGGTGTTAAGGTATCCCAGACAAAATTTGACGGCGAAGTTGAAGCCAAATAGCTTGCTGACCCACTGGTGCTGTGGTACCATCGAAAGGCACTGGTCCAACATGTACATGAGGCTGTAGTGGTCCGTGCGCACCACAAAGTGGTGCCCCCAAAGGTAGGGCCTCTAATGCCGCACAGCCTGCACCAACTAGATAAGCTCCCGCTCGTAGGCAGCAAGCCTGAGATGATGAGCGGCGAATAGCCTGTTGAAGAAAGCGACGGGTCCCGCGCCTTGATGAAGAATGGCGCTGAACCTCACACCCGACGTGTCACTGTCGACGATGAAGACCTTGTCGAAGTTTGGCATCTAGAGGACAGGACCCGTGGTGAGGGCGGCCTTCAGCGCCCGGAAGGCCGCCTCGGTGTCGTCGTCCCGAGCGAACGCGTCTCTGCGCAAGAGACACGTTAGTGGCGCTACAATGACGCCGAAGCCCTGAACGAACTTCCGATAATAGCTGGCGAGCCCGAGGAAGCCCCGCAGGGCCCGAGTAGAATGCGGACCTGGCCACACAACCACCGCCGCGATCTTGTCGGCATCCATAGCGACACCCTCTGCAAAGATGACGTGCCCGAGGTAGGCCACGGACGCGGCCCTAAATGAACACTTGGAACGCTTGAGGTGGAGACAGTGGGCGCGGAGGGCAGTGAGGAAAAGGCCGACGTGCTACAGGTGCTCCACCCACAAGGAGCTGTGGATCAGTATATCATCGAAAAACACCAACACAAACCTTCGAAGGAACGGCCTGAGGACATTATTCATCAACGCCTGGAAGGTAGCCGGGGCATTGGAGAGGCTAAATGGCATCACCATGCCCCTGATGTGTGTGAAAAGCCATCTTGCCGATGTCATCAGGACGCATCCGCACCTGATGGTAGCCAGAGCGCAAGTCTAGCTTTGTGAAGAAGCGGGCGCTGTGAAGCTCGTCCAGAAGCTCATGCACCATGGGGATGAGAAACTTGTCCTTGGAGGTTTTCGCGTTGAGGGTGCGAAAGTTGATGCAGAACCTCAGGACTTGTCCGCCTTGCGAACAAGGAGGACCAGAGTGGAGAACAGGGACATGCTAGGGCGGATGATGCCCTAGGCGAGCATCTCAGTGCTCTACCGCTCCAACTCATCCTTCTGAAGCTAAGGATAGTGGTACGGCCGCACCGCCACCGAGCCGTGCTTGGCAGCAGGTGGATGCGATGGTTGCACGACCGCGCCAGTGGGAGCCCCGTCGGCTCGTCGAAGATGGCGTGGTGCTGCTGGAGGAGGCTGTCCAGCAATGGGAGCCTAGAAGCAGTGGCGACTGTGGTCTGCTACTATTGGGCCGGCGCTGGTGGCCCCACCACGTCCTGCCATGTGACCCGGCGTCCATCGCGCTAGAACGCCAGGGTAAGCGCTGTGCAATCCCAAAGGATCAGCCCCATCGTCCGGAGGAAGTTAAAGCCGATGATGAAGTCGAGGGCCCCCAAATTGAGGCTGACAAACGTGATAGCGAAATCGTCATCCCCAATGCGGATGGAGACATTGTGCACAATCCCCTCGCAAGTCAATCGATCACTGTTGGCGATGGTAACCCAAAGATGCTCGCCCCTAGAGGGAGAGAGACAGAGACGGCGCATGGCATCTCCCTGGACGAAGTTATGCATAGAGCCGGTGTCGAGGAGGGCCAGGAAGTGTCCCACCTTGCAAGTCACCGATACCAACATGGCGTTCAGTGGTCGGATGCCAGCCATCGCGTGGAGAGACACCACCAGGGAGGTGGCGGCGGGGGCCCCAGGGTCGTCCTACTCCGTCAGGTGGTCGGTCGGGTCGCCCTCCTCCCCAACCGCGTCCCCTGGCTCATCAACGGTCTCGAGGTAGAAGAGGCGCTTGCAGATATGACCGCGAGCATACGACTCATCACAGTTGAGGTAGAGGCCTTGTCGACGTCGTTCCATCTGCTCGGTCGGCATGAGACGCCGGAAGATGCGTGGCATCCCGGGAACAGCAGCGGCGGCCGGCTAGAATGGGGTAGCCGCAGGAGGTGCCGGTGCCATAGGTCGAGGGCCACGGCTACCCCGCTGCTGCAGCAGCTGCAGCTACTGTAGAGCAGGGAGGAAGGTTGCCGTGTGCTGCTCATAGGCCCAAGCGTAGTACATCACAGTTTGGAGGTCCGGTGGGGGTGCATCTCCACGTTGACCCTGATATGCTCAGGAAGACCGCCCATGTACAGCTGAGCCTTCTGACGGGCGTTGGGGTCACGCTCATGGCAGAGGACAACATTGTAGCGCTCCGAGTAGTCCTGGACGGAGGTGGTGAAGGGATGCCGAGCGAGTTTCGCCAAACGAGTGCCCTGCATTGGGGGCCCAAAGCGAAGATGAAGGCATGCCCTCATCTTGTTCCAGCATTGGACGGAGGTGGTGAAGGCATGCCCTCATCTTGTTCCAGCGCATAATACCATGTTTGTGCCACGCCACGGAGGTGGTAGGAGGCTAGCCATGTACGGTTAGAGGCAAGGGTGCGCTGCCCTCAAAAAAACTGCTCGCACTGGTTGAGCCAGTTGAGCGGGTCGACAGCACCGTCATAAGTGGTGAACTCTAGCATGTAGAAGCGCGGCAGAGCATGGGTGCCCGCGGGGAGGTCGGGGGCACCAGCGTAGGCACCGCCTAGCGGGTGGCCATCGGCCCCTGCTGCTAGGAACGTAGGGCCGCCGCCGTAGAGTAGCGTCCCACCGGAACCACCGTAGAAGGTACCTACGCCTGGGGCTTGGAGCCCGCTGGACCCGGTTCCCACCGATGGCGTGACGGTTGTCGCTGCTATGTAGATTGGCGGCGGCGTACCCATCAACGCCCATGACGCGATGGGCGAAGGGGAGGCCGGCCACCACATCTGGTGCAAGGAGCTCCCTGAGCTATCGGCCGACATCCTAAAGGAATAGGGGATCAGCGTAGATGTAGACGGCGCGAGCGATGGTGGTGCTGGCCGCGAGGAGGGCGGGGGCAGCGGCGGCAGCAAGCTCGCCAGGGACTGCTGCATGGTTGCCATGTTGCGACTGAGGGTGTCCACGGTGCAGCCGAGCTGAGCCATGTTGCGGCCGGCTTGGTCGACCACCCCGGCCAAACCCTCCAGGGTAAGGGCGCTGCTGGAGGTTTCTGCAACTTTAGAAGGAGCAGCGGACAGCGGGGCGCTGGAGCTCGGTGGCGGCAGGGTGCCGGACGCCGGCGGCAGCGTTATCATCGTCCTAGAAGTCCCTGATACCAAGCTGGTAGGAATCCTAGCCCTACCGGAAGATGAACGAAGGTTGTATGTGTGCGTGGGAGGCTGTCTAGGTCTGAGCGAACGAGGGAGATGACGCGGCGGCGCCGTCGCTGCGAGAGGGGATGAGCTGGCGCTAGAGAGGTAGGTGGGTAGGGTCTACCCTCAGAGCTACAGTACCCGCGGGTACTGTTCATGCAGGTGCTGTGGCGACAGCTAAGGTTTCTCCCGACTTCCTGAGGAAGCTAGAAACAATAATTTGTTTCTTCTTAATTTGTCCCATAGAGTTTACAAATATTTATATGTCTCTAATAATAGCAATTATAAGAAAACCCCCTAAGAATATTAATAATAGCAGCGTATACGGACTAAACCCCCTAATTCCACCGCCTTCTCCTAGCCACTATTAGGCTTACGTTGCTAGTATGTTTTGCCCGTCATAACAGCAGGTGACCATGTGTCGTCTTCCTTGCCAGCAAAGACTCTTGGTAGAGGGGTTGAGTCACTGACTTCCCCTACTCAAAACCGAGGAACCGTCATTGGAGGAGTTGCTTCGCTACCGTGACGAACTGCGAGATGCGTGGCGGGATGCCAACACTGTCAGACCTATGGTTCGCACAAAAGGGGTGACTGCACCGCCAGCGACTCCAAGTTTGATTCCTCCTTCCTTGGATGCCCATGGTGCCTCCTCTACACCCTCTTGTCCAAGTATGTTCTTTGCGTTACCTCCTCACAGTCGAGACTTGTTTCACATCGGAATCCTTTGAAAGCTGAATTAGGGAGATAGGTGAGGGACGTTTTTTTGATTCCTGTAGATCTTCATGCAAAATTCTTGAACAGAGGGCTATGGTGGCCAGGTTTCCTTTTGATTTGGTGACTGATTCTTCAGTTAAGCTTAAGAACACGCATATGCTTTCCACTGGAACCTTCATGAAGGTTCGATTTCGGATGATTCCCCGAAGCGGGGAACAAACTCCGCTCTAGTGCTGATGGATGTCCATAGCAGTGCTGATGACCTGCATGTTGGGCTACCTCATCAACCACGGTGGTTCCAGCCACCGCCAAAGGTACGAATCATTCATGGAATCCTTGGGTTGTGCCCACAGGTTGAGACACGCAGCGTTCATCCATTGCAGAACTTTGGCGGTGAGTGCACGGGAGGTGGTGACCTCGAGTCGAGGCACCCCCTTCCTGGTCATATTCCTTTCCCTAGCTTGATTGGGAAATCCACAAACCCTAATCCCCTTCCTTCCACTAGTATCCGTCGATTTGTTGGCCACCTGTGGGCAAATCCCTCCACCAAACCCTTCGTCACGGCCATGAGGACCGAAGCGACTCCCACAATCGTGATTGTGATGCAGCCTCGGGGCGGTGGCAGAAGGTCCGGCTAGCATGATCGGGGATGTCATAATCTTGGTGCAGGAGATGGTGACCAGTAGGATCGTGGTGGATTGAGTGGAGGAAGAAGGATCATGATGGATTTGGCGGAGGAAGTACAGATTGCGGGGGTTTTGGCAGGGGCAGGCTGGGTCATGCCCATGACAAAACTGGCATTCGGGGTTGTTAGTCGCTAAATTCTTACTCTAGGTAGTAGCAAAATTCTAATTCTCATTGAGAGAGAGGACGACACTAGGAGTTGGGACAATTTTTTGGTTTATTTCTCACACAATTCCATACCAACCTGAGGGGTTCGGGATACATATTTATAGGCTGCTATTCAGCCAAGCATATGCCGAGATGCTAGTCCGAGATGCTAGTCTAAGATGCTGTCCTAGTCTAACTATTGTCCTAAGATGGTATCCTAAAGATGTCCTAAAGCTTGTCCAAGATGCTGTCTTAGATGGGACAACAATCCTAAAGATGTTGTCCTGTCTAAGATGCTATATTAGATGTGGCAGCAAAGACCACCATGCAGCAGGGTCACAAGGACCATGTGCTGTAGCCCCATAAAGACCACAATACAAAGACTTATCCATCATTCTCCCCCTAAGTCTTGTGCGTCGTCTTGTGGGAAAGTTGAACCACCCAGATCCTGGAGTAGAGCTCAAGGAACTTGACCCTCCCAAGAGACTTAGTGAGCAGGTCTGCAAGCTGATCCTTGGTGTTCATGTCGCTCGCCTTGATGCTTCCTTCATCCAAATAGCCTCGGATGAAGTGGTACTTTACCCGAATGTGCTTGCTCCATTCATGTAAAACAGGGCCAGAGCAGACTTGCTGCCACCCTAAGCTCCACCACTTCAGTGTCACTGCTGAGGAGATCACAAGCAGTCGAGCGAGCCAGAGCGTCTGAGTCAAATCGGTAGAAGCCACTATGTACCCAGCCTCGCAGCTGAATAGGGCCACCACCTATGCTTTACTGACTGCCAGCTAATGAGGCACTTGCTGAGGAAGAAGAGAATCTCGCTTGTGCTCTTGCTAGTGTCGATGTCACCCATGTGGTCACTGTCGCTATACCCAACGAAGTGTGCTACTATAGGACACCTAAGGTAGTAGAGACCATGGTTGAGAGTCCCCGCAACATTGCAGATAATCCTCTTCATAGCCTGCTGGTGCTCAGTCGTTGGTTGTTGCATGAACTGAGTATGGTAGCCGATAGAGAATGCCTATGGGGGTATAAACCCCTATACCCTCATGGCTCAACATGGGCCGCACCATCAAAGGTGGCCCAACCCACAAGATGAAGACGTGCGGCACATGATACTGGTCGACGTACACCACGAGGCTATAAGAAGATATTGTACCGAATAGGATATTTTACTTGTAACTCTGTTTCTTCACAGTATATAAGGAGTGGCAGGGGTCCCCTAGTGGATAGGTCAACACAATTCATTACACCTCATATCAATACAATCAGACGCAGTACGTAGATATTACGCCCTCACAGCAGCCGAATCTAGATAAAATCCTTATCTGTGTCTTGTGTCACCATCTAGTTTGTAGCTTGTGCACCTGTCTGCCGACAATCTACTACATTGGGCACACCCCTAGGTAGACTTTCGACCATCTTTCGTTGACAATGGTGTGCCAAGTAGGGGGTGTGTGTACAGCTTCCCAGGCGATCCAGATGGCCATCATCTCCGACATCGCGGCTATGGCAGATGGCTTCATGTTCACCATCGGCCAAATCACCTGGACCACCAGCTTCAACAGCTTCACCACCACGACCATGGAGGAGGCGTAGATCTGATCTGCATCAATCACTTCATCGATGTTGGCCGCAGCTCCAACACACTAGCTTTGGCTCCGACCACTCTAGCAACGTCTCCGACCATGCCGACAACACGTCGCCCGCTTTCCTGCTACAAAGGGAGGCAGATCGATGACACCGACCTGCTCGGGCTATCGACCAAGTTGCTTAGCCTACTTACTCTATCGACCAAGTTGCTTGGCCTACTTACTCTGACCACTTGTCATATCGTAATAATGATCGCCACGAAGAACGGTGCTATGACAACCGCAACCACCGTCATGACAACACGCAGTGGCGGAACCAGAAACGGACCAAGAGGGCGCTAAATAACATAGGGGAGAAAAGTTTTTTGCTCGCTCAACCTAGTACACTAATAGATATAGCTAAGATTGATAATTTGTTGATGCAAAAGTAGATCTACAAACACAAAGGGCTAATACCCGATTCAACGTTAAGGCGTGCCAGCCGATTTGACCTTACAACTGACAAAGGTGGTAACTCGAATACCTAGGTCCCGACAATAGCAATACGCTCGGATGCCACGGCCAAGAGGTATTGACGCGGAACTTGAGAACTCATCGAGTATGTCTCGAAGAATTCTTAAGAACTCATAAACAAAAGAAAAAAATGTGAGTTGACGAAGTTGTCGAAAAAGTAGATGCAAAAGTAAATGTAAAAGTTGTGTATAGTATTGATTGATTGTTCTCTTACATCGCTACTAGGCCTATGTTTATACTCTGTCCTAAAGAGTTACAACCAGATACGACTAGGATTCTAATTCCAAATCAAACAGAACTCGTACATAAAATAACTCCAACAATTTTGGAAAATAACAATTTATCTATCTTGGGTGATCGGCACACCACCATTGTCCTCTCGACGACTCCCATATCTTCCTACACCATCATCGGCATATCATCCTCCATCGGCATCGGCAACTTCCTTATCGGCCAGTCATTACTTCACCATCTGCCGATCCAAGCTTCATTAACTTTCCTAATTCATGTCAAAACACGGTGTCAACACATGCCCCCCTATTTCGGAGTATAAAATCATCAATGCTCCGAAATTCTCTCCTGATAATGATGACTTTTCACAATTATTTCCTTCTGACAGCAATTAATTACCAAATCCAAACAACCTTAACCCGGATCTCCAGCATACACCTCGAATCTCTCAACCACCCGAACCAAATTTCGTAAGCACACGCTCATCGGCAACTGTTCTGTTAGAGTTGGCTGCTGATGAGCCGACCAAGAGATCTTGCACAATGAAATATCTCCTAAAATCATGATTACTTGCTGTCAAATCACCTGCATAATCCCTTGATTATCATGCAAACAGTTACCATATCCACCTGAACATCCTCGAATCTCATGGATGCGGCAAAGAGATAAGTCAAAAATACCCCTGCTCATTCCAATCTATAAATACTTCCTTCCAGCACTCTTTCCCCACCTTGCCATCCTCCATTCCCACATTCATCTTCTGGCGGCGGCATTGACGAAGAACTCAAGAACTCATGCAGCAAGAAGTTTACCAAGAATCTCCAAGTCTTCGACTATTTCTTCTTCTCCAGGAAGAAATGGCCGTCAACTTTATCGTGCCTGCGGTTAATTCATTCCCACTCGTTTACTGCAATTCTTTACATTTTTGCAAGTCTACTTACTTACCTTTCTCTCCTTCTTTTCTTTTTCTCTGTTCTTTCAATCTTCGAATTTTAGGAGTTGAGCGAGAAAATTGTTATTCCTACTGAACAACCCCACCTCCAATGCCTCGGTCCATTGGGTGATCCAGATCCCACTGATTTGATCAAGAGTAAAATACTCTGGTGGCCCTTTAAGTTGTCAGCCTATGCTACTTTCGTCCATAAACTTGCAAACCCAAAAAAGTGACCCCTGAACTTGTCCGCGTGTGCCACTTTGGTCCATGAACTTGCAAACACGAAAAAGTACCCCCTGAACTTGTCGACCTGTGCCACCTTGGTCCATGAACATGCAAATACGAAAATAATACCGGCTGCATGGCGCTGTTCTGCCACGTGGCTGGCCTCTGGTAGGCCATGCATGGCACCGTTTATGGTGTTGACATCAGCGATGATGTCAGCACTTCTTTTTTAATTTACAAAATTAATATATTTTTATTTATAGCGTTAAATATATCAAATAATATATCAATTTGTTGCATTTATTAATTAAAAGAGATAATTTTAAAACAAACAAAAATTATTCGTTTTCTAGGTTTCATATTTTTCCTAGGCAGAGTACATCATGAAGAGGCCACACAAAACATTTTATGAATTTAGCATTTCACTAATAATTAGTTATGAAATGAACAAATATTTGTTGACGCGTTGAAAGAGCCTTAACACGCATGGACCAAAGTGGCACATGCTGACAAGTTCAGGGGCCACTGTTTTGCGTTTGCAAGTTCATGGACCAAAGTGGCACAGGCGGACAAGTTCAGGGGTCACTTTTTTGGATTTGCAAGTTCATGGACCAAAGTGGCACAGGGTGACAAGTTAAAGAGCCGCCAGTGTATTTTACTCTTTGATCAATGCAGGAACCAATAGGATTCCTTTTAGGGCTGAAAACTTCTCTTTAGATCTGTGGAAGGACACCTTCCGATCTTGGCCAAACCCCACTAAAGGATAGAAGGATTGGTTTTTGAGGGTTAGCAAATCAAATGAAGGATTTTGGGGTGAACGCAAGATAGACCAGTGCATCAGGCTGTCCATTGTGGATATGGAAAGAAACGAATCAATGCTAATAGCTGCCTCATACTTCTGGTTAGATACTTTCAATGCTTTTATTTTCGGCCACAACCCAGCCTCCCCTACACTTGACGATGTAGTTTTGCTCACTCGTTTGGACGTCGCTACTGCCGATGATGGCCAGCTATTCGGCCGTAAAGCCGAATTCAAAGTAGAAACCCGCAACATCGGCGGTTGGTTAGGGTACATTCAAAACTATCAAAAAACATTATCGGTTGGTCAAAGAGAACATGCCACTTTTCTAAATATGTGGCTAGACAAATTCATCTTCTGCGACCGATCGGTAGGACTGTTGACGGTCCTTAATGCTCACATTTAACCGTCAACTAATCATTGAAAAGGACCTATATGCAACCAACATCCAAAATTAGGGTTTCATCTGACAGAATTCCACGAGTTTTGGTGTTTGTCTATTTTTGCAGGGGGTTATCAGGAAATACGGAGGAAAGGCCCACACATCGGGTTTACATAGAGATATTAACGTGTGCGGCAATTTTCTATAATCTAGAAGACTCCAGAAGCCACGGGAATGAACGGGAGGCCGAGCGGGCCCGGGGGCAGGGCGCCCGTCCTCCCTCCCCCCTTGGGCGCCCGCCCAGCTACAGGAGCCAATTAGGCTCTGCCTCGCAGATCATGCTCCACCGACCTAAAGGATTAAGGAAAACTGTGCGATTAAGGTCGGTTTGATCCGACGGCCCACATTCATTTGGAGGGGCTATATAAGCAGGCCCCCTGGCCCCTAGAGAACATACCTCTTCTACAGAATCAAAGCTAGAGTTTCAATTATTCATCCAAGTAGAGAGGATCCCTCTAGTTCATCTAGTTCTAGTTCTAGTTCTAGTTCATCTAGTTCTAGTTCTAGTTAGTTCTAGTTGTAATCTAGAAAATAGGGAGAGAGA
>Ga0182004_10004905_pt1 | contig 10847 bp, 7 predicted proteins | sample Sormic07211540_1_FD_120479 | JGI IMG/M metagenome (GOLD analysis project Ga0182004, IMG submission 120479) | Endophyte microbial communities from Sorghum bicolor roots, Mead, Nebraska, USA - 072115-40_1 MetaG | ecosystem: Host-associated > Plants > Roots > Unclassified | place: USA: Nebraska...
TAATACTAAAGTATATTAAGAGGTAATATTAGAGTAAGATAAGGTTTGACTAATTTCTATTTTTATTATTAAATAAATATGTCTCTAAGCTACATATTATTGTAAATAATAACTATCTAATACTATAGATGTCATGGTTATCAACAAAATAGTGAAATTTAAATTTTATAAAAAGAATAAGTATAAATAGATATGTAACATTATGTCATCACTTTCTATGGCATTTTAATGTTTTTCTCCCGTTGCAACGCACGGGCATATTTGCTAGTCCTACCCTATATATGTTCATGCATCTTTGAAGGGCTGAGCTGGTAGATTTTGAGATTCACGAAGGTACAACAAACGTCTTACTATCGACGGAGATGTCATTTACCACTGAAAGCATAACGCCGATAAATTTTAATATAAATCTAGGAAAATACGAACACCTATGTCAAGTTAAAAACTATCTTTTTAACCACTATTGTCATGTTTTTATATTTACTTGATCGATCCTCTGATGGCCCCTGTCGCAGTGGAGCTTTGTGATGGCTACCGACTTGATAGCTGAAATGTTGCGTGACAATCTTCCATGGCCAGCGATCGACGACATTGTTAATAGTGATCGAAGTCCAGGTGCAGCAACTAGATTCTGCAGACCCTTCAAATCTGGAATCAGAAGACGCAGGCCAGGTGCGGTTCAGCAGGGTTTGTGTAATAATAGTGAACTACAGCTAGATGCAATACATTATTTTAGGAGAGATGATTGAATAGATTAGGTTTCAGATAGCGCAAATATTTAAAGAACACATGCATATTGCATAGCTGGAAAGATCAAATGGTATTAAACCTGTAGAAACAGAAGTTTGAATATTTGTTACAAAATCTGTAACAAAAGACAAATACGAATATTTCAAACGCTTGACATTTCAGTCCACGAGAGAGAACCTTTTTGTAACTACTCGAATCCAGATAAGACGACATTTGTCAGCAGTACGTGGTGGAGATGTGGGTGAGGGTGAATCAGTGCGTCAAAGTGTTGATTTGTTAAAGGTGGCGTCAAGGACTCCACATCTCCATGTTTACCAGGCAAGACACAACAACATTACTCTTATGGATTTGGTGAGTCCCAACCGGAGATTAAAATTCACCTGTGTGCACATTATTGTTGGCCAATCACGCATCAAATTGCCGGCCAGGGGCTGTTGTACTGCCGGCATTCCATGCATTTCCTCGGAAGCCTGTCATTGGAAGCTCTGAATTCTGACGATGAAAAAGTCCAAAACTAAAAACTAAGGCCAGCGAGCTGTCCACCACACTGGCGTTCACAATATAATAAATAGTTCACTGCAGCGCGTGGTAGTTAGTTATAACCTAGTAACAGCAACGTGAAGACGAACCAGATCCCAGGCAAATCACCTATATACCATCCCATGGAGTTCTCACGTCGTCTTCTTCTTCTCTGCCTTCCGGTGGTCGTGTGGGTGCTCGGCTCCGCCGCCGCCGCCGCCGCCATAGACGACGTCCCGGTGTCACCGAGGCCCAACTGCCCAACGACCGCGAGGTGCGGCGACATCGACGTCCCGTTCCCGTTCGCGTTGGAACGACGGTGCACAATCAACAACGACAAGCGCTTTCATCTCAACTGCACGGAGACAGTGGGCGGCACCAAGCTGTTTAATGGTAAGTTGGAGGTGATCAATATCTCCGTGCAGGATAACAAGGCCTGGATCAAGACTCGTATATCTCGGCAACGCTACAACGAATCCGCGATTAAGGGGTTGACAACCAAGGGGGAGAGGATGAACATTATCGGCACGCCCTACGTGCTTTCGCGCCAAGATAACAAAATCATCGTTCTCGGCTGCAATAGGATTGTTAGCTACATCATCAGCAGCTATGTAAGTAAAATTAGTCTGTTGATATTCTATCCACAGCTCTCTAAACAGCAAACTGAGATCGATATGAAACATATTCGCAGTACAGGGTCGGCTGCCTGCCGACATGCGTGGAAAATCCCGTGAAGGGCACATGCCATCCTAATGCAGGGTGCTGCCAGTTGGACCTCCCCAAGGACGTGAAGTCTACTGAAGCCTTGTTCGTCCAGTTGAACAACAACAATAGTCAGACATGGAGGGAGTACCCATGGAATTATGTTACTGTGATGGACAAGGAAGCCTTTGAATTCAGCACCACTTATCTCACCTCGACGGCGTTCTATGACGCAAATAATGCAGGGGTGCCTGTTGTGATGGAATGGGGGATCACAAATAATAAGAAATGTAAAGATCCAAAAATTCTCAAGAATGGGTCTGCCTGTGTTAGCAAGAATAGCGAATGCACCGAAACTGATGCTGGCTATGCCTGTAAGTGCTCCGAGGGATACGAAGGCAATCCTTACCTCATCAACGGATGCAAAGGTTCATCTTCATGTCCCATATTTTTCTATATTTTTTCTATGCAAAGACTCTTTGATTTCATAGAAGTACCCATTCCTATTAGAAGATCGATAAGACAAACACTCTTTGTATTACTAATTAGAGACTTCACTTAAAACCTCTACATTAGTCCTCATGTAATATGATAGAAAAGAGATAAGTCCTAGAAATTCTAAAAAAATAATGTCCACCTTCAATATAATAAAGCAGATGATCCTAATTATCACTAACAGCAATAACCATTTGATCTACTTGTCAATCAACCTGATCCCTTGCACAAACTACTATTTTATTAAGAGACATAACTGTTACAAATTCATTGATAATTTTTAACTTTTAGCTAATCAAAATTTCTTATCTTTTATTTCTAACGTTTTCATAATCTACTACAGTTCTCCTTAGATATTTTCTAAACTTTATCTAGATTGATTTTAGTTATGAATTATTGTATATACTTTATTTACCATCCACATCCATGTAGTTTTGCGCATGGGTGCCCCCATTTTTTCAAGTGGGGATAGATTGGGAGTTAGGATAAGGAGTTATTAGAGTGTTTTTATCAGGTTAAAAAACAAGCCTAGGAGTAGGTTTATCAAATTATTAGAGAATCTCCAAGAGTCTTTCTAAAATTTACTCCCTAAATCATCATTTGGAGAGTCATTTAAGTAAAGTTGTTTTCTATATCTCTATACCCTTCAATAACTTTTCTATATCTTGTGCACACTCTAGATAACCATCCTTCCTGTATATCCTTGCCTAGCAAGAAATCCACAATATAGAGCATGTCTATATTTGGATATCCAATTAAATAGGTTGTTGGAGGTTTTTTTTCACCAAAATCTCTATTTCTATAAATTATGAAGGATATAAAGAATATTTTGGAGTTGCTCTTAGAAAGCTCTTAGGGTAATTTTATAAGATAATTTAGGTGCAAATTTAAGGGGTTACTTTACGTTATAGTTAATAATTGTGGGGGTAAGCAATTTACATGCAACTCTAGGGGGTTACCTACAATCATTTTTCATAATGGCATATGTGGGTGCTTGCTTTCGGTTATTTCTAACAACGGTGTAAATATGTAGATGCATATTTATTGGCTACTTAGATTTTTTTTCATATTTATGGTGATTCAGGAGTTAACCTGTTTTTAATGACAAGGTAGGCAATTCAAATATTGTATCACAGAGTTTTCTTAGACTATTTGGGCAGTGGCAAGGTAGGTAATTTAGATATAAACTTTGGTTATTTTTAAGTAATATATAATGGTAGAGGGCCACAGTTTTGGAGTTTTGTTTTAGAATATTTTTTTCATGGTAGGGGGTAATATTTTAGAAAAATCAAGTTGATCAAATGGCTATTATTGTCAATGTAGATTAGAGTCTAGCAGATTGGTGGTGGGATATTTTTTATTTTCTTATAATTTATTTTGTTTATCATTTGCTTCTACTACATGAGGATTAATGTGGAGGCTTCTAAAGAACTATCCGATTAATTAATAATAGTAACATTCTATTTTCTACAACAAGCTCACCATTGCAATTATGAATAATATTCTACCCTATAAATATTTATTTATATTAACCACTTCTGCTATTTTGAAAAACAAAGTAAAGGAAGTACCTAAAATTTCTATTTAAATTAGACATCTACATCATTTATAATAGATGATCTAAATAAAACCTTTAATTTACATCTAAACTACTCTTTACTCAAAGTATATTAAAATAGACTCTACATCCAAATTACCAAGGTATGATATTATTAAAAAAATGCCTTGAAGTACCCCTAATATGATTCTACACCACTTTTACCACTATTAGTCTTAAAAACTAACTCAAAGTAAACATACATGCTGCTTGTCACCGGTCCACCATGTAGACCAAGTACATGTACATGCATATCATCATCTTCAGGGGCCGAGATGACCTTTACATATAGAAGCAACTTTCTAATTAAATTGGCCCTTGATGAGCCTAGGCTTTAGCCCAACGAGGCTATTTGACCCGGTCCGAGGGCCCTTGCTGTCCAAGACATCCTCTCCAATAGCAAGCGGAACAACACGCTTGGACCTTCGAGCACCTTTCTCGAAGTTGATCACCAGACGCTTATAGTAGTCTTCTCCCTAGAGGCCCTCACGGGCCACGTGATGGCCTATGTCATCGTTCTGTCCTAGAGGTGTTCTAATAAAGCCTTCTGGGGCTTCACACGAAGGCCAACTCGATGACTCTTGTCAAAGATTTGCCTAGCCTTCGAAGCTGATCCATTGGTTGGTTCTCCGAAAGCCTTCGCGTGGACAAGTTGTCTCCCCTATGGACTTTTTGCTTGTAGTCAAAGATTCTTCAAGTCATCATTAGACATGGTTAGTGAACCTTCGGGTGCAAGGCTTCATTCCCCAGCATTCACATAGTCATGACATATGGACTGTGATACAAGAGCTAGCATAAACTTCTATGGTTTAACTAACACGAAGCAACGATACACTAAGGAGTGAATCAAATAAGAGAAAACTAAAAATATGTCTAGAAGCCATGTAGAATAATTGATAATTGAAGGCTATCATTTAAATAGAGATTACATAGTACCATTATATTGTCTGTTGGTCCTTAAGTTATCCCTAGACTTTGAATATTTATGTCTTATAAGGTTCTTGCTCGTGCAAGAGTACGGGTTGATGGGCTAGTGTATTGTCGGTTTATATCTGCTTCCTAACATACATAATTTTCTTCTTAATAATCTTCAATGTACATTCATTTTGTAGATATAAATGAGTGTGAGAACCCAGTACACTACTCATGCTATGGTGTCTGCCGAAACTTACCCGGGAGTCACCAGTGCTGGTGTCCACATGGTACATATGGAAGCCATTTGACGGATGGGGGATGTGTCAAGGGTTCATCCACAGGTAACAAGCCACTGTGTCCACCATATTTACTCCTTTAGTTACAAAGTAATGGTTGTTTTGGTTTTATCCTAAGTAAAATTTATTCAGATTTTAATCAGTTTTGTAGAAAAAAATACACCAACACTATAATGTAAAATTATAGTTTCATTAAATCAACAAATAAATATGTCTTGCTAGTCAATGTATCTGACATTTTAGATTTTTGTATATTTTTATATAAATTTGGTCAAAGTTAGAGAACTTTTATTTGGATAAAACTAAAACAACCAATACCTTGGAATGGAATGAATAATATTTTTCTAATCCAACTTCAAGAATTTTGACACATCATTTTACACTTTAGGTTTAAGCATCGGGCTTGGAGTAGGCAGTGGCACATGTTTCTTGGTTCTAGCACTCATCAGCCCCTCCATAATGCGTAAGATCAAGACAAGAAAACATAAACAAAAGTTTTTCAAGCAAAATCACGGTTTATTGTTGCAACAACTGATATCACGAAATGCAAACATCAGCGAGAGGATGATTATTACCTTAAGGGAGCTAGAGAAAGCTACAAACAATTTTGACAAAGAGCGTGTGATTGGTGGTGGAGGGCATGGTATCGTGTTTAAAGGGAATCTAGGTCCAAATGTTGTGGCAATCAAGAAATCGAAGATTGTAGTACAAAGAGAAATCAATGAATTCATAAATGAAGTCGTCGTTCTTTCTCAAGTGAACCATAGAAATGTGGTTAAGCTCTTAGGATGTTGCCTCGAGACAGAAGTTCCACTTCTGATTTATGAGTTCATTTCAAATGGGACCCTTTATCATCATCTTCATGTTGGAGGATTATCATGGGCTGATCGATTGAGAATTGCACTTGAAGTTGCTAGAGCACTATCCTACCTACATTCGGCTGCTTCAGTGCCAATATTTCATAGAGATATTAAAACCACCAACGTACTTCTTGATGATAATTTAACTGCAAAGGTATCTGATTTTGGTGCTTCAAGGTACATCAGAATTGATCAAACTGGAGTGACTACAGCCATTCAAGGAACAATTGGCTACTTAGATCCCATGTACTACAAAACAAGTCGGTTAACTGATAAGAGTGACGTTTTTAGTTTTGGTGTAGTTCTTGTTGAATTGCTAACTAGAAAAAAGCCATTTTTCTATCAGTCTGACAATGGTGATGACCTTGTTTCACATTTCACTTCATTGCTCATAGAAGGCAGACCAGATGAAATAATAGATCCTCAAGTTATGGAAGAGGATGATGGAGAAATCCTAGAAGTAGCTAGATTGGCGACATGGTGTACCAAATTGAGGGCAGAAGACCGGCCTCCAATAAGAGAAGTGGAGATGAAATTGGAAAATTTATTTTTTAGGAAGAGGCAAGTTCCTTCCATTAAAACATCTTGGAGTATATATGGTCCTAATCCAACCAAGGATCACAACAACTCGATTGAATCAGTTTCCAATGAGGCAAGCAGGCAATACACTATGGAAATGGAAATCCTGTTGTCGGCAGCGTACCCTAGATGAACTTTTGAGTGTATGTTTATTTGAATGTTGGAATGTGGAAATCTTCTTGTAGTTAGTGTAGCTTGATTTCTCTGTTGTAATGATGAAGCTAGATTTTTTTGTTATCCAAAAATGTAGTTATATGGTGACAGTCATTGGCGGACCTAGAGACTTTCTAGAGCCCGGGCGAAATATGACCATTGATAAGTGATAACAAGTTTATATAAACATATTTCTACAAACAAAAAAAAATAGCACAGACCCCTCAGTGCAATGGCTGCTCATTTATGAGTTGGGCTGCCTCGTGTACCTGATGATCTGCTGTTGCTATGCAAACCTGTGTATTTTTTTGCCTGGCTAGTATTCGTACAAGCTCAGCATGATAGCGTATCCACCCAAGCACAGCGTAGGAGCCCGGGCAGGCGCCCAGGGTCGCCGGGCCCTGGGTCCGCCTATGGTGACAGTGTAGAAATTAGTTGGGAGCACATCATGTTCTGTAGCTAATTGAACTATGGGATAATTTTACAAAACTTATGGTGTTGATTATGTTTGCTGCAGCAACAATATCTGAACTCGAACACTCGTTGAATTATTATTTATGAATGTGATGGTGTTGTACTAGATTCTTTCTCTGATTCAGTTAGTTCAAGTCTTCCAATTCGCCTTGGGATGCAAACTTCAAGAAACGGTATTTGAAAGAAATGTTCTGGTTCCAAAATAACGAGAAATTTTGATATTTAACTCGTTATTTGCATGCCTCTCGAGATCTGTACCCTAATTCCCACGTCTTTTGAAATATAACCCTATGACTGTGAATAAATTCAAAGCAATTCTCAAAAGCCTAAATTTCAAAGCAATTCATAGTCACAAGGTTAAATTTCAAAAGTCCTGTGAATTAGGGTACAAATCTTGAGAGGCATGCGAATAAAGAGTCGAATATCAAAATTTCTCCCGAAATAACATGGCTTGAATAATATCTGCTATGTTTTTCCTATTTTGTGAGTGTATATTAGTCTCGATGGTACCGAACACAAGCCATAGGGAACCTGCTACTAGATCCTGGTGACATGGAAGAACTAGTTACTTCACCGACTGATTGGTGATCTTGATCTCTTCCCTATTTCTTTTCTTCTACTTTTGTGAGATTTGATAAATTATTTTCATGGTTATGTATGTGTTCAATCATGCCTCTGTTGGCCCCAGCTGTGACGGAACTTTGTGATGGCACCAACAACTAGCTGAAGTAGTCCGTGACTGCCGTGGCTAGCAAAATCGTTGGTGAAGTAAAGGTGTAGCAACTGGATTTTGAAGATCCTGGAAATTTAGACTCAGAGCTGGAAGACAAGTGTTATCTCGAGGGTTTTTGTACTAGTCAACTACAGCTATGTAATAATACAAATTTTAGGAGTGGTTGATATGATTTGGCAATACAGAATATAAATATTTTAGGAACATAGCTGGAAAGATCAAATGCTACAAAATCTCAATAGTACAGGAGTTTGTCTTTTATAAATTTGTAACAAAAAGACCAATACGAATATCTTCACTCTTTCAGTCTATGAGAGAACCTTTTTGTAACTACTTGAATTCAGACGAGGGACATTTGTCAGCGATGCTAGCAGAGTGGGTGAGGGCGAGGGCGTCAGAGTGTTTTTCTAAAGGTGGTGGCGTCAAAGTGCTCGCCATCTGGCAAAGGCAGAGCGAGAAGTCAACAACATATGAACTTGGCTGAGACAAGATTCTAGGCAAGCGATGCTTATAAGCCATAATTTTCTCATAACAAATTAGCAAATAGTATTTTTAGCCATAGCTTTTTAGACAAATGAACACAAGCTTATGTCTCAGGTTAAAATTAACTCTCCCTGCATACATTTAGGCTAATCTGGCGCGAATCTTGATGTGTTGCAAAATTGCCGGCCGGGCCGGCACCACCAGCACGCATACCAGTTCCGCTGAAGGGTCATGAAAAGAAAATTCAAAAAAAAAAGAAAAGAAAAGGTCAGTCAACAGTCCACTCTTAGCTCATGTAGTCAGGTCTTTATATTGCCTACAAAGAATTGTGAACCACCAGATTCCAAGCATTGCACCTACTACGCCCATGCATGGGGTTCTCTCGCCTCTTTCTCGTCTACCTTCTGGTGATGATGGCCGTGCCGGGGCTCGCCGCTGCCGACGTCCCGATGGCACGGAGTCCTGACGGCGCAACGAGGTGCGGCCACATCGACGTTCCATACCCGTTTGGCTTGGAAGCACATTGCGCAATCCACAGCGGCTTTCATCTCAGCTGCACCAAGACTGTGGACGGCACCTCCAAGCTGCTTCTGAATAATACCTTGGAGGTGATCAAGATCTCCGTGCAGCATAACAAGGTCTGGGTCAAGACTCATATCTCTCGCTAGTGCTACGACCAATCCACCAAGGCGATGGTGTCCAACGAAGAGCGGATGAACATTACCAGCACACCCTATGTGCTATCGCGCTCTGATAACAAACTCATCGTCCTTGGGTGCACAAGTTTTTCCTACATAAAAACCTGCACTGTAAGTAATCTTATTAATGCTCCATAACACTCTAAATAAACATGTATATTATCAGCTCGTAGCTAGCTGATATATGAAATCCAGTGTCGTCTGCACAACATTCGCAGTTCACCATTGGCTGCTCATCAACATGCGAGGAAGCTCCCAAGAATGGCTCATGCTCCTCTACTGCTGGGTGCTGCCAGGTGAACCTCCCGAGGTTCACGCATGTCACTCAAGGCTCTTTTCACATGTTGCGAAACACCACTGATCCTATATGGGGGGAGTACCCTTGCAATTATGTTACTATGGTGGAGACCAAAGCCTTCAAATTCAGCACCACTTATCTCACCTCGACGGCATTCTATGACACTGACAACGCAACGGTGCCTGTCGTGATGGAATGGGGGATTGCAAAGATGAAATGTAACAAAACTGCAGAAAATGACAAGAATGTGCCCTATGCTTGTGTTGCCAACAATAGCAAATGCGTCCACAATGACGCGGGCTACGCCTGTAACTGCTCTAGTGGATACAAAGGCAATCCTTACCTGGTCAACGGATGCACAGGTTAATCTTGGTCTCAAATATTTTCTTGTTGCTTTTCATTTCAAATGCTGGATTAATGACCATGCATGATTCTCCTCCATATTCATAGTTTTCCTCTATAATTTGAGTTGCAATTCCATGTTTATTTGACATGAAAATTAATATAAATCATTGCTTCCTGCATACATGTATATGTGATCCAAATGGTGACACCAATCATGCAGGTAACCTTGAGTTAATTTTTATATATTACCAGTAACAAAAGTGTATGATTTATAGGCATATTTATGAGTAATTTAGATGCAATTTTAAGGTTGTTAGTATATGTTATAGTTAATAGTGGTTGAGTTAACAATTTAGATGCAAACTTAGAGGGTTACCGGCAATTATTTTTCATTCCTTACTGCTTGTAGTTAGTTCTAATAATCGATGATGGCTATTAATGTAGATGCATACTTATGGGTTATCCTAGGTTGTTTTTCATATTTTCATAAGTGGGTAGCATAGAAAAAGATTAATTGGAGAACTAAGCTATTATTTAGATGTTGTAGGTGAGTAATTTAGATATTTGTATATTAATATAATTGATAATTTAGATATAAACTTAGGGGGTTCCTTTATAACGGCAATGCCTCGTAATTTACATATATATACTTTTAGAGGGCTATGTATACTATTTTTGTTAAGATAGGGGTGGGTAATACACTAAAAGATACAGTAGATACAATGGCTATTACTGTCAATCATGATTAGAATCTACTAGTTTTGTGGTGAAACCTTTTGGTTTTAAAAGAAATTAGGGGTTATCAGGGAAGTCCTTTTAAATCCTCCATATTAATCCTCATGAGATGCAATTGAAAAATGATAACCCCTAATTTCTTTTAAAACCTTTTGGTTTTAAAACCAAAAGGTTTTAAAAGAAATTAGGGGTTATCATTTTTCAATTGCATCTCA
>Ga0182004_10004906_pt1 | contig 10846 bp, 6 predicted proteins | sample Sormic07211540_1_FD_120479 | JGI IMG/M metagenome (GOLD analysis project Ga0182004, IMG submission 120479) | Endophyte microbial communities from Sorghum bicolor roots, Mead, Nebraska, USA - 072115-40_1 MetaG | ecosystem: Host-associated > Plants > Roots > Unclassified | place: USA: Nebraska...
ATATATATATATATATATATATATATATATATTTATATATATATATATATATATATATATATCCTGAATATGTCCTAGAGTTCGGTAATTACCCACATAGCAAACGGACTAGGATTAGGATTCCTCCTTCTTCTCTTCTATATTCCAAAGTCCGTTTGTTTTACAACATCATGCGGTCATGCCAAGGTTCAAAGACATCACAAATGCAGTACAGACGAACGCTGAGCACAGACAGGTGCTAAAACATGCTGCTACCGGATTACGGGCCCGAGGTAATACTGCGGGGTGGGCTACTAAACATGGAACGATCATTTGACAGTTCCTAATGAGGGCATCTGGGCCTGTGCGGTTGCACAACCACCGTCTCGACGCTGCCGGGCCCGCAGCTCACCGAGCGACGAGGCCGGGCGCACCAGCGCCGCAAGGGCCGCACTGGCCATCGGGCCGGCCCAGTCGGCGTCTCTGTGGCGCCCTCCCTGTTGCCGACCGCCGGGACCTGGGTCGCACGCCGCATGCCGGCGTCCACCGTGATCCGTGAACACCACCATCAATGTCGTCGCCGCCTCCAGGATCGACGCGCCGAAACCCGTCATGTCCACGGAGACCCTCGTTGTGGGCACGGCCTGCGTGAACATCTTCGGTCATAGCTGCGAAATCGGCACGCTGATGTGGAACGAAATGGCCAGGGGAGTCCAGGACAGAAATGCATTCTCCCATTCAGCGTCCTGACGGGAGTAGTTCCATGATCTGGACGACGGAGAAGGTGTGGAGGTGGACACAGGGTAGCGGTCGGCACGGCAGTGTGGCCATTGACGGCGAAGACGAACGTGACGTACGGCGGGGTTGGCGACTTGGCGGTGGCCACCGTAGTACCAGCGGCGAGGCGTCGGATGTCACGTCCGGCGTGAGGGCGAGACTACGACGGTACGACCGAGCAAGCGGTGGCAAACACCGGAACACGAAGAGGGAAGTGGAGATGAAACCGGCCGGCGAGAGGTACGACCGCTGGGGGGCGACGGCGAGATGCACTGCTGCGAGCAGACCATACATCATGCCGGACGCCATGGCTGCAAACTAGTCTCGATGTTTTTTCTCCCCCTCTTGTACCTGCGCGGTTAAGAATTCCAGAGGAAACGCGTGCTGCTTGTTCGTTTTAAAATGGCGATTGTACGGGTACGTAGTAACCATTGCACGGGCGGGATTGCAACCGTCAGGATTTGGGGGCAGACGTGGATGAATGGAAACCATAAACGACCCAAGAAATCCATGCATAAACTAACTCGAAACGTAAATCACATTTGTTTTTTCACTTCAAGAACCGCAGATCGGACGAGATCTTTACATCGATTTTACCCCGAAAAAAAAAGGGAACTGAATACAAAGGACCATATGCATGGACGAGATATCATCGACACACATTACATACAAACCATTTAACGTGGCGAAGAGCAAAGCAAACGACGACGCAGATCCAAACGCTGCGTTCAATTCAAATCCAAACAGCCCAGACGGCCGGAGCACTTAGGCGTAGTCCTGGTCGGCGACCTGCTGGTAGTTGCCGCCGATGAAGACGTCGCCGTAGATGAGGCCAGCGAGGCCACCGCCGATGAGCGGGCCGACCCAGTAGACCCAGTTGCCGGCGAAGTTGCCCGCGGCGACGGCGGGGCCGAAGGAGCGTGCGGGGTTCATGGAGCCGCCGCTGAAGGGCCCCGCGGCGAGGATGTTGGCGCCGACGATGAAGCCGATGGCGATGGGCGCGATGGTGCCGAGGGAGCCCTTCTTGGGGTCGGCGGCGGTGGCGTACACGGTGTACACGAGCGCGAAGGTGATGATGATCTCGAACACCACGCCCTCGAGCTCGCTGATCCCGGACACGCCGTGCGTCGGGATGGCCTTGCCGTGGGTCACGAACTTGAGGAGCAGGCACGCCACGGAGGCACCCAGCAGCTGCGCCACCCAGTAGAAGATGCCCGTCAGGATGGTGATGTGGCCGCCCACGGCCAGCCCGAAGGTCACGGCCGGGTTCAGGTGCCCGCCGGAGATGTTGGCGGCGATGGAGACGCCCACGAAGAGCGCCAGCGCGTGTGCGATCGCGATCGCCACCAGACCGGCAGGGTCCAGAGCGCCGTCATTGGTCAGTTGCCCTGCACGTGGACATCAGGACAGGTAATTGTTCAGCATCGTTCCATGCATTGAACTAGGCACACAGACGAATTAAAGTCAACCATTTGAGCCTGAGCATGGCTGGAACAAGTATATATATATATATATATATATATATATATATATATATATATATACTCACCGAAGGCGATGGCGGAACCGACGCCGGCGAAGACGAAGAGGAGGGTGGCGATGAACTCGGACACGTAGGCCTTGATGGAGGTGGCGCTGAAGGAGTCGCCGACACTTCCGAACGCGAGCTTCACCATCTTGCTTTCGCTCTTAGCTAGCTCTTCGTCACGGCAGGGAAGGCTTGGCGCTGTGAGCTTGAGAGATTGCTAGCTCTGCTTCACTGATGCTTGGAGTCCAGTCAGCTCAGGCCCCTTTTATACACACGTCCTGGAGCTCAAGGCTTCATGGGCGGCCTCAACTTGTGGATTAGAGTATTCTGGACGGTGCGGATAATCGTCACAAACATTTTAATTACAAAAAAAAAACTATAGGAATATACTGGCTTATTCCATGATTGGTACCTAGCTATAGCTAGCCCGGCCGAGTAGGCGCACCAAGCTTCATTCAGATGTCTGTTGCTATTATTATGAACTTTTTAGGGAGCGTCCATGTGAGGGTACACCAAGGCAATCAGCCAGTGATGACAATACTAAAGGGCAAAGCCGCTAATTGGAGGATATGTTATCTCATGTGTAACGCTTAAATATTTTGTTAATGGTACATTTGAACGGCTGCAAGTGTCGGTCAGAGATGGGCTGTCATTTGGAGGATATGTTATCTCAAAGTCTATGTAGTTGGGCACTGTATTCTTTGTTTTTCTTCTGAAATTTGGAAGTAATGTGCTTGCAGATGCTTGTGAATTTAATTTGTCAGTTGGTCAATCAGGAGAACAAAGCACAAGAGATTCATTTCAAATGCAGTCCCGTTTCTCTGTTCGTGCAAGAAGTGCAACATGAGAGATAAAAAGTTTTAGCACTTTAGCATGATTTATTGTTCCATTCACTTCGTTGTATACTCATGCTTAACCATAGGCTTTATCGCTCTTTCTGAGAGGCATGCATGACAGTGGTTAGCTCGAAGACTTTTGTTCTGTAGCAAGTCATATGTGGCTGATAATCATTGCTCTCCAATGGTGGGAGCTCCCATCCATCGTCATCGGTGCTCTTTTCCCAGCCTGCCTATCCAATCAGCTTTGCCTGCCATTCTAGACACTTCGGGACGATGATGGTGACGTGGACCAAATGAGCACTCTTCATTTTGAAGTCGGTGAGTGCAAGGTTAGTAAACCCATTACGTTTGCATCAGTACAGCAATTGAAAACCTCGACAATATGATAGTACTGCATGCTGCCATCGGTGGCAACGACTTCATCAAATGATTAGGACTAAGCCTTTTGGTACCCTCTTTTAGTATTCTTTATAACTATATATGAAATTATATAAGTAGTATTCCCCTTTTGAATTCAAGGAGGCTTCTAAACTTCAGATAGTGAAAAACTGAAAAGATGAAACCTGTGACTGATGAGCCAAAGTAAAATAGCATTAGCGTGCATGATGTGTAATAGCAGAGTTGGGAGTTTGCAGTAAAAGGGCGATTTATTTATACCTTAATAACCAGAAAACTTGACTAGATGGTTTTCTGACCATCAACAACAGCTTTGATGTTCTGAGTTCAAACATGAAGATCCTCGAGATCCTTCCCTTTTTCTTTTTGTTAACATCTAATGTGTCCTGTAAGCCGTCTTACCATTTACGGATTATGTAAGGTTTCTGCTTTTGTCATGCTCAAGTCATCAATAAATTTAACAGAACAGAGAGAATCTTTGGCATTTTCATACCATTCCGTGACAACAGCCAACTTGGAACCCACAACACCCACACGTTTTTTTGTAATGCAGTGGTTAGCACTTTTAGAGGCCATGATCAGTGGCTCCTAGCCACTACAATTTCCAGAGGTTAGGTTTCCTGTCCTAATGTCCTGCCCTCAGTATTATTCAGATGACGCATCCGGCCGTGCCAGGCTGCTGTTAACAATACTCCAATGGTTGTTTACCTTATCGCTTTATGCAAAATGATTGACAAGGCACGTCTGCAATTGAGGATTTGGAATCTTTCTGCACATGACTGGCACATCAAGGTCCAGTTGGCCGAAGAGGCCCTGTCTATCTGACTGTCTAGCTTGCCTAATTGCTGCTCGTGAATGGAACTGTTACTGTTACTACCTTCTTCACACTTCCTGCAAAAACTCTAGATCCAGCTTATTGCTCCTCGTGAGTGGAACCGTTACTGTTAGTGCCTTCTTCACACTTCCTGCAAAACTCTAGATCCACCTTAACTTAGGGCCTGGTACAGCTCACAACAGCTTCATGAGCTGTTGTGAGCTGTTTTTTTTACCAAACACTTATTTCCAAAACAGCTTCATGGGTGAAGCTATTTTTCCCCTCCTCTCACAAAGACATAAGTTGGATGAAGCTGGAAAAAAGTAGCTTATTACAGCTTCTCCCTCATTTCTCTCTCTCAACTGTGTATGAAGTAGTTGGTGAATCTATTTTGCCAAACACTTTTTCCAAAACAGCTCAGCTTCATCTAAAAAGTCACTCATGAAGCTATTTTCTAAAAAAACAGCTTTATTAGTGAAGTTGAGCTGTGCCAAACAAGCCCTTAATATAATGACAGAAACAGAACTCTGAAGTTGGAAAAAGAAGTTTACATTTCAGTACTCAACAAACCTGGATGGCTGGAATCCATCAGTTATGCATTGTAGGAACCAGTGGTGGAATCTATCATGGCAGATAAATTTGCAGCTGCATTAGCACCGTGCATGGCAGATTTCACGAGCTAATGGATGGTCGACTAACAACAGTTAGATAAATTATCTATGCCACCAGTTGTAATCCAGGTAAACAAAATATTCCATGCACTAGCAAGTAGTAACTGATCTACAGCAATGGTCAATTTGGAACATAAAAGGGGTCATCGTTGAGTTGTCAGATGTTACCCGTAAACAATTATTGTTTTAATATTGCCAATTGGTTTATGATATCATGAAAGTATTTTTAAGAACAATCCACATGTATAATTTTCATGGTTCCAAACTAAGTATTTGAAGACTATTGATTGTCCAACTTCTAAAAGCTTAATCAAACCTTATCTGAGAGATGTTAAGTATTTGTGACCCAAAAAGAATAATGCTAGCTTCTGCATAGAAACATAAATAAATAAATAAATAAATAAAAACTTCTGCACCTAAACCAAAAATAAATAAATAAATAAATAAATAAAAACTCCCAGTTCACAGGAAAGGAGAAACCATGATGCAGTTGGAAAACCAAATGAATCAATAATGTTGGCTGAAGTATTTCACATGGGAATCATACGCTACAAGGAAGCTATGTGATCGATGTATAGCTGTATTTTGACTTATTTGCCGCTTGCCAGCCTTCCAAGTATCCCGTGGGCCAAAGCGTTTATCTGCATGATCGTTGATCGGTACGGCCAGCCAAATTCGTCATGCATGCCTGAAAATTCCTGCAATGTACAGATGTTCTCATGAATGGGAATGGTACTTGGAAGGACAGGTGCTTAACGTAAATATTGAAGACCTCGCCAAGCCATGGCGGTGATCTGCCGGCGGCAGATCCACCACCACACGACTCCGGCGAGGGTCGAGATTTGGGAGGACAGGCACTCCGGATCCCGAGAATCGCGCTTGGCACGAGACCACGGCGCTGGATGGTCGCGGTATGCGGAAGCAGCTGCGGCTGCATCAGCGTAGTCGGCGGATGTCTTGCCTCCAAACGTAGATGCAGACCATCTCGCCAATGGTAGGCACCAGCAAGAGAGGCGCGCGGTTTGGCGGAATCAGTGAATCACCGGCCGGGCGTCCGAACGGCGCCGCTTTAAGGCGGGCAAGCTCACGTAATCTCGTTGCCGTAACCTTGGGAAGGAAAAGGATGCCGCTCCTACGAGGAGGCGCCAGTTACGGAGGTCGGAGTTGAACGGCGAAAACGGTCGACGCCGGCGGGCGGCGGCGACCTGGAAGGGCGTCTATCGGGAGCAGGAGAAAACGTATTGGGCTGAGTTGTTGGGTATGGTGCTTATAGGCCTTGGTTTAAAGTTGGGCGCTACCATGTGTGCATGAAGCAGCCGTGGGCCGTTTAATCGGCCCAGTGTCTCCAGCGGGCCATCGCAGACTTCTCGAGTTAAAAAAAAAAAGAACATAGTTTTCAGTGAACGAACATATTTTTTTTTCTCGCAGTATTTCAACGTAAGTCAAATTTCCATGTCCATCATAACGTCATGTCATCTAACATTGAAATAATAGGCCATAAACGATGAATTAAGCGGTTGGCTTTAAAACCACTAAAGTCTGACTAAACATGTTATTTAGGCCATAAAACGATGAATTAAGCGGTTAGAATTTAAAAGAGGCTATTGCGTTCTTAGGGCCTGTTTAGATTGGAGATGAAAATTTTTTAGATGTCACATCGGATGTGTCGGAAGGATGTCGGAAGGCTAATAAAAAAACAAATTACATAGCTCGTCAGGAAACTGCAAGACAAATCTATTAAGCATAATTAATCTGTCATTAGCACATGTGGGTTACTGTAGTACTTAAGGCTAATTATGGAGTAACAAGGCTTAAAAGATTCGTCTCGTGATTTTCAACCAAACTGTGTAATTAGTTTATTTTTTATGTATATTTAATGTTCCATGCATGTGTCCAAAGATTCGATGAGATGGATGAAAAAAATTTAGGTGGAGAACTAAATAGGGCCTTACTCTTATTTTGAAGTCTAATTATAATTTTATTCGCGCTTTTATCACCGTTGCAATTTTATCTTTGCTTTATAAAAATGAAGCTTCAGTTTACCTCTAATTCGTAAACAGTGAGTAACAACGTTAAATAGACTCAATAAGAATAACTTTATTCTTATAAAAACACCCCTACTTTTCTGGTACATACCACGAGGCCACGACGCCACAGAAACGAGAAGACCGAGGGTACGTTTCAGTGCAACTTTTGTGGGATGGTGCATGCACATGCATGAACCATGCATCAATGACCATTGCTGATAGCCTGATAGCTTCATAGCTAGTAAGTGCCGATGAAAAGATTTTGGATAATGTAGCATTTTCTTTTATATTTGGTAATTATCATTTAATTATAGACTAATTATGTTAAAATATTCGTCTCGCAAATTAGAGACAAATTATATAATTAATTATTTTTTAACTATATTTAATGCTTCATACAATATGTCGTAAGATTTCATATGACGAGAAATTTTAATTTTTTTTGGATTTTAGGTGCAACTAAACAAAGGCCTTAATCTGTCTAATGGACACGCGCGTAGACACGAGCAGCGAGATCTTGAGACAGAGGCCTAGGCCTTGTTTAGTTCATCCAAAGAACCAAAAAACTTTTCAAGATTCTTCATCACATCGAGTCTTGCGGCACATGCAAAAACATTAAATATAGGTCAAAAATAAAAACTAACTGCACAATTTATCTGTAAATTGCGAGATGAATTTTGATCCTAGTTAATCCATAATTAGATAATAATTACTAAATAAAAATAAAAATGCTACACTACCCAAAACAAAAAAAATTAGAACGAAACAAAGCCAGATACTGACATACTGTAGGCACATTTGCTTGTCGCGTGTTCTGAATCTACTGCATGGACAACGTTGATCGCCTACAAATGCAAATGCAAATGCAAATGCATGCAGTCGATGCGCTTAATCGGTGCAGGTGTTCGTTTGTTGCGGCAAAAGCCACGGCGGTGGACGGCGGCCGGCCGGGCACACCGTACCACGCCGCCGGACGGGAGGATGCACACGGCCGTCCGTGCCGCAGTATATTGTGCTCGCGTTCCCAGCTTTGGACACACATGCATAGTTTAATCCGGGCGGTCGCGCCATGCATATTGCTGCTTAATAAGCTGCAAAAGTACATCCGAAAAGACTTTATATATTTATACTGTTAAGTGTTAACTAGATCTGCAAACGACACTGGATCTTTAACATATATATTTGTAAACATGCATGCATGGTAGATTGGTAGGGTCGAGGCATATATATATGGTATGATGGTGCGGTATGGTGACCAGATGCTTTCTGGTGCATGCATATCAATGTGTGTGTGTGTGGCTGGACGTTGGATGCATGTATCATCAGCCTGCTGTTCCTTTCGTTAAATCCTAACATGGAGTATCAACTATCAAGCACCTATTCCCAGGTCCTATTGTAAACTTCGTCAGGGCGGGGCCTGTTCCTGTTCGGATCTCATCATGCATGCGCACAGAGTTTAACAAAAACGAGTTGATTATAGCATAAGATACGTGGATCATGAGACTATTATCAAAATTCATTTCCTAGTGCTGGGATAAATGTGGGCACATATCCGATCTTATCCTAGTCCCATGAATCAGACGCCTCGTACGTAAAAGTCAACACCGTGGATTCCAGCCATGCATGTAGCTAGGAAACTTGCCCGATACATATACCTCTCTCGAGAGTCGGTCTCATCGGGTACCATTCTTAAGGTCCCGTTTGAAGGGTGGGAGATTCTAAAAGTTCCTGTTAGCTAGCCAAGCCGAAAAAGAAAGTATATGACTGGAAACAGTGCTGATAATTTTAAGCGAACATGTCTGATTATCTAGGGTGAAGAAGATTCTAAGATTAGAACTTTAAGTGATAAGGTTTTAAAAATATGCTTTATTATCACTCCCGTTTGGTTAAGGATTTTTTTATCATAATCCACGAATCTTTATCCTATTTAAATGGGGGCCGTCTTGTTCATTTGGCTCATAAGTCATGACAGAAAATACTGTTGGCTGATTTATTATAAGAGAAAAACACTATTAAATAATTGACAGATTCGGCTGATAAGTTAAAACAAAGGCATAAATAAACTTCCTTTTTTGCAGCCACGCAGCAGCTGCTGCACAACTGCAGAAACTTACTCTCACAAATTACTGAGGAGAAAAAGCTTGTGTTGCAGCAGTTGCAGAATTTTAGAGCCTATTTGCATGCATAAGGACTAACAACTAGTGGAACAAGTAGATTGCAGCGCTTTGAAGTCCATGGTCGATAATCACGAGGGAATGATATCCTCAATTGGAAGAATTTGTTTTGATATTATAGAGTTAAGCAGGAGTTTTTGTGAGTTCAAAGTTGTATGCGTGTGTAGGGAGGCTAACTTTGTGGCCCACCGTTGTGTGAGTATGGTGTTGCCTATGGAGCGTGCTCTTTTTTTGGCTAGACTATATCCTAGAGTGAGTGATTGTTGAGTATAGCTGCCGCTGATTGTATTTTGTGTCGTTGATTAATGAAATTCTATATTGCTCAAAAAAGGACTAACAACTAGTCCTATTAACTCCTATAAATTGACTAATGGACTAACAACTAGTCTATGGCTAGTGAACTAATAATTAGTCTACATGTTTAGATGCATATAGAGACTAAAACTTAGTAAATTACTTGTTAGTTCTATTGATCTAAACAGGACCTTACTCTTGTAAATTACTGCAGCGAGCACCCCTACATCTCCCAAATCTCTGTCCTAACTCCTAATTGATTCACATTCCTCAAAACTAGCTGCGGCGAACAGAGGGACAAGGCTTTTGATTCCTTTGGAAAAGCTGCCCTTGATCGATTCCACCACAAAACATAGGAAAAATAGGAACTTGCTATATTTCAGATGCCTCAAATATAGCATGTTTTCAGACAACGATCTTCACCGTTGGCTCAAGAGCATGCAAAACTAAGATTCAGCTTGATGAAGGGTAAAGATCAAACAAGGGATGAATATGGTGTCGCCCGAGAAGTTAGAACTCAAGTATCTGGCCATTAGGCCAATTTTAATGGGGATTTCATGTCATTTTCAACACATCTTATTTTCAAAAAGTAAATTGCATGATTGGTCCTTAAAGTATTATGTGGTTTTCATCTAGGTTTCCAAACTACGAAATCGCACGTCTGACTCCCTAATGTATTTGAGTGATCTCATCTAGGTCCAAAATACACATAAGGAGGCTTAGAAGCTGACATGGTCATCCACATATGGATATGATTTAATCCCATGACCCCTTATTTAAGCCCACGCGTGCGGCCGCCGGCTCGCCCCTACTCACCATTTGAGCGCCCGCAATATACGACCTAGTCTTGTAGACGACAATGGCGGCCGGTTAAATCTAATATATATTTAAGTCTCATCCGATAAAACTTCTCTAATAGTTTTAGGGTTTTTTTTACCAAACACATTAAATAGAATAGCTGCTGAGATGGAGTTGCATAAAACCCGTTGTCACAGAGTGGGAGCTAGATGGAGTTAAAAATACTAGCATCTCTTAGCTCTCTCTCTCTTATTTACTATGAGAGCTAAGAAAAAAAGGTTACTTCAAAAGTAAAGCATAACTGCACCAATGAGACCTTGCGTTGTAGAGAAACCATATTTAGATTCCCAGCTAATCGAAATCTAATAAGATCAGACCTAATTAGGCCTTGTTTAGATAAAAAACCCAAAACTTTACAAGATTCCTCGTCACATCGAATCTTACGGCACATGCATGAAGTATTAAATATAGATAAAAAGAATAACTAATTGCACAGTTTACTTGTAAATCACGAGATGAATCTTTTAAACCTAGTTACTCCATAATTAG
>Ga0182004_10004907_pt1 | contig 10845 bp, 11 predicted proteins | sample Sormic07211540_1_FD_120479 | JGI IMG/M metagenome (GOLD analysis project Ga0182004, IMG submission 120479) | Endophyte microbial communities from Sorghum bicolor roots, Mead, Nebraska, USA - 072115-40_1 MetaG | ecosystem: Host-associated > Plants > Roots > Unclassified | place: USA: Nebraska...
ATCCCCGGTCGCTAGCATTTCTGGTGCACAGTACTACCTTGTCATCCTCGATGACTTCACCCATTTTTGCTGGACCTTCCCCCTAGTCCACAAGTCCGAGGTAGCTACTCACATTACTCAGTTTTGCGCCTTTGTCCACACAGTTTAGCCTTCCTGTCAAGGCGCCGACAATGGCACTGAATTCGTCAACCATGCCCTCGCCACCTTCTTTGCCTCTAGCGGCATTCACCTACGTCTCTCTTGCCCTTACACCTCTCAAAACGGCAAGACTGAACGCATCATCTGTTCCCTGAACGACATATGCCACACGCTGCTCATCCACGCTCACCTGCCACCTAAATACTGGGCAGAGGCACTAGCTACAGCCACATATCTCATCAATAGGCGCCCCTGTTCAGCCATTCAGCATCAGGTTCCTTATGAGAAACTCTTCCGACAACCCCCAGACTACACCATTCTCCCTGTCTTCGGTTGCCTCTGCTATCCCATCCTCACCGCCACTTCCAAACACAAATTGTCCCCTCGTTCTATAGCTTGTGTCTTTCTCAGATATCCCTCCTCACACAAGGGGTATCGGTGTCTCGACCTCACAACTAAATGGATCATCATCTCCCGTCATGTTGTCTTCGGTGAGACGCAATTTCCGTTTAGTACTAACCCTCCCAGTGTGCTGCCAAGCTCTCTGTACTTTCTTCTTACAGGTCCTACTGCACCGGTGCCTCGTACTACTGCCACGCTGTCACCAGCTGATGCTACGCAGCCACGACACCGTGCTCATTTGGAGGAGCTTGCCGAGGACTCGGCCATTCTACAAATTGGCCCGGTCCTTGCCCCTGCCCCAGCTGGTCCTGCCCCAGCCGGCCCTCCACCTCTACGGGTCTACACTCGATGGCGTGCTGGCACTTCTGCACCGGCCCCTGTGACAACCGCTGCACAACCTTCTCCACCGGCTATGGACCAGGCGCCTGTTGTTCCTATACAGCCGGCCTCTATTCCAGTTGTGGCGCCTTCCCCGCCACCTCCGCCTCCTCCGCCCCTCCTACATCGAGCCGGCCTATGACACGCTTCCAGACCGGCTCGCTGAAGCCTGTTGATCGTTACGGCTTCCCACCAACTGCTCACGTTGCTGCCTCCTCCACTGCCTCGCCGATTCCCCGTGACTAGGCTCTCGTCGACAACACGTGGCGCCTCGTCTCCCGGCCTCCTGGCGCCAACGTCGTCACCGGCAAGTGGATCTTCAAGCACAAGTTCCACTCCGACGTCACGCTGGCTCGTCATAGGGCTCATTGGGTTGTCCGCGGCTTCGCCCAGCGACACGGCATCGACTACGACGAGACGTTCAGCCCCGTCGTCAAGCCTGCCACGATTTGGGTCGTCCTCAGCATCGCTGCTTCTCGTCAATGGCCTATCCACCAACTGGACGTGAAGAATGCCTTTCTTCACGGTCACCTGCACGAGACCGTCTACCCGCCGGCTTCATCGACCCTGCGCACCCCGACGCCGTCTGTCTTCAGCGCTCCCTCTATGGCCTCAAGCAGGCCCCACGGGCGTGGCACCAGCGCTTCGCCACGTATGTTCGACAGCTCGGCTTCGTCGCTTCTGCCATCGACACCTCCCTCTTTGTCTACACTGAGGGCAGCGTCAGTGCCTACTTGCTGCTCTACGTCGACGACATCGTCCTCACGGCTTCCTCGAATGCTCTACTCCGTCGCATCATCGATCGCCTTCACTCTGAGTTCGCCATGACGGACCTTGGGGAGCTCCATCACTTCCTGGGGATCTCCGTCACTCGCTCCTCCGACGGGCTCTTCCTTAGCCAAAGGCAGTATGCGGTGGATCTTCTTCAGAAGGCGGGCATGGCCGAGTGTCACTCGACATCGACACATGTCGACTCTCGTGCCAAGCTCTCTGCCACGGAGGGCGCTCCCGTCGCCGACCCCAACGCGTATCGGAGTCTCGCCGGCTCACTTCAGTACGCTGTGTAGCAGGTGTGCCTCTTCATGCATGATCCGCGCGAAGCTCACCTTGCGCTGATCAAGCACATACTTCGGTATGTGAAGGGCACACTGTCGGCTGGCCTCCACATCGGCACTGGGCCTGTCGACAAGCTGATTGCCTACTCCGACACTGACTGGGCAGGGTGCCCCGACTCCCGCTTGAGGCTTCTGCATCGTCCTTGGCGACAGCTTGGTGTCCTGGTTGTCCAAACGGCAAACCACAGTGTCCCGGTCCAGTGCGGAGACTGAGTACTGGGTTGTTGTTCATGTGGTCGCAGACTGCTGTTGGCTTCGACAGCTTCTTCAGGAACTTCATGTTCCCTTGAAGGTCGCCACAGTTGTCTACTGTGATAACGATCAGCGCTGTCTATATGATAGCAAACCCGGTCCACCACCGCCGTACCAAGCACATTGAGATCGACATCCATTTCGTCTGTGAAAAGGTGGCTCTTGGCAAGGTTCGCATTCTCCATGTGCCATCCAAGTATCAGTTCGCGGATATCATGACAAAGGGGCTGCCGATTGAGCTCTTTGAGGATTTTCGGTCCAGTCTGTGCATCCGGCATCCTGACGCTTCGACTGAGGGGGGCTGATAGATATGTACATTAGGAAAATGTATATTAGGCAAGGCTGCTATATTTAGTATGATTGGCACCTGCCATGTATTGCATGTAACCTGCCATTGCATTGGCTATATATATCAATGTCACACCCCCCCCCCCCACGTTGGGTGTGAGGTGTTCCCCTAATCTCTCCTTCATTCTACACAATTGATACTGAAGATGTTCAAACGATGTATTAGGATTTTGCCACATTTGGCCTAAAACATAATGCTTGATAAAGACAGGTGTGTTGCACTTGCTTTCTAGTATAATTTATGTATCAATAGAAACAATCAGAGCCAGGATGAAGCAGTCAGTAATTAGTTGTGGAATGTTGTGTGTTCTGTGCATTTCTATGCAGATCCAGACTTGGGAGACGTTAGGAACATGTACATGTCAAGGGATTTTAGATGCAAGTTGATCTGCACCTTTAGCATCAAATAGCTGCCATAACTAAGAGAATTCATTGGTTGTAACTTATATTTCTTGCGTCTAAGTTTTGCCGTACCAGCAACAGCGGTATCACAGTGACACAATTCACACGTGTTACTTAGGTATGGTTGCTACAGAAGCTTCTGTAGGCCACATTTTTTTCCCTAAAAAGAAATACAAGAAGAAAATATATGCTTCAACAATATGACTTAATATCAAAGTTCAGCTAAGCGCTAGGCGGATTCTAGGCGGTGACCCTCCGCCTAGCGCCTAGGCGGGAGTAATCGCGCCTAGGCGTTCTAGGCATTTTCCTAGGCGCCGGGAGGAACAGGGGAGGGGAGAGGAAGAGGAGCAGGAGAGGAGGAGCTGCCGGCGGCGGAGGGGAGATGAGCAGGGGAGGAGTTGCCGGCGGGGGGAGAGAAGATGAGCAGGGGAGGGGACTGACCTTGGGGCGGGGTAGCAACCGGCGGTGGAGCAGGAGGACAGAGGCGGCGGCGGGGATTTCGCGTGATTCCCACGGCCGAAGCCATCCACGCGCGCGAAAGGCCGCGCCGTCCGCCTCCGCGCCACGCCATCAGCTTGCGGGGGCGAAATTTTGCGGCTCGCCCAGCTCTGCGACCACCTCGGCGCCACCCAACGCCCAGATGCCGCGTACCCCTCGCCCAGCGCCTAATCGCGCCTAGGTGCCGCCTAGCGGAACATTGCTTCATATGACATGTGTTAGGTATTTTTATCATCAGTTGGTAAAGAATTGTTTTAGTTGTATCCAAAAATTGTTAGTGTCCCAACTCCCAACTAAAAAGAGTTTGAATCATGATTATCAAAAACCGTAGGTAAAGTCGAGCTTCTCTCCTTTGATCAGGCGCATGCTATGGACAGGTTCAACATTTCTGACAACGGTGAGGGGGGACTGTTGCTGTATGCAAGCCTTGTAGCCGTCTGGTGGACACTAAGCTGAAGGTGTCCGCTGACGCCGGCACTCCTACTCAGGATCCCAGTGACTTCCGCAACCTGACCAGTGTCTTACAGTACCTGACCTTCACTCCAGAAATCTTCAGCAGGTTTGCCTCTACATGCACGATCGGGAACCTCATCTGGCTGCTCTAAAGCACATCCTACGGTACATCAGGGGTACCCTCAACTTGGGACTGTTCTTCGTCCCTCCTCTCTGTCCAAGGTGGTAGTTTACTCCGATGCGGATTGAACAGGTTGTTCGAATACACACAAGTCCGCATGAGGCTATGCAGTGTTCCTTAGTGACAATCTCGTCTTCTGGTCCTGCTCCAGTGTTGAAGTTGAGTATGGCTAATGCCGTCTCTGAAGCCACTTGGTTGCCCGAGCTTCCTGCTCGAGCTTCGCCAGAACAAACCGTAGTATTTTACTATAAATCAATGACATACTAGAACAAATCAGTGCATGATGAGCAGTACATAAAAAAAAATACTTCCTTCTCCAGTGTTGGACATACTTTCTCCCCTTATTTTTCATTATTGGGTTAGTATGAATATTTTATTTCCTGTTTCATACAAAAATGAATATTTTATTTCCTATGTGCTAGTCTCCTTTTGTGACTTGTTAAATCTGGTCTTCATTAAATTCACTTCGCTTCATTTATGTTCCTACTCCGTTTGCTATTGTTCTAGCAACAGTTCCATCGCAACAACTTTAAATGATTGAGGCATCAGTAAAGCACCTACAAGAAATCACTCAGATTTTAGCATGTTTGCTTGAGCTTATCTGTCGAATCTGTTAGATATTCAATAGTGTTTTTCTCTTACAACAAATCAACGACTAGTACTTTTATCCATGGTTTATTAGCCAAACGAATAGCCTGCTCTGAGTGATTTCTCGTAGGCGCTTTACTGCTATAAAAATAAAAAATTGAATGTTAGTGCTTCCATTGTTATTTCAGACAACCAAGTTATTGCCATGCCCTCGTGTAGTTCTTTTACTTCTAGTTCAAAATGGGATGACACCAAGTTGCAACACATTTTTTGTCTTGTTGGGTGGTGTCATTTACACATTTCCATCCGCAGTTGCAATGGCATTAATGATGAACTGCATCAATAGGTAACAACAGCAATATCTTTGCAGCCATAAACAACGTAAAACATTACATATATATGAAATAGTTTGTAGAATACTTTCGATTGAATTTTATTCTGTCCCAGATGATCATGCAGCACCAGGCACAAGCCGTGCATCAATTACAGGTACAAGTAGAAGTACATGACCAAAGAATACTAATTTATACAGATCTATTTTGTGATCATCTTTATGCCTTTTGAAACTGAAAAAAACAAATATCACAAGAGAGCAATCGTTCTTGTTACAAGCTGAAAACCTGTCATCAACTCATCATTTCTTCAGCAAAGCTCGAGAGTATATCCTCTTGCAGTATGGACTGGTCCTAAGCAGTTCCACATGAGGTCGGATTGCATTTGTCAGTGCAGAATGAAGTGAACCCTGAAATCCCCATCACAGTAATAAATTTTCTCGAAGGAATCATAGTAATAAATTTCAAAAAAAACAAATAGTTACTATAAAAATACTTTTCATCAGGTTTACCTTGGAATTCTGGAGAGCAGAGTAGATGACATAGTTTGCATAAGGGTGCTGAAGCAATTGCTCCAAGTGTGGCGTGGCGAGGATTTCTAGTATGATCTTGGCCTTGTCAACCTCCTTGAAGACTTTCAGGCATTTCTCAACAACATTGCTACTGAATTTCTGCATGGACAGGTGGATATACTTGCCTTCAAACTGTTGTGCAAGACTTGAATTTGCATTTGGTATCTTCAAGTCTATTACATACTGAACAACATAGTTCCTGCAACCATAGCAGACAACGCTTAAATAAAGCTGATAAAAGTTCATAAAAATGTTGCAAGTTGGTTCCAGAAATGATGCAATAACGGATCTTGAGGACTTTTTGGACAGACTATTACCCATATGCATCTTGGGCAAGTTTGAATCCATTGCCAGCAATGGCAGCAACCAGCTTGTCCCTGTGCTCACCACGCGATCGTGCAATGCACCGCTGTAGGACACAGCAACCGTGGCATTGCATCCCGATATCGAGACAGTGGAGTGCAGCAGCATCAAATATCGCCTGAAGATTGCAATTTGTCAGTTAGTATCTGATCTTCAACAAAAAGTGAAGCTGTAAAATTCAGACATGTGAAAGCAGTCCGAGACAAATCTGTCATCAATCAGTATCAAAAGAATGTCAATGGCATAATACAGAATTACTTCTATCTCCCTTCATCACTCTTACTCATCAGCACTTTTCTGAATCGAAATGTTTCGACTAAATCTTGTAACAAAGAACTCATCCACAGAAGATGTAACCACTGGAACCGAAAATGTCTATAGACTTCAGAGCAAATGGCGGCATAAGAAATTCGAGATGCACACACATACATACCTTGTTATCGTCGGCTTCAAACGCCTGCAAACACTTTTGCACGACATGATTGCCATTAGGATCCTTGATGAGCTCCAAGAACCCCGGGCGCAGAGCATCGATGACAAGACTAATCTCTTCCCTTGTCCTCAGGCTCTCAATCAGCTTCTGCACTGCCCGTGTCCTGAAACACCCGTCACCGGATTCAACCAAAACCACACACATCAACAAAAGCTAGCAAAAATATGCACATTATTAACAATAAAAAAAAATCATGGAGTGAATTGACAGTTATACCCATGGACGTTGAGGGATATCCTGACGAGGACGAAGGCGTCAGCGGTGAGGGTGAGCACGAGCGCCATCCTCTGCCCGGCGTCGCAGACGGCGAGCAGCTTCTGCATGAGGTAGTTCCCGAACGGGTCCACCATCAGCTGCGCGGCGTGGCGCGACACGCCGGCGAAGATGTGGTCGACCTCGCGCTTGCCGTCGTCGAGCCTCTGCTGCAGCAGCCGGCACCCGTGCTGGTCGCGCGCGATGTGGGACATGACCCCGCGCAGGCCGGCCAGGCTCTCGCCGTGCGACTTGTTGGCCGCCGCCGCCGCCGCCGCCGCCGCGGCTCCGCACTTCTTGGGGCTCGTCGCCGTCACCGCGCCGCAGCCGCCGTTCTTCCTCCTCACGTTCTTGCACCGGGCCCTCGGCGTGGCGGGCGGTGGCGACACAGAAACAGAAGGCGGCGGGGAGCACCGGATGTCCCAGCCGTCGGCGGCAGCGAAGGTGACGGGATCAAACAGAGACGGCATGTGCGCGCAGTGGCCGGCCATGGAGAACGGGTGCAGGGATACCAGATTCTCGCCGCCTTTCTTGGGGTAAATCATCATGCTGGAGAAGCCGAAGCCGTTGGCAGCGCCCGGCGCCGGTGGCTCGTCGTCGCCGTCCACGACGCCCATCGCGGCGAGTTCGTGGATGAGGAAAGAGAGGTCGGCGTCGTCGTCCGCACCAGCCTCGCCGCTGCCGCCGAGGAGGCCACCGTGGTGGAGGAGGGGGATCTCGTTGAGCAGAATCTCCATTTCCCTGTCGACCTTCATCTCCAATCCCGCCGGTGAATTAGCTGCCGCCGGACTCCGATCGATCGGATCTTTATTATCGGTGAAAAAGAAAGAGATGAAACTCAGATGGGAAATTGCGTGGGGGGAACTGATCGGATTGGGTTCTATTGGTTCGTGGCGAAGGATTTGGATTGGGATTGGAGCGAGGGGAGGTGGTTTCTTGGAGACGGGTTGTTGAGGCATGCAGAGGAGGAAGGAGGGGGGTTTATATATGGATAGAGCGGGAAAGTAGTGACTGAGGTGAGGAGAGTGCCTACTGTTCAGGGGTCTTCTTACCGAGTCTCGTTTTCTTTATTTGGGCATTGCCCTCCCCTGACCCCTTTTTTTTCCCCTGAGCTTCCTCATTTATTTTTGCATGTTTTGTTTAGGAAATTTATAATTTAACCGTCCTATAACATAATTAATAGGAGAAAACCATGTTCTAGTTGAACTTTTACTGAAAGGAAAATATGCATGTGAAATGTACTTTAAAGAAATATGTCGGTATGTTGTGTTTATAATCAAATCCCTTTTATAGTTCTCAAGTACCTTTTCTTTCCATGATATATTTGTCCATCTTCCTTGAGATATTCAGATGAACATTCCTTTAAAGAAACATTTGAACTGAACTGAATCAGTCTAGTGTGCCCTGGTATATTTTCACTCTCAAAAATTAACTCTACCAACGGCTATAGTCATAGTGATCCTCCTAATCAATTACTTCAACCATTTTCAAGCGCCTCATATTACTTCTAGGGCATACGATGGTTTAATTATCTGTGGGTGATTTTTTTCTCGTTCAATGCCCTTTTTCCGTCGTCTCGAAGATAGAAATTTTGCATTTTTATCTATGGGGTTACAACCAAGGTCGGCTAAATCCACGAATTTCATTTAATTCATTTTTCTTATGCTATAGAAAAGAAATAAAAGAAGTTTGTAACTGGGTCTCGTAAAAAAACTGTCAAGGAGGCCACTCCTTTTATTTATATTGTAAAGACCAAATACACTGAATATCTGCCAGTTTACCCATTCAGAGCAATCTATTTTGAGGTAACGGTTGCACAACGATGTGGCCCACTCCTTCACACTGACCATTCCTGTGGTCCAGTGTTGCCCAAATGTGCCCTGCTGATACTTTGAGAAGAAGACATAACTTGGATCCACCCGGTGCGCTTTTGGCCCTCCTGTCAGCGACACATGCCTGCACCTTTTTCAGCAGCTAAAAATATCTCTTGTATAGGATATTTCTTGGCATGCCAGAAAGGAGAGGAGATATTTGTTGTTGTGCTTGGGATGCAGGTTGGGTCCAAAGGATGGGCAGGCATTTGGACGCGACGCGACCAAGAAGTGGATAAAACTGAGGTTATCCGGACGCTAGTATGCCCTGAACCTCATGCTTGGGCATGGACCAGGGCTCCTGCACTTTTTCCTACACAAGTTGTGTACACTAGGCAGTGTGCTCTTGAGCATCGCATCAAAGTTATCAGTTGAAAACAGATCTTGTAAGGATGGCCTCATGACACGTACAATGTTACTTTAGATATTTGCATGTTTTTTCTTCTCCCATCAAGATGAAATTGTCCACAGAAAATTGAACATAGCAGGTTTGTAACAGCCTGAACTGGAAATCAACATCAAGATAAAATTCGAATCTCCGATGGAAACACAGCTTGAGCTAGGACTGAAAACACGTTGGAGAACAAGGGGGTGCATCAAAAGGCTAAAGAAAAAAAAAAATTGGTGTCCCCTTTTTGAGAGGCATACTATATGAATTTCACACTGTTACCCCTCAATTAGCCATCAAACAATACTTCGCTCAGGAGCACTGCCTTCATCCTCCTTTGAGACAGCTTGATCCAAAGATATAGTGGTGTTTTCTTCACTTATGCTGGCGCCAACAGGTGCAAGTTCATCCTTGCCCTCCTGAGGGCCAGCATCAGCAGCCATACTGTCATCTGCTTTATCCTGACCTTCTAACTTGGCTTGATCGATCTTGTCAGCGCCATCATTCGTGGAGGCACACTCACTACTCTCGGTGTTAGAAGTGTTATCTTGAACTGATACCTCATCATTATCCCCTTCAGTGTCTGGTGCTGGTGGGATAGGCCCTACAAATCCACCGTCTACATTCCCGCTGTCCACATCCATCTGATCCTTGGTGATTGCCTTGCTTCCTGCAGCCTCTTCATCAGTAGCTCTATTTGTCTGCTGTGATTTCTCGTCAGAGCTGAGAGGCTTCCTTTCATCCTCTTCCTCAACAGCAGCATGATTCGGTGCCACAACTTCCTCTTCCTGAGCACGATTTTCGGCTTCTATTGCCTCCTGTACCTTGAGTTGCTTCTTGTGCTCCTCAAGCTGTTCTTGTATCCTCTGAAAACCAGAAACCAGCTCACCATAGCGGCTCTGGAGGGTCCTTTCTAGTGCTTTCTGTTTATTCACTTCTTCAGTCAAATTTAGGATTCGATACGAAGCAGCAAGATGTTCCTGTTTCTGCAGCTCTTGGAAGCACTCGAGTTCTGTTGCAGCAGTGTCCATTTGCTTGAATGTATCTTGGACCTGTGACCACAGTTTTCCAGCCCGTACCTAATAACAAGCAAACAGCATGTTAGCAAAACATCAGCACTCGAATAGGATATGCAATGAGACAAGATGTAATCTGTATGGTCAACAATTTTGTTTCAATGGATAAGGGAAAGAGCAAATTCAGTCAGGCAAAAAGCAAGAGCTAGTCAGCTAGCAATATAGTTTGCAGCAGCCCAGTGTCTATCATATTCAATTATTCAGGCTGGCTTCAACAGGGTCCAGTATTTGATTACAATTCACAAAATGGGACAGAAGAAAGAGAATACATCATGTTCTCTCTCCATCCCAAATTATGTCATTCCAAGAATCTTGAGAGTCAAAGCATCTCAAGTTTGACCAAATTTATATGATAAAATTACATTTATGATACCAACTAAGTATCATTAGGTCCTTCATTAATTATATTTTCATAGTATATCTATTTGATGTCATAAATCTTTGTAATTATTTCTATAATTTTGGTCAAGCTTGAGATGTTTTGACTGTCCAAGATTCTTGAAATCTTAAAATTTAGAATGGAGTAATCTGGTTTGCCTCCACGAGAGCGCTCATTCCTTCATGTCCAGACGCTACAGCTGTTTTGCACAAAAACCCTCCATATTTTCTTAATTCTGTTAGCACCTGCACACAAGCACCAGGTAAGCAGACCCTGCTCACCTTCCCTCTCCCTCACCCCTGCTCCAAGGAAGAGGAAGAGCCCTGAGCTCCCTCACTCACTCACGCAGCACACACACACACAG
>Ga0182004_10004908_pt1 | contig 10843 bp, 5 predicted proteins | sample Sormic07211540_1_FD_120479 | JGI IMG/M metagenome (GOLD analysis project Ga0182004, IMG submission 120479) | Endophyte microbial communities from Sorghum bicolor roots, Mead, Nebraska, USA - 072115-40_1 MetaG | ecosystem: Host-associated > Plants > Roots > Unclassified | place: USA: Nebraska...
ATATATATATATATATATATATATATATATATATATATATATATATATATATATATATATATATATATATATATATAACTATTACTCTGTAGCTGGCTACAAAATAACTTATTTTATTTTGTAGCCACTTTGAGTTACGATAATTACTATATTAATTTACAAGATTATAGTAACTTCTTACTAAGTGGTTTACTATAACATTACGGTAAATATCCCCATGTGTTATATATATATCTCTCAAATTAATGATCCATTGTTTGAATTGGCCTAGTCCCAATGAGTTTTGTAACTTTGGTATTTGGCATCCGACGTCTGTATTTCTCTGCACTGACACTTCCTGGTAATGGTACTGTGGAACTCAATACAAACCATGCACCCCACATCTGTTAGTGATGACCTCGACCTTATCAATTAGAAATCAATCGAACCCATCATCTAGGTTGTTCCATCCAAACCAACCCAGTCCACTGTGCTATTTCAACCCAAGCCAATCCAAAACCAATTAATTAAGGGCTCGTTCGTTTAAGGTCATTCCTGGCCAGGAATAATTCTTGGTGAAAATTGACTATACAAATTACACTAGCATTCCTGGTAGGAATGGTTCCTAGTCACCGTTCCCTGCCAAACGAACGCAGCCTAAGTTTGGTTTTAGGCTATTTTGATACATTGGCACAAACCCAAACCTACGTGCAGGCCTGCCTACGTAGCTATGCGGCCTACTGCGCATGTAACATTCCAGCTTTAGAATAATATGGAGTCATTGGGGGTCCTGTACCCGGCAGCAGAGCTGAATTAACTTGAATGAAGAGGCCTCTAGGTCTGCAGAATAGGAGGACCAATGAATAGGAGGATGCCGCTGGACCTCTTGGTTTGCAGAAGCTCGTCCCGCATGGAACCCAACTAGTGAACAGCACGCGCCATCGCGCACGGAGGCAATAAACGCGTGGTTACATATATGTTCGGGAGGTACAGGATTATAGAATGATTGTGCCATAATGTAACTTCTGAGTTGAGTGAATTCATATAGCTCAGGCTATAGAACAATATGATGATGAAACCTGAAACATAACATGCAACAAACAGAATCACCTTGTAAAACCATTTTGGGTACTGATGAACAAATTACAGTGATGCTAAGCAGGGAGCTCAATGAAGAGTCAAATACTGGCTGCTAAATGTTTACTGTGTTTCTCATAGATCATGGTTGATCATGTAGATGCTAATCATGTTAGGACTAAAAAACCAAAATGGTGGCAGATTACCTCTGAAAGCATGGGAACGTTTAATCACAAAATTAGTAAGCATGCATCAGAATAATGCAAAGTAATATCGCCATTCGAAATCCAAGTTTCCCTTTTTTTTAAACCATGTATTTATATATTGTATCACCTAAAATACACATTACATAGAAATTAAGAAATGAAACTAAATTTTGGTAAATCAGCGTTACTGAATGAAGAGCAAGCAAATGCTAACTTGGCAGTAAATTTAGATGTTTGTAGTGGAAAATAATAGCAGCGGTGTAGTTGGTTGCCCTAGATCAAATTTAACTATCCCATTACTAACCTAGACCAGTGGAATGATGACAGGGAAAGTTTGTTTTTTAACAATTTTTTTTGAAACCATGAGGCATACTTTAGGGCACTCACAATGCAAGACTCTATCACAGAGTCCAAGACAATTAATTATATATAATTTATGCTATTTTGCTGATGTAGCAGCATATTTTTTATTGAAGAAACACGTAGAAAAAATAAGACTCCAAGTCTTATTTAGACTCTAAGTCCACATTGTTTAAGGTAATAAATACCTTTAGACTCTATGACGATAGAGTCTGCATTATGAGTGTCTTTAGTAGGCTTACTTGCTTGAGCAGTCGAGCTAAAGCCTCCTGACGGAAGGCTTGGTCCCAAGCACTGGCATACTTTTTTATTTAAAATATAAATATAAGGTACCAGGGAAAATACCATATGTCTTCATAGAGCTGCAATTGATTATTATACTTCTATAAATAGGCATTCTATAATTCGTATCCACTAAAATGTTCTATCCTTGGTAATGCAATATCCTGATATCTATACTAACGAAAATATGTATGAGTCCTATTTTGACATTGACACTATTCTAGCAAGCACTGCTTGGGGCCAACCATGTACGAACAAATCAAATTATTAAGTTTCATCAGGCTTTGTTCTATCATCAGAATGAAACACATACATGGCAAGAAGGTCATTATTTTTGTAAGCTAAGAAATAGTTGTTGTAATAGAAAGATATGTAACCTCTGAAATGTAACTAATCAATGTAAGATAAACAAAAAATGGATGAACATACCATGGTCCTATGACTAGCCAGCTGTCAATTGCATCTATGGCAAAAACAACTTACATGGGAAAAAATCAACATAAATGAGAGGAGCAACCTAATGTACATCGAAGAAGATGCGTCTGTAATCAACTTAAATGAGAGGAGCAACCTAATGTACATCGAAGAAGATGCGTCTGTAAAAAAAATTCAATAAGATGAAATGAGCTGGGAAAACATTAGAATGCAGAGACCAGGATCAGGAAGAGGCTTGCCTATACTGAGCTGAACTACTGTTTCCTATTGCCTCTAAAGGGGATTGGTAAAAACAAGGTCTGCATGTAGTAGATTTCTCAGAATCAGCATATAGCTAAAAAAACAGATTCATCATATAGCTAAAACAACAGAGAACCCAAGCTCTAGGATGCACCCCCAATTTCAGTCCCCTAAAGTTGAAATTAAATATTTTTAAATGTGTCACCTCAATTTTCCCATCTGAAACAATGTAACCAAAAAGCCTGAGAAGAAGGCATTCACTTGGAACAAAGAGGTTTGTCTATTTTACATGATACTAAATCTGCACCTTTGGATGGTCTTCACGTCACCTGAACAAGGCATTGTACCATGAAATCGGCGACATGGAACAAATAAGCAATCTAATCAAGCAGAGATGGTTGTAAAATGTTGTTCAAATAGTAGAGAATGGAAATAATAACCTACATGGAAGCAGATCAATGAAGTAACACGAACAGCTATCTATTCAAGCAGAGATGGTTTGTAAGATGTTATTCAAATAGTAGAGCATGGAAATAATAACCTACATGGAACCAGATCAATGAAGTAACACGAACAGCTATCTATTTACACGGTAAAACTATTTATCATACATCATTGCAGCACTCTGCGCATCTATTGCATGCATCTTAACATGACAGAAAACAAATAAATAATTCATGGTTTGTAAAAGCAAGTATTGATGTATAGTATGGGATGAACAAAACTTTGCGGGGAAATTTCCTTCTGTTTCGGCAGTCGTTGGCTTGTGAATCCTGTCCGTATTACTGCGCCTGGGTCCCCACTGTTATTGTGCTGCTCCCCAGACAGCTTCAGCCTATGGTAGGATGACGATAGGAATGAATATAAGACAATACAATTACGGAAAATCCTATAAAAGTTGTGAACGCCAAAAACTAATAGGAATCTAAAATAATAGTAGGCAGTATAAGAACTCCATTTTCTCATCCTGGACAGAATAAATCATGGAGCTATTGAACACTTCAAGGTTTTATCAGAGAGCATATTTTCAAAATAAACTGGGCACTAGTGTTGTGCTAGCGTGCAAGCCCACGGGGCGCGATGAAACATCGAAGATTGCACCCAAGCAAAAGCGATGGGCTAGGGTTTTGTGGAATGACATGGCCGCCAAATCTGGAGGGAGGAAGCTGGGATGCTTAAGCACAGGAGCTAGGATTTTGTGGAGCACAGGAACCGACGCGAACCGACAGAAGGGGGCAGCACCGGAGAGCAAGCACGACGCGAGGGCACGGCGCCAGCCACCGTGGGCGTCCGCCGCCGCCTTAGGGGAGAGGGAGGGAGAGAGAGAGAGGAAGAGGAGGGAGAAACAAAGGTGGGAGAGGAAGGTGAGGGAGGGTGGAGAAGAACGAGGGTTGGCGCCGCCGCCGCGCCCTGTGATGAGGACATGACACCTTTGGATATAACCATTGATTATAAGTTGATTGCATATGGGAAGCATGGTACCTTAACAAAGGTAATTGAGGATCAAGTCTAAGTTTCCACAATGTCCTCCATCAGGCTACCATGTCATTCTTAGAGCAAGGAAAGTAAGAGTCCAAACCCAACATGTTTTGGGAGTTGGATTCGGACTGTAGAACAACGCCAACTTGCTTGGGTCACCACGGCTTCATACACACGCCAATTGGGATGTTCTCATACTTGATGGAAAGCTTATGAAGTCTAGTTTCCAATAGGTCCAACCACATGCCCATATCTCTGAGTCGGGCGTAGTCGTTGTTTTATTGTTGAAACCTTTTCTACTTACGGTGTTGCGTCACCCTATTTTGGGCAATGGTCCATGTATCAAGTTGAGTCTATTAGGGACGTGTCCTAGAGTTGGAGGACAACTCTTGCACCCCTTTAGTCGTCCTCTCTACTTATTTGCCTCTTGAGCTGCCATGAATAATTTGGGTTTTGTTTAGATCAAGTTTAGTTTTTTCTACTTGCTTGTAAGCGCGTGTGCTAGATCAGTCACCTACCTTCTTGTCTTTAGAACCCCACTTCATTGAAGATTGAGATTGAAACCTTTATTTACATCTAGCAATTCAGTACTTGTTCTACTTGCTCTTGCTGGTTTTTCGATTGCTTGCAAGACAAGTGCCCTAGTGGCCAAGTGTCGTGCTCCACAAGATCGTGACGACTATTGGAGGTGGTGTATCAGGCCATGAACGTCATCTCTATTCACCAATCGAGTTATCCCACACCTCTCATCGAAAGATCATACAAAAATCTTAATGGGTTCACATCACCCTAGTCGCTGCAGCCGTTGTCACCCCTGCCCATGTCGAAGAGAGAGATCAAGAGAGAAGAAAGACAACAAAGAGGAGAGAGGAGGGAGTGAGAAGCGGGAAGGAGAAGCGAAAGCTAGAGTATATATTTGCCTATCTGGATTCGCACGAGAAGTGAGAAAAGCAGGATAGAAGTGGGAGAATCAAACGAGAAGTAGCAGAATTGGCTTCCGGTGGTATTTGCTTCGAAGAAGCATGTCCATCCGATTGAGGATCCAACGGCGGCGAGGGGTTTTTAGGCGACGTGGCCCCTACTTCTCCTATAGGAAGCCGTCGGGTTTTGTAGGACAGAATTCAATTCAATGGCAGCCTCTAGGTGAGGGCGATGAGGTTGGGATGCAATTACGGCTGGCGCTGGAGCTGCAGGATAGCCTATTCGCGGTGGGATGGATGTGATCCGGCATAGTCGCTGCTGCTGCCATGGCTTCTACAACTATTCCAAGCCCACGGTCTGCAACTATTCTTAGCCCAAAAACCAAAAACCAATTCCAAGCGGAACCAGCCCATTATGGCTATTACCCCAAGACTGAGAACCGGCCCTATTAAACTTTTCAACCTATTCTCAACCAAACCGTGTCAGCCCTGATAAAAGAAAAAAAACCGTGTCAGCCCAAACCATTACCAGGTCTTATTTAACAGACGACTCACACCGACAATGATTTCCTGTGTAAATTACGAGATGACTCACACCAATCAACATGTTTTTCTGACCGGAAGTAGTGCAAATATTTTTAAATAATCAGCAACCAAGGACAACTATATGATCTTATTATCCACGAGTAAGGAAAGGCCAGTTGGTTTCAGATTCAAAAGCTGTGACCTGATGTGAATAAAGCATGCAGCAAAGTATACTGATTCCCTTCCAAGTCAAATCTACACTGAACTAAGCAATGACTCCGTCGACTACTTATCTCTTAACTAATGGATTGAAATCTAAAAATACACAAACTAACGACTTGTCACCTAAACAACCCATCCAATAAAAACTGGATGTACTGATCATCCACAAGATCTCTTCTTGTTTATGTGCGCTAGTGCTCCATTGTTTTCCTTAGCTACCATTCATCGTCGTGTCTGGTTGTTCTTTCATTCAATCCCCTAAGCCAGCTATTCTCAGCTTGAGAGCTTCTGTTGAATCCTTTCAAGCTCTTCCAAGAATAGTTGACTTCGATTTGGATCCCTGCTTACAGAAGCATAAGTATCTGCTGTCTTGTTCATAAGCATAGCATACCTCAGCACATTTTGTGAAGCATCTGATCCTGTCTTTTCCGTGCAAAGTTTTTGTAGCTCCTGCTCTCTGAACTTCTTTGTCCACCTTTGCCTGATGTAGTGTTCAGGTATCTCATTAATTCCAAACTGTGTGAAAAGCCTTAGAACATGGCAACAAAGTATTCCATCTCGCTCAAACTTTGAACATATGCAATTAAATATCTTTTTTTCCATGTCAACATCAATAGAGAAGGAATCATTGAGAAATTCAGCATCTTCATATTCCAGCACTCTCTTCACTGTATAAATTCTGTCCTTTTCCTTTTCAAAAACATTGAAAGCGGATGCATCAAGTAGCTCTTTCTGAAATTTCAAGAACAGTCCCACTGTGTAAATTTCTGCAGCAAGCCTTTCTATTGGTTGCCTTGTGCAGTATATTGGCTTTTGCATACTTGACTCAAATCTATCAGTGCTAACAGCCTGCTCTTGGAAAATGTTATACTGACCGATGAAGGTTTCAATGTTATCCTCCTGCAGAACATAGTCCTTGAAGATTGAGTGTGTGCTCTCACAACCTCCGAACGAACGTATAAATGGACAGAACACATGTTTGAAGTAAACTGGCACCCACATAGATCTTGTCCAATACATTTGTTTCAAGTGTGCATTTATTTCTGCATTATATTTCTTAAGCATTGCTTTCCAACCATTCTCAAAATCTTCAGGAGTTAAAGAATTTGAAACAAGACATGACATCTCAGCATCCATTCCAGGTCTGTTTGCCATAAAACCTCCAAATTCAACTGCAGCTTCCCTCATTACATGCCACATGCTAAACCGATGAAAAACTGTAGGGAATACCTCTGCAATTGTTTTCTGCATAGCTGAATCCTGACGAGTAATTATAATACTTGGTTTCTTGTCATCCATCACATCCAAGAATGTTCTGAATAACCAAGAGAATGTCTCTGCCTCGTCATTTTCAAGCAGAGCCCAACCAAAGACAGTTGGCTTACCATGCCCATTAATTCCAATTAATGATGCAAACGGCATGTTGTATGCATTGGTTCTATAAGTTGTATTAATATGAATGAAATCTCCAAATAAAGCATAATCCAGTCTAGCTCGCACATCTGTCCAAAAGATACTTCTTATAGTACTATCTTCATCAGTCTTCATAGCATAGTAAAACCCAGGTTGCTCCTTTTGCGATTTTCTCACATGTTCTAGTGTGCTTCCAATATCTGTATTCCTAGTCTTCATCACTCTGCCAGACTGTTTCAGGTTGTTGACATCCACTTTGCTAACAGGTATATTCTTAAATCTCCCCTGTAACTTTCTGAAAATTTCCATTATCTTTGTTGGTTTAATTTTGCTTTCTTGCAATACTCTTGAGAAGTGTCTCTCTTCCTCCGACATGTGCTTGTGGCTCATGAAAAACCTGGTCAACAAGGGTGAACTCCAAAGTGGGTGATTATGTTCATTCATAACTCCTATAATCTCCCACCTCTCTGCAACAAGTTTCACAGTCACCTTCATGGGGCATTGAGTATGCACAATGGCATCTCTTCTCCTCTTCTTGGGTCTTGTATCAGCTTCTTTTGTTTTCCTACTTCTATTGCACACAAATCTTATCTTCTTGTGCTTGTAGTTTGTTCCTTTAATCACTGTGTATCCAGTAACTTGCCCATGTACATTGATAAAACGATGAGCTTCTTGTAGTGTGGAAAATATCATGCCAACCTCTGGAGCTCTAGACTTTTCCAATTCTTCTGGACTTGGGAACATATAGTCTTCATCACCATCAACTTCTGCTTCAGCTTTATCTTTTTGGAAATCATTGGGGTCTTCATCTCCTTCATTTAGGACAGTAGTCCCATTCTCCTGGTCCAGTTCCTGTAATTTAAAAAATGTTTATAGCTTCCTAAGAAAAGGAATCTTCAACAATTTTAACTGTGAGATGCGATGAAATTTTGGCATAGAGATGCAAGTACCTCAACAAATGTGCTCCCAGCTTCTGGGGTCTGTATTTCAGATAGGATATCTGCTTCAGTTTCCGTACATTCCAGCAGGAAAGTAGGTGACTGCTGAAATGGAATGTCACTGCAGCTTAATCTCCATTGTTTATTCCATACAGTTTCTTTGGTCCTGTAAACTATGTGCCAATGAGTTTTTAGATCATTACCTGCAAGCTTCCTTCAGTTGTATAGTTTCCAAGTTCTCCAGCCTCATGTTCAGGAGTATGGATGATTCCATATCTTTCTTCCAAATCTGAGTCCCCTCTGCTTGTACTCTGTAAATATCAAAGTATCAAGGTTTTGGTGATTTGAAACTTAACTCTCCAACTTTTTTGTCAAATGGCATCATGGTTATTAAGGCAGTAGGGCGAGGCATGGCGACCCACCCCCTTCCAGATGCCTAGGCAAATTAGGCACGCGGCGAGGCGACGCCATACACATACACTCACGTACATTAGAGCAGGATGAACATGTATTAATACATAACTTTGTGCTGCCAATTTGAGAGTCTATGGTTCTATGCACAAGCAGCCACCACCCACACTACCCAGAGCAGTTTATACCCTATCCAACTATCCAAGCACAAGCAGCATACCACATCAAAGGAGTATATCCAAGTCCAAGATCCAAGCAAGCATAAGCAATATAGTTCAGACTTCAGAACAGAGGAAAGAAAGGAGAGGAAGAACAGAGGAAGGAACTGCGATGAGGAGCAGACCAGAGGAGGGGAGGCTGGAGGCTGGAGGGGGAGGAAGAGGTACTTGTGAGCCGATGTGAAGGGTCGGTAGGGAATCAAGCAGAGGAAGGAGACACAGAGTCACAGCAGGACAACGGAGGCTGACGGAGTGGAGGTCGGAGATGCAAATCGGTGGGGGCTGTGAAGTCGCAGCAGGACTGCAGGAGCAGCAAATCGGCGGAGCAGAAGGGGCGGGAGTGGCTCAGGTGCTCCAGCCACCATTTTCTCTTCCCTCTCTCTATCAATTGCGAGCTGCAGGGATGGCCCTTGTCCTCTGCGCGTGACGCCTTTTCCTCCCGTGGCCCCCTCTCCCTCCAGCGCGCGGCTCCCTTCCCTCCCGCGGCACCTTCTCCTGCGCGCGCAGCACCTTCGCCTCCCGCGCGTGGCTCCTTTCCCTCCCGCGCACGGCGCCTTTTCACGCATGCAACGTCCATCTGACGCCTTGGCAGCTGAGGTGACACCATACGCACAGAAGCCACTGCGAGCCCAACGCCTCACTTTGGAAATCGCCTAGACGCCTTAAGAACCTTGAATGGCATAACCTTTGAATAGCTTAGTATGTTGCAATGTTTTTGTTTATAACATGGAAGGGAACAACTAACAACTCAGTGAAATAAGTAAAACAATGCCTACACTTTCATAGCATAATGGTTAGCTCCCCTAGCTGGCAACCCTGAAAAATAGTGCAGGGCAATGAGCTAGTGGTGACAGTGGGGCCCTATATTCGTAATGGCATTGTTGCCAACCCAGGCAACGGTGCGACCCTATAGGGATGAAGGTTCAGGACCTTTTCTTGGTCGGTAGACTCAGAGCTTTTTATTAGTGCAATACCATGGAGTTTTTCCCCACTGGCTGAGGTTTTCTCAAATAAGTGGAACAATTCAGTACGTTATCCAAAAAAATGAAAAAATATCCTAGGAACATTTCATTGCAGGTTTGCAGGTCTGCCATAAGTACTTAAGAGTTCATAGCTAGTTGACATCATGAGCACATTCCTTTCACTTACCTCCATTGCTACCATTGTCATATCTACATCCTTTTCGGCTGCCATTTCTGCTTCATGGACCTGCAACGCTAAGTTGAATAAGATAGTTGCAATTTTTTAATTCATACTAGTTGCATTTTTTTAATTCATACAACAAAGTACAAATAAGTAAATAACAGAATTTAATGTGGAGTTTATTTGACCCCGTAAACTACAATACCAAGAAACCAACATTCCAGGTCGCTCATCGTAGATCAGTAATGAGTTGAGTCCTTTCTTTTTGGTCAGGGTTGTATGTACTAGGATGGTTTAACCCCCCCCCCCCCAACATACCCTCCTTTATGTACTTTTTCTTCTTAATGATGAAATAACACGCAACTGTCCTGCATTGTTTGAGAAAGAAAAGAAGGAAACCCAACCAATCTGGGACTTGATTGGAAATCATGAAACCTTATTGCCCAAATATAAGGCTCATGGGGTCATGTAATCACCTGGAACAAGCTCCAAACAGCAATTGATTGGAGCTCCACGTGATAGCAATCTTATGTTCATCATTGCCATCGCTAGGAGAGAAGCTCGAGGCTGTGGAGTTGCTAAGAAGGTCTTAAACACATTGAGGAGGGATGAGCCTGTTGTTCACTTTACAAAGGAAGAGCAGGCCAACAAGGATTGGGCTTTTGGAAGAGGTATCAAATCTTGCTATTACAGATTTATTGGGGATGAGGGAGTACCACAGAGCTGCCAGAGAGGGTGGAATTAAAGAAACCCTTCAAAGATGTGTGACGGAAGGAGACAGATCTCAACCAAGGCTTTGTTTAGTTCACCCCGAAATCCAAAAAGTTTTCAAGATTCCCTGTCACATCGAGTCTTGCGGCACATGCATGAACCATTAAATATAGACGAAAACAAAAACTAATTACACAGTTTGTCTGTAAATCACGAGACGAATCTTTTGATCCTAGTTAGTTTATGATTGGACAATATTTGTCAAATAAAAACGAAAGTGCTAC
>Ga0182004_10004909_pt1 | contig 10843 bp, 14 predicted proteins | sample Sormic07211540_1_FD_120479 | JGI IMG/M metagenome (GOLD analysis project Ga0182004, IMG submission 120479) | Endophyte microbial communities from Sorghum bicolor roots, Mead, Nebraska, USA - 072115-40_1 MetaG | ecosystem: Host-associated > Plants > Roots > Unclassified | place: USA: Nebraska...
CATCCTTTGAAAACCGAAACGATTTCCACTATTAAGTAGGCATGTACGTCCCTGTCCATCGAGTACCTATTTACCATGACCTTACTTATGACTTTGCCTCTGCAAAACACACGTTAGTCATAGCAATCAATAATGTCATTAATCACCGAAATCACTAGGGGCCTAGATGCTCTTTCATCGACTGCCAAAAGCAGTCGACAAAGGCCCTAAAACAAGTGGCAAAGGCTTTGCCGACTACTTTTCACTTTGCAATCGGCAAAGAACAAGTCACAAAGAATTCGTCGGCAAAGAAATCTTTGCCGCGTGCCAAGTAGAAAGCAGTCGGCAAAGCCTTTGCCACCTATCAACATGGTAGTCGGCAAAGGAGACGTACGCCATAGTGAGATGACGGAGCGCGTTCCATTTGCTGACTACCACACGACAGTCGGCAAAGGCTTTTTAAAATTTTTTTATAACAGAATTTCTTTGCCGACTGTCTTGATGGGCAGGTGGCAAAGGCTGTTTTAATTTTTTTTAGAACAGAAATTCTTTGACAAATGCCTTTATTGGAAGGTGGCAAAGCTACCATGGTTCATGAGATTCTAGCTTTTCCACCTACTTTCCACGTGGCAGGTGGCGAAGCTGGAATAAGTAAATTTTTGATCTATTTTTCTATTTTGCATCATAGCAATCAAATCACATATATGATTATATATCTGGAATTCACATATATCACACAGATCCACATATATATCACACAAATCCACATATATAGCACACATAAACCATAACAAAGGAGTCTAACAAGTCCATCATCCAACAAATCATACTAATCGAGCATCCAACATCAACCATCCAACATGGTGTGCAAAACCAACATCAAACGTCCTACAAAGTAGAAGAACCACATAGCCAGTCACGCGTCCTGCGACCTGTCGCCACCGTAGTGTGAAGAGCTCCCAGCTGGCCACGAAGGCCACGAGAACGGTCCAACCTACAGCGTACTGTTGTACACCCACGCGGATCCGATTTGTTGGGTAGGCAGAGGGTCGCTAGCCACCTCCTGCGTAGGCCTAGCTGGAACGCCACCTGGCCATGAGAGCTGTGGCTCAAGGGCAACCCCCATTTCCCAATCATGTTCCAATTCATCCCACGGTGGCTGCATGAACACACCCATATTGTTGCCTGGGTGTCCAGGTATTATTAGTGACAATAACACGTTATTGGGTTCAAACATGACGTCGGGGGCAAGATTGAGGGGGATCACAAATACGGGCCAACAAGTGTACGAGGCCGCATGTGTTCCATATGGGTTGAACCCATTTGTTGCTATGGCTACGTACATTCCGAGCGTCCTTAGCTTTGTCAGGATACTGCATATCGAAGTACTGCCATGCCGCAGCATCCAATTGGTGTACCATCTTGCATTGTCACTGTATCTTTTGCCATCCTTGTGCTATGTCATCTTCTTCGCAGACTCCTCGGTCATGAACATCCGTTGGAGCCTCAGGGTGAGTGGAAGGTACCAGACGACCATCTCGGAGATCTTAGACTCCACCTTCTTGTCATCACCAGCATCTACCTCCACATACCTAGAGGCCTTGCACTTTGGACAGTGCATTGCAGCCTTTAGTTCTTCTCCCCTAAATAGGACGCACTTGTTAGGACAAGCATGGATCGATTCATACGGCATCTTAAGTGCACGGAGGAGCTTCACTGACTCGTACGTGTTCTTCGGCAGCGTGTCATCCTTCAGAAGCATTGTGCCCAAAACTGTCAACATGAGATTGAAGCTGTCTCTACTCAGGCTCAACTACGACTTCAACCCTAGAAGGCGACCAACGACATCCAGTTGCGACATTGTTGTCTTCTCGTGAAGGGGCTTCTACGCCGAAGACATCATTTCATAGAAAGCCTTTGCGGTTTCCTCTGGATCCTCCTCCATCAATCCTTCATTGCCATGTCCCTCGTTATAGTCTACCACCATGTCGGCCACCCTAGCTTCTCCATCATACTCCTCGAGGCATGCTCTCACCACCTCCTCTCTAATACGCACTTTTGCTTCACCATGGAAGATCCACCTCTTGTAGTTTTCCACAAATCCATACTTGAAAAGATCTTTGTATACCTCCCTCTGCACTTTTCTTTTTTGGTTATTACACTCTCTGCAGGGACACAACGTCCAATCCGACCCTTGAGCCACCAGCACAAACATTTTCACTTGTAGTTGGCTTAACTGAACCGTCCGCTTTTATATTTTCTTCTATACAAATGTTTCCTCAATTGGCTTAACTAAACCGGTTGGTTTTATATTTTCTTCCAAACAAACATTTCAACTAGCAGCTGGCTTAACTAAACCGTATGTGGAAATCGATTTCAACAGGCGGTGGTCTTAACTAAACTACTTATAAAAATTGATTTCCACAGGCACCTTTCATTTAACTACCAATGGAAAGATCTATTTCCACTGGCCCTTAGCGCTGACGGTTCTTATAAATAATTGTACAAATGTCTTAAAAACTTCTCAAAACTAGTGTATTATACATAGTTTGGACTCTCGTCCAAGGGCACAGATCAGAATCAATACATTACAGTACAATAGATTACAATAATACAATATATTATTCTTTGGACTCATAATCGTGAGAAGAAGAATCTTGGTGTTCGTCTTCTCTGGCTTCCTCAGGTTCGTCTCCTGGTCTCTCAGGTTGCGGGGTACACTGGGGGTACCAAGGGCATACGGGGGGCCATGATGCGTCATAGTATGGAGTGCACACTGGGGGGTATGATGGGTGGTAGAACGGAGGGCACACGGGGCAGCACGGAGGCAGAGGCGGATTCGATGGCAGAGGAGAAGGCCAAGGTAGAGGTGTAGATGGAGCCATCGGCAGAGGCAAAGATGGAGTCAGAGTCAGAGGCGGAGGCGAATTCGGAGGCAGAGGCGTAGATGGAGCCATCGGAGGTGGCGGAGGTGGAGTCATCGGCGGAGGCGGAGGCACCTCCTTCTGTTGACGAGCTGGGAACGGGTCACCAGGCATTGGTGGACCAGCAGCTAGAAATGGTTCACCATGCTCTGGGCGCATATCCATCGGGTCCTTCGCGCCCTTCTTCTTCTTAGACACGTTGATGAACTCTTCTCCAATGCCAAACGGGCCAGCATGTTGGATAAGCATCCAGAGTACGGTGGTGAGTTCGCCACCGGCGGTGAGCTGCTGGGCATGGGCCTCCCTGCTGCACCGGACGGCCGCGTAGACCAGCTTATCCACCCACACATTAAAGATGAACTCGAGCATCTCACCTGGTACCTGCGGAGGAGGCCGAGCATCTCTGCTGCTTCCTACACCAGCTTTCTTGTCGCCTGATAGCTTAAAATAAAGTTCTACTGCACGCAAGACAAGTTGCGAACCTTCGTCCTCGAGTAGATGTGGAATTGAAGCCCATGCTTCGTCACTCTCATCGGGCTCCACGGCCGTTACGCGTCGCAGGATCATGGCAAGCTTTTCTTTGTTATTCCTGTTTGATTTTTCATTATGGAGTATTACGTCACTACGCTCAGCAGCATTACATATTTGAACCAATTTCTTGCGGGTTATCTCCAACTGGCTGTGGAGGACAAGACCAGGTAGCATTTCTTGACGGACAGCAACAAGGAACATCAGGTATTCCGACATCACCTCAATTGCGCACGCATGTTTCCTTGCTTCGTCTCCAATGCGCGGGTGGAGGAGGACCATGCAGGTGACGATGTGCCACATGAGGACATCCTCCACGAATTCCTCGCCGAATAGTCGATCCAATTCCGACGGCGGCAATTTGGTTTTGACTTGGTGAGGTGCCTCCTGATGTCCGCCCTAGTGTACATGTCCACGTTCCTGTCGTCAGTATCCATGGCATCCTGCAATATTTTCGTCACTCGCCGGAACAGCACTTCCTTTACGCATGGAGGAAGCTTACACAGATACCCCATCTCTTTGGGTTTGTCGTCTCCAGCCCTGGACACGGGCCACCACTCTGGACGACGACATTGCCTCGTAGTGGTGGCAGCAGTGCACTCGTGCAGCAAGTTGTACCGGCCGTGCCCGACCACCGCCTGTGGCTGATCGGATCGCGGCAGAATAGCTGCAACGGGTCCAGGCGGACAACGATGCGGTGGAGCCTGCCACCACCATCTTCTTCCAGCGGCCCGGCCGGTGCCTCCTCCCGTAAGTAGGTGTACGCCCATGTCGACCCGAGGGCTCTCAGCAGCCATGCCACGTCCATGATGAAGGTAATGGCCAGCAAGCCGTAGGTCATCCCGGCAAAAGATCCCCTGACATGCGGCTGCTGCTGCTGCTGATCATCAGGATGAAGCCAGAGCCAGAAGAGAAATGCGGTGCAGAGGGGCGACAACAAGCGGACGAGGTAGTAGTAGCAGGTGTGTGCCAGGATCGCCTTGGTGTAGAGGAAGTCGTAGATGAGGGAGAGCTCCATCTCCGCCACCTTGCACATGCTCTCCCAGTCCCACTTGCGCTCCCACACATCCGTCTCCGACACCGACAGGATCATCTCGCTGGCTTGCTGCCTTGGTAAAGCTCCAGACGGGGAAGAGAGCCTGAGCAAGGAGCAGCGCTTCTCTGTCACGGAGCGACCGCCCCAGCCTCTTGTTCCTCTTGATTATGGATCTCAGCATCTTGAAGTCGTCCTCCTCGCTGCTGCCTGATGACCTGGCGTCCTCCTGCATGCTGTCAAAGTTAGCTTTACGTAGAGCCTGGACCCTCTCCAGGTACCTGACGGCGCCGGCGATGAGCATGACGACGGACGCCGCCAGCAGCAGAGCCCAGCTGCGGACGCCGCGATGTGTGTTGCTGTTGATGGTATAAAATGACACCCAGAACCCGAGAGACCATCTCAAGCCATTTGCGGCTGGAGATCTTGTTGTCCTCCAAAGAGTAGGCCGTCAGGTTGTCCGGCCCGCCCAGGTGCAGCAGGAGGAACGGGGCCCAGAACGCCACCACCTGCTTCTCCTCCGCCGACGCATCGGAGCCGCACAGGGACAGGGTGCCGATTGCGTTCGTCGTGGCTGCCTCGGCAACCTGGTACGCAAGCCACAGGAACGAGTTAGCCGCCAGGCCGAGGAAGCCCCACAACATGCCGGGCGCCGAGCGCCGCCGTGTTCCGGACAGGATGCCGACGACCAGATTTGCCCCTAAGCTCCCGAGGACAGTGATCCGGAACCCCCATTCGCTCCACCACTGCACCGACTGCGCCAAAATCATGGCCAGGACCACTCCGAGCCACACCATGGCCAATCCACCAGAATTATGCTCCCTGCGACATGCGGCCATATCAAACTATATTATTAAAAGACATACATGGATCTGTATGCATATGCATACAACGGCTGCTCCCCAGATCAATCAGCATAAGACCGGAAATCTTGTCTTTGCCGAGTGCTAAATTGTTTGTTAAGTGCAATATTTCGGCCCTCGGCAAATAAGTGTTGGAACCAAGCTGCAAAGAACAGCTCGGCGACGGAGCAGCACTGGCAGGTGGTGAGGTCTGTGCACGAACAACTTTCCTGGAGAAGCAACCACAACGAGAATTTCGCCCCAAAATGCGGGCACCTCCCCAATATGATCTTTGTAGGTTTATATATGGCCTACGGACTTACACCCCCGGCGCCACGACACCTCCAATGATAATCCGATTTTCTAGAACGCCGTTGGGACATGCAAGACGACGCCGCGACGAGGCCACATCCAGTGCACGGTCATAGCGTGGTTCAAGCATATCTTTGAACCACCTGCGATATCTACGCGCCTAACCAACTAAACTTATTGTCCACGACAGGATTACAAGAATGAAAACATAAAGCTAAATCTAACAATATTACCCCCTAATCCTGACGAACTGGAACGATGCCAGGCTTTACTCTGAATTTTGCAAACTTCATTCTCCCCTAGGGCTTTGTCAAAATATTAGCAACCTGCTTATCTGTTCCCGCATGATCCACTTCCAGGATGTTCTTCACAATGCAGTCACGAATATAATGATACCTAGTATCAATATGTTTACTGCGATCATGAAATATAGGATATTCGGCCAGCTCAATAGCAAACTAATTGTCAATGAGAAGCCTAAACTTATGGATTTGACCACCAACCATCTCAGCTATCAATCGACTAAGCCACGCTCCCTAACATGCACCCATTGCACCAGCAATGTATTCTGCTCCACATGATAACAAGGCCACCACCTTCTATTTCTGTGAAGCCCAGGTCAAGCCAAGGTAGAATATGATCCCTGAGGTGCTTTATCTGTGAACCAAGTCACCCTGACAATCACTACCAGTATAGCCCAACATGTTTAAACCTACACCTTCTGCCCTTTGGAGCTTACATCCATAATCAAGAGTTCCTGCAATGTACCTTAGAATTCTCTTCACCACAGACCAATGCTCTTTGGCTGGAACCTTCAGAAATCTGCTAGCCACACTAACTGCATAGGCTATGTCAGGTCTAGTATTGACTAGATACCTCAAACAGCCAACCACACTCATGTATCTTGTGACATCAAGTTCAGAGCCACACTCAAGTATATATCTTGTGACATCAAGTTCAGAGCCAGGAAACAGTAGTGAGCTTCATTCTTTCCTCCATTGTGGTATCAACGGGGTTACATCTTGACATGTTGCATGATTCAAGTATCTTCAATGCATATGCCCTCTGACAAATGGTGATCTGATCCTTTTCTTGCTTCACTTCCATGCCCAGATAGTAACTCAAGAGTCCCAGATCACTCATGCTAAATACGTTTTTCATTTGATCTTTGAACTGAGCTATCAAACTGCTGCTAGGACCACAAATTATGAGATCATCAACATAAACCCCTATTAGGAGTAAAGAAACACCAGTGCCCCTATTGTAAACTACATGCTCAACAATGCTTCTCTGAAACATGCTCAACAATGCGCAACTAGGAACCTGTTTGAGCCAATACAGAGCTTTATTCAGTTTCAACACCTTGCCAAATTGAGTTGCATCAGCAAAGCCTGGTGGCTGATGGACATACACCTGCTCCTGGAGATCTCCATTCAAAAAAGCTGACTCTACATCCATGTGGTGTACTTCCATGTGCTGCAAGAGTCAACATGATCCTAACTATTTCAATTCTCATAACAGGTGGAAACACCTCATCATAGTCCACCCCTTGCTTTTGTGCATACCCCTTAGCTACTAGCATGGCTTTGTGTTTAACTATCTTTCCTGATACATCTCTTTTGGCCTTGAACAACCAATTTAACCCAACTGCTTTAGCACCTTTGGGTAGCTCAGTTAGAGAATATGTATTGTTATCTCTGATTGCCTTCAATTCAGCTTTTTGCATAGCATCCTTCCAACAGGACTTATCCAAAGCTTCTTCCACACTAATAGGCTCATTAGCAGCTAACAAGCATGTACCATTCTATTCATAATTCTCCACCTCATCAGTGTGGTCAAATAAATCTAACAGTGTCCTGTACCTGAGTGGAACTCCCTCTGAATCAGCTGACTGTCCCTGTGGCGGTGTTACTCACTGATGAATAGGCTAAGTTGTTGATGCTTCTGGTGTATGAACGTCCATAGACCCCTGGACACTGCCAGGTAGTGTTTGTGGCAAGTATGGAGCAATGGGACTGCCACCCGGGCTACCAGGAGCTGCTACTGCTACTTCTCCTGTTGTCGGATCTGCAAGAGTAACAGGAAACTCAACAAGAAACTAATCAGGCTGACTGTTTTCAGTAGTAAAAATGGTCCATTACCATGCTTGATCTTCTTCAAAAATCACATCCTACTAATGTGCAAACTTCTTGACTCAGGTTCAAGCAATCTGTACCCTTTAGTCCCTTCCTCATAACCAATGAACACCATCTTATGTGATCTGTCAGACAATTTCTGAATGCCAGGTCCTAGTTTCTTCGTTTGACCAATGCATCCAAAGATCTTCATGTTCTTCACACTGGGTTTTCTACTATACCAAGCCTCATATGGTGTGACACCATTAAGACTTTTTGTAGGTGATATATTAAGCACTTAAACTGCAGTTGCTACGGCCTCACCCTAAAAACACACTAGAACCTGTTTGCTTTTTAGCATGCACCGAGCCATCTCCACCATTGTTTGGTTTCGATGTTCCACTATTCCATTTTGCTAGGAGTGTAGGAAGCAGTGGTGTAGTGCTTTGTCCCAAACTCATTACAGAAGACCAGCAGGGAAGGGCGGGTGAGAGGGAGACAGAGGAGCTATGGCTGTTGTGCCTCTATGGAGAGGATTCGGGAATGACTAAAGAAACCCCTAAGGCCTAGATCATATATGAGCCCATTACAATGGACATGCTAGCCTTTATACTATGCCCGCCTTTGTTAATCAATTTATGAAGGCGGGCAGTTTAAGTCGACCACCTCCAAAAATAGACTATATTTGGAGGTGGTTGTCTTAAGGCACCTGCCTCCGTATATCGGTTTTATGAGGCAGGCAAATGTGACTGCCTCGGTAAATAAAAGTTGACCCCTTGATTAATACCCTAGTATTTTAGGAGACGATTAAATTTTATGCCCACATCAGTTAATGTAATAGTGCATCCTCAAGGACCTCATCTACATGCACTTGCAGCGCTGCCGGCTCCATGTCCATGTCCATGGCGACGCCCTGCCAATGGCAACGACGTCCCCGACGTGTGGCCACGACCATAGCTATGACGGCAGCGCACAAGGTGCTTGTCCCACATTGCCCTCTCCCTCCATGCCTGCAATGGCATTGAATATGGGCGGCGGCAGCAACTTCTAGGCCGAGATGGGTGAGTACATGTTCCACATGTTGTTCGCCCTGTATGTGTTTGATGAAATGACAATAACAATGTTTGGAGGTAATGTTACCACATCAAGAGTTTGGGGTGACCGCATTCATTTGCACATGCAAAACTCACTATGGAATATGCTCCAAATTTACTTGCACATTATAATGGTTAACTTCTGACAGAGCAAAAGCAGAGGCCCGTCGCCAGAACGGTTCATAGTGCCTGGCAAGAATAAATTTGTTTGCAAATTGTAGAGGTCCTTATATGGTTTCAAGCAATCCCCTGGTTAGTGGAATAAAAGGTTTGATTCATTTAGCTGTCACAAGATTTTAAGAGGTCTAAATATGACAGCTATGTTTACATTAATCATGTTAATAGATCACCTATATACGTGATATTATATGTTAATGATATGATGATTCCTATCAAGATTAGGTTGAAATCACTAAATTGAAGAAATTATTGAGTAGTGAGATCAACATGAAGGATCTTGGTGCTGCTAAGAAAATACTCGGTATAGAAATTACTAGAGACAGAAAATCTGGTTTGTTATTTTTTAGTCAGCAAAATTATATTAACAAAGTTCTTCACCGTTTCAACATGCATGATGCAAAATCTATGAGTAGTCCTATTGCAACTCACTTTAAATTATCGGTTGTACAATGTCCTAGTATAGATCAAGAAATTGAATACATGTCAAAAGTTCTTCATTAAAGTGTTGTTGGGTATTTGATGTATGCCATGTTTTGCTCTCGTCTAGATTTACCATATGCTATGAGTTTTGTTAGTAGATATTTGTCTAATCCTGATAAAGAACATTGGAGGGCAGTTCAGTAGATTTTTACGTACCTCAGAGACACAACAGATTCTTGTTTGAAATTTAGCAGAACTAAAAAGGACTTATTGGTTATATGGATTCAGAGTATGGTGCTGATATGGACCGGCAAAGTTTACTCACTGGTTATGTGTTCACTGTTGGCAGTTGTGTTGTGAGTTGGAGAGCTACATTACAGTATGTGGTAGTTGTGCAAGAAATTAATTTGGTTGAAAGGTTTGTACTCTGAGTTGTGTGGAGTTGATTCTTGCATTAATTTATACTGTGGTAGTAAAAGTGTCATTTACCTTACCAAAGATCAGATGTTCCATGAGAAGACTAAACATATTGACATTAAATACCATTTTGTTGGTGATGTGATCGAAGAAGGTCAGTTAAAGGTATGCAAGCGGTACACATGATAATCCAGCTGATATGATGACTATGACTAAGCCAGTTACTGTTGCTAAGTTTGAGCTCTGCTCAAGCTTAGTTGGTTTAGTGGATTAGCCCAAGAGGCTGTTTGGTGCGAGAAGTATTTTTCTTTGTTATATTCAAAATGAAGGTGTTGACTTATTCTACAAGATGAATTTGTCTTAAGGTGGAGTTTGTTGAATATGTTCCAAATTCAGTTACACATTATAAAGGCCTGTCGCGGTATGGTACATATATCCAAATTAGGGTTCCACTAAGCATACAATCTTGTAACCCGCTGGACAGCATTATAACAACTCTTGATAATAGTGAGGAGTGTTTGTTGACTAGCGCCTATGGTTTTTTCTCTTCGCATTATTAGAGGGGTTTTTCACATTAAATCTTTTGTCTCCACTGTGATTGATCTTGTGTTCTTTGTCGTTTATCCATCATCATTTACAACACAAACAACATCTCAATCGAACTAATATCTGCTAAGCCAGGTTGCGAACACACGAGCACTTGAACCATTTGTACTGGTCACTAGCTAGCCACACCAATCTACCATGCATTCAGTAGGATTTTTCTCTCACAACAAATTAGCCAACAATACTTTCTGTTATTATTTTTTTTTTGAAAACCTACTTTCTGTTATTGCTTATCAGCCAAACAAAAATGCACGCAAGAAGTGAGCCTGGCCGGCTGCCTGTGCTTTTGTGTGTTATGCGGATCTCACTAGCGGGCTAAACAAGGCATCCAATCATGCATCCATTTTATCATCCGCGGCCTAGTTGGGTAGAATGCAGGGAACCAAACACCCGC
>Ga0182004_10004910_pt1 | contig 10840 bp, 8 predicted proteins | sample Sormic07211540_1_FD_120479 | JGI IMG/M metagenome (GOLD analysis project Ga0182004, IMG submission 120479) | Endophyte microbial communities from Sorghum bicolor roots, Mead, Nebraska, USA - 072115-40_1 MetaG | ecosystem: Host-associated > Plants > Roots > Unclassified | place: USA: Nebraska...
CCAGGACCAGGACAGGGTGCCACAAAACCAAAACCAAACCCCACCACTCCGCACGAGATCATTTCGCCAGCTCATCGCCACCGCCCTCCACAGCCCCCGCTCGGCTCCCGCGACTCCTTCTCCTCGTCGCCGGGTGAGTGGGTCCACCTCTCGCCGCGCCCCGCCGTCGACCCGCCTCAGGTGAGCCCTGCCTCTACTCTCTCTGTCTCTGTCTTCTCTCCCATCGTCTCGCGCGCGGCGGGGTTGTTCCGGGCCGCGGGGCATGTTCCGGCTGGCTGTGGTGTTGTGCGGTGCCGATAGGTCTTGGCGCTTGGGCGCCGTGCTGGTGCCCGCTTGGGGTGGTGGTGGTGGCGGCGGCCTGACGGGTGGAAGCCGGTGCGGCGGGGTTGAAGGTGTTCTCCGATGCGATGTTCGAGGGTTTGGATGACTCAATTACGGCCCGATGCAGTTTTTTTCGCGTTGCTTAGGCTCGCCGTTCGCGGCCTGGGTACGGGACCGGGACGGGGACGGGGACGGGGCTGCCGTGCTTGGCGCGCGCGGGTGTTTGTTGGTGAAAACGTCGGGTGCGGTGACTCTGTTTGTTGCGATTTGCGTTGCCTTGTTGCTTCTGTCGATGACATAGATAGGGGAGTATGTTGTCAGCACTCTGGATTTATAAAATACCGGCCGTACAATACATATAATATGATTGTACATGTGTATCTATCTACCTTCCTTGTACATGAATCTGTTTATTTGTTTGGACATGGAGTATAGTTTTGGCAGCTGGTCATAGTTATGTGATCACCGTATATAACTTACAAGGAAACCAATGGTAGATGGTTTTGATAGTAGTTCACTGAAAGGAACGGTTGGCACTTGGCAGAACCAGATGCTGCCAGCCTAGAGCTCTTTTGTTTTGGTCAGTGGAAGTAAAATTTTCCTTATGAGGCTTGGGAATGCTGTTTTCTTAGTTTGAATGTTACCATGTAACTGAAGTGACACTTTTAGTGGAAATTGTTGTACTGTGGCTAACTTGTTCTCTTTTGTTTGCATTGATGACATAGAGGCAAAGATAAGTCAAAGGAGAGGTCGGTATGCGCCGGTGGTTTTGCTGCACGCAGTTTAATGCTTCATATCGTGAACATGAAAATGAACGTCCCATCAGTCCGGAGGAGAAAGAAGGTACTGCCTTCTTCCTTCTTAGTCCCTTTTTATCCTTCTCGCGTTAGATCCTTGATCTTCAAGGATTGATACAAGTCCTATCTTCTCAGAAGATTGAAAGGATTTTGAAACTTCTGTGGAAAACTGAATTTGCCATATTCATATGTCACTCTTGGATTCTTCATAAGGATGTTGGGTATTTTCAATAAATTTTGTACTAAAGTATTGGCACTTCACACTTCTTTTATTTCAAATTGTATCATTGCTTGTGAGGCGAACTTCAGGATGTAGGATATGAAGTATCAGATACTAGTGTTCTCTGAACAATAAATCTTTCTCTATTAAGTTCAAATTCTTATAGGAAAATGCATGGGATACACCTAACCTGACTTTTTAAAAGGCAACAAGTACGATTACCAAAAATATGTAACATATGATTTTCTGTTTCAAGTGAAGACACTGGTAAGAAACTAACACTGTTCTCTTTGGTGCAAAAACAATTTGTATAAGCAATTCAGATTGTTCTTGCCAATTGAATTCTGTCATAGACTAGTTCATTACTGGTAGGTTTAATATATTATTTCCATTGACTAGATTTTTTTTTTAAAAAAAGAATGTGTTATTGCTTTGCTGCTGGTCTGCTGTGCTTCGGCTGCTGACTAAAGTTATTTGTCATTACATGGCTATCAGGAAATGGTTTTGCTGTTAAAAGTGATCCCATCAAGGTACCACCTTCCATTGAAGTCCCTGAATTATCATTTGAAGAACTGAAAGAAAAGACCGACAATTTTGGGTCAAAGGCTTTGATTGGTGAGGGATCATATGGAAGAGTGTATTACGCTATTCTGGACAGTGAAAAACATGTTGCTGTTAAAAAGCTTGACGCTTCAACAGACCCTGAACTCGATAATGAGTTTTTGACACAGGTATGGTTCTATAGTTATGTTCACATCTTACCAGTTGTTTGTCCATCTATATTAATTAAGCTTTTGTTATTGACCGTTTACTCTGTCCTCTCCTTCTGTGTAGGTATCCATTGCCTCAAAACTAAAGCATGATAATTTTGTGGAGATGCTTGGATATTGTGTGGAAGGAAATCAGCGTCTAGTGGCCTATGAATTTGCTACAATGGGTTCTCTGCATGATATCTTGCATGGTATGAATACTACTGTATCACAGTAAATGCATATAAGCCCTACAATATTACTCATATTGTTACTTCAATGTTTTAAAGTTGTTGCCTGTTTCTTTCATAGCACATCATGCTCCACAAATTCACTGCAATAATGACCTGGTCTGTTTTGCTTTCACCTTTCCTTTCATATGGAAGGAAGAAAGGGTGTTCCAGGTGCACAGCCTGGCCCAGCACTTGATTGGATGCAGCGGGTTAAGATTGCTATTGATGCTGCTAAAGGGCTAGAGTATCTTCATGAAAAGGTGCAGCCTTCAATAGTCCACCGGGACATACGGTCTAGCAACGTTCTTCTGTTTGAGGACTACAAAGCGAAAATTGCAGATTTCAATCTTTCCAATCAGTCTCCAGATATGGCTGCTCGTTTGCATTCTACTCGTGTCCTTGGAACCTTCGGCTACCATGCTCCCGAGTAATTATTCAACTCAAATTCTTCATCATTATTTGGGCTTCCTGATTGATTAAACCAAGCAATCAATTTATCTTCGTTTAAAATGCAGGTATGCCATGACTGGCCAGCTAACTCAGAAAAGCGATGTATATAGCTTCGGAGTTGTTCTTTTAGAGCTTCTAACAGGAAGGAAACCAGTAGATCATACAATGCCTAGAGGTCAGCAGAGTCTGGTTACATGGGTAAGCATTTGGTTCCTGTCGAGCCTACTATTCAACTTAAGAATTTATTTCAAACTAAAGCTTAGTAGTACCATGCAATCCAACTGTTTGTGGATAATTGCTCTAAACAAAACAAGGAAAACATGTGTAAACAAATGAACAACAAGAGGTGGTTCATTGACTAGATTTTTCAAATGCTATTTCAAAATCTCAGATATACAAGTCACACCTGTCTCTCAGAAACCAGTGTTGTTCATCCTAATAGAAAACAATCACAGTTTGGTGTTTATTTTGACCTGTACTATGGTCTATGGTTGTAACTATTATAAAGTCATGCAATAGCTAGTAGCTGCCCTTCTCATTTCATACTGCTTTATATGGAGATGTTACCACCAAATCAAATTTAGGTGATCCTTCATTGTTAATTATAGTTTTTTATTTTGCTGTAATAAAGTCATCGTTAACTATCTGGATTCATGGGAACAGTTTGGCCCAATTCATGGCGATGTCTTTGCATGTTCATAGCATCTTGAAACTTTTGGTACAAAATTTGCATGCTAATGTATTGGGAGCTACTGTCCAGATTAATGACTACTTTATTGTATATTTTATCATTTTTTATTCAGGCAACACCTCGATTGACTGAGGACACAGTGAAACAATGTGTTGATCCAAGATTAAAGGGAGAGTATCCTCCAAAAGGAGTTGCCAAGGTCTGGCTCCATTTCTTCTATCCCTTGTGTGTGCATGTTTCCATGTGTTGGTTACTGCAATCTGCTAATACCAGTAAGCAACATTGTTGTTTAGTGTTTACACTAAAAATGGTTCTCTTCTGTCTGTTGCAGCTTGCGGCTGTGGCGGCACTCTGTGTGCAATATGAATCTGAATTTAGACCCAGCATGAGCATCGTAGTTAAGGCACTCTCTCCCCTTCTTCAACATAAACCGCAACCACCACCAGCCACTACTCCTGATGCAACAGCACCTTCAGATGCCTGACTTTTTCAACAAGCTATGAATCATGAATGTAAAGAGAGCCATTTCCTCTTCGGTGCGTGCGCTGTTCTGAAGTACTACCGTGTGCCTGTGAAGTGATCAGTGTCACACAAGTAACGGCATTGTGGACTAATGCATATGCACACCTTTACATAGGTTGGTACAGACAGGAGGCTCCCCCCCTTGTCATTACCGCGTGCTAAGCTGAGTCATGTCCTGCCTTCGTTGGCCGGGTGAGGTGTGCTTGTTGGCCAGCGGTCGTGATCACCTAATTACCGTGTTACTGTAACATGTGAAGGTTCTAATTTTTTTTTCAAGGTTTGTTTTTCGTGTGCATGTCTATGCGTGAGATTGTGATGACATTATGCGCATTATTTTCTTTTACTGGAGATACGCTGGAGAGCTAGATTGTGCACTGATGCTGTTCGTTGTAGCATCTGTTTGTCCAAGTCAAGGGTGACGTTACTGAAAGATGCGCTGGTCAAAGGAAAGCTTAATATCACCGAATATATATAGGGGATCTCGCGAACTATATAAAATAAACAAAGGCACCAACCATCTTGCGGGTAAATAAACATAGGCACCAACCATCTGCGGGTTGTAGTGTAAGCTTATTTGTTTTAAAACAGTTGATACTCTATCTGTTTTATAACTAAAGCCACAACTATTTTGGGACGAAGTACCTGCCAACTGTGATGTGGTTGGTTTGGGGTACACCTGATCACTTACACCCAAACTTATTTCTTTGTTTCCATGGAATTGAATTTTTATTTCATGAATTAAGAATCGCATTCCATTTCTGATCTTAATTGAAGTGTTGTCGTCGGTGAAAGCTCGATGGACAGCAATGAGATTCCTCCATAAAGGCCTTTTTTTTGTCTGAATTCATAAGAGAGAGAGTGAAGGAGATCGGTCCACCGGGGTGGTGATGAATCTCACTTTCCGTTTCTATCTCTTTTCATTTCTTACTCTCTAAATTTGACATAGATCTATACTTAAGATATAAAAAGTGGTGGAATATCAAATTCTAAGCGAAATATCCTAGTTTATGAATTAGATTCTTATTCAACCCAAATGATTCATAGCTCATGCTCTAATAGGTACCATTCTCTTTACATCCAAATGGCCTCTAATAGTATAGTCCATTCATACCCTCTCTGAAGTTACCATGTCTTCCATTTGCCCATAATCATTGGATATAACTTGGGGTAGTTTGGACAGGCCTGGGTCCACACTCCACATGTAACGTACGTCTTGTTCACTGGTCTCCACATCAGAGTCACAGCCTCACAGGCTGAGTTGCCCGCTGCGGCTCGCTCCTGGAAGATGCGGCCTCGTGGACGCTGTGCACTGCGTTCCTGCAAGCAATGACCATATGACTGCGTCAGACCAATGAGCAGCGACCGAGGGCTGTCACAATTCACAACTCACAACATGATGAAGGACGCACATGTGCTCATGGAATGATTCGTGGCCGAGCGCCCTTCACGCTGATCTCTAGATTGATGCTCACTATAAAGTTTCTCATCAAAAAATCTAAAAATTCGACGCCTATTTAATGCCACGTCTAACCCAATTGCGGAAACTCGACTTCGACCAGAAAGGATAAGCGAGGCTACCTCCTCTCAAGCCGTAGAGGACTTTGTTATCCTCGTATCTATCTCAATTCACATATGACGAGGTATATTGGGGTGGAACTTAATTAAACTAATCTACGCTCAATTTCACCTTCAGTCTTGGATTTGTGGTTAAGTTGAAGGGCAGGAAGGACCACATAGTATAGTCAAACTTCAGAAGGAGCATTTGAGCAGACGGCCGGATATTAGTAATCCTGAATTCTATCCTATATTTTTCTCAGAATTCGGAATCGGACACAGATCATGCTGGATACGTCAGATTGATATATCAGAAATCCGATTTTAGTATTCAAATTTGGATACGGTACATATATTAAATGTTTGGACTCAGATAAGAACTACTTATATAGGGTTTTTGACCCTTTCGGACGGAATAATATTGGGAAATAACTGCCCTGTTTACCCGTTGCAAGTTTGGCATTTGCTAGTATACCCTCTTCGAGCCTTCCTCACCATTTTGCTTTGCACTTTATGTTTTGTAACGGACTGGTGGACTTAGACTTTCTGGTTGTTTAGGCCAGTCCTGAGAGTTTCTTGTGAGTTTTATTTGCATAGATATTTTTAATAACATGATAGTGCATTTTATAAGAGAGAGAAGAAAAGATGAAACTCTGTTGGCATGATTACCAACTATCTATGAGTCATGAAATTAAATAGTTATAATACTATAAAATGAAGCTTTGAATTGACAGTGTGTGTTTCATCTAAATTTCATTATCTTGAAAACAAAGTCATGAAACTATTCACTAAGATGAGATTGGCCTTAGCAGGGACGGTGACTTACGAATTGGTTGGGACAGGTTAGTGCAAAATAAAAAGAGATGTTGCGATTCTGAAAGTCAGCACTCGGCATGAGCCCTTATATCATGCAATTATAGGATCCATGCTAGTCAAAATAACTCAAGTTTGATTGAATTTGTAATAAATAATATTAGCATTTATGTCTTCAAACAAAATATATTATAAAAATATATTCTATAAGTAACTAATGATACTTAATTTATATTGTTAATTATATTAATTTTTTATATAATAAATTTATTCAAAGTTCAAACTGTTTGACTCTTTGGAAAGGAAGAATTGTATTTTTTTTTATTGGACGCAGGGAGTCTGATGAGCTGTAGTTTTGGGCCCTTTTTTGATAACACGGGCCCTTAATTAGGGGACCCTTGCCAGAGGGTATAAGGCCAAGCCCAGAACTGTAGGACTTCGGGCCCAGCCCAACTCTATCTTTACTGCGACCCATCAGACAAACGGGCCGAGCCGAGCCGCCCGGCGCACCCCATCTCTCCTTTCGTCCAGCTCTCCACCGGCGGCAGGAGGCGCCGGCGCCGCCGCTAGCCCGTGGCGAGATGAGCGGCGGGAGCGTGAGCGCCGTGTTCTACGCGGACAAGTACCACCCGATCCAGGCTGGCAGCATCGACGGCACGGACGTCGCGCCCCACGACAACGCGGTCCTCCGCGCCCTCATCTGCTCCCAGGCCGGCCTCTGTGCGTGCGCGTCTCCGCTATCCCCCTCTCCGCCTACCCCCTTCCGTCTCTCTCTCTCTCGCTCTTACCTGAAACCCTGGGTTTCCCTCTCGTTTCTTTTCAGATGACCCTTTCGGCGACCCCAAGGCCTCCGGCGACCCCTACTGCACGGTCTTCGTCGGCCGTCTCTCGCGCCAGACCGACGACGACACGCTTCGGAAGGTGCGCCCCTTCTGCCCCGCCGCCTGGTGTTCCTCCTGTGGTTATGTGCTGGGTTATTCGTGATCCTCATGGTTGGGGCGGTCGATTCTCCCTTTTGCCGTTTGTGCAGGCGATGAGCAGGTATGGGAGGGTGAAGAGCATGCGGCTGGTGCGTGACATTGGTGAGTGATACCTTGCTCCGTTGTTTTCTACAGCATAGTACTAGTGTTGTAGTAAGCATAGCGGCAATGCAGTATTCCAATTGTCCATGCGAATTGTGTGGTTCTGAGAACATGAAGAAGCATACCACAACTGCTTTATAAGCTTCACTTCAATGTGGAATATCAGCTTTCTTATTAAACCAGTAGCATTAGTTTGCAATTTTCTTGAAAATTTGCTTAAGTTTGTGGTTTTATGTTGCCCAAACTGTTTCTTTTTGCAGTTACAGGTGCTTCTCGTGGTTATGCATTTGTTGAGTATGAAACTGACAGAGAGATGCGTCGTGCCTATGAGGTATCTGCTATTTATGGTTTGAGTTCTGTACTCTTGTTGTTTTACTGCATTGAGTCTGTGTTATATCTAAAAGAAAATTATACATCACTGCCTTTGCCCTCAAGGATGCACACCATTCAATTATTGATGGCAGTGAAGTGATTGTTGATTACTACAGGCAACAGCTTATGCCTGGGTGGATACCAAGGAGGCTAGGTATGTACCCTGCTCAAGTACTGTTTAGAGTTTCTTGCTCAATACTTTGTGTTGATCTTTCATGTTACTTCTAATGGCCTTTTTTGCAGGAGGCGGGCTTGGAGGAATGAAAGAATCTGGACAGCTTCGCTTTGGAGGCCGAGAGAGGCCATTTCGTGCTCCTTTGTATGATCACATGATGCCCCATTTAGTGTATCCAGTATTTTTGCCTACATAATTCATGATAATTGATGACAAATGTGCTTTGGAGTTAAAGGTTTTTGACATATCTTTTTTATACAAAATAGGCGACCTATTCCTTATGATGAACTGAAGAAGCTTGGGATCCCACCACCACCTGAAGGGCGATATATGACACGTTATCAGGTAGTTTACTGTATTTTTTTTATTTCTAACTGTTAAATGGGAGAAGTGCTCACTGTTGTTATGAAGTACTCCCTCTGTTTCAAATTGTAAGTTGTTTTAGTTTTGTCTTGAGTCTAACTTGTCTAACTTTGACCAAGTTTATGTTAACATCTACAATATAAAATAAATGCACTATTAAATATATTTCGTGGTGGTTCTAATGAATCTTGTTTGATGTTTGTGCATTTTTCTATAAATTTGGTCAAGGCTAGAGAAGTTTAACTAAGGACAAAGCTAAATCGACTTACAATTTGGAATGGAGTACTCCGTCTGATGTTCTGTGATTTAAAATTTGTCCCATAAAAAATGATGTTCTGAGTTTTAGACACGTTGTTGGCCCACAGATCCGACGCCAAATTATGCGCTACTGTTTATTGCCTGCCTCGGATCTCTACATGCTTGCATGCAGCGCATCTTAATTAGGAAGTAAATCACGCGCATCCCTTCTTTTAAGGGAATCATGTGTGACATACTAAGGATATTAGGGACATTTCTCTTCTCCACTATTCTGTCTGAAAAATCATAGAACATCACTTTTTTTTTGGACAGAGGGAGTACTATAGTGGCACTCTTTCGGATATTTCACTACAACATCCATACTTTTCACCCTTTAAAGGGAAAATGATTTGTTATGACATATTATTATAAATTTCATTCGCCATTGAGAATAGTGGGCAGTTTGAAACTTAGAATATTTGGTCAGGAGGAACCTTGTTTCTAATTTGCATTTTTTATCTGTACTAGCCGCTTCCTGTGTCCATTACTGAACCACATAGGCAGTGCCAGACTGGAAAACTAGTGCCTAACCATGGCACCTGTGTGCGTTCATACCGTGATGAAACTGTTATTTGCTTTATCTGCTGTCCCAACTACCGTCATGTTTTAACGAAAAAAAAATGCCATGTTTGTGGGGAAGGGATTTTGGCTATTTAACGGCCTGTTTGGTTCCCGGCCTGACAGGCAGCTTGATTGCCAGGCAATGATCCTGGCTGTCAAGTGACTGGGAGTGTTGCCTGGCTGTGAAGCCAAACACGCCCTTATGACATAACTGAAATAGCATTGCTTACCCTACTACCACAGGTTCCACCACCACCAAGGCGGAAGAGCAGCAAGGTTGACATTGAAGATTCACCTCCTAGGAGAAGATCCAAGGACGGTGCTGGGGTTAGTACCTACAGAAGGCAAATAAGTTCTACTGACGATGATGAAACCCCTCGTAGGAGGAAAAGCAGCCATGACGGGCCAGAAGAATCACAAAGCCGGAGGAGCACAAGATCCATTACCAGGGAGGACAACAGGTACAGCCGTCAGAGGAAGTCCAAGGGACATGACGAAGGTTATCACATGCACAGACGAAGCCAAGAAGCAGGAGAAGTATCTCCACCAGAGGAAGGCGGTAGCTACGAAAGGGAGAGAACTTCAGAAGAACCAGGTCGCGGCACTGATCGGTACCATCACCATAGGCATCACACGGAGGGTACATATGAGAGCAGATACTCACACCACAGGGGTCATCGCAAGCGCAGACGGAGCCAAGAACTGGGCGAACTATCTCCACCAGAGGAAGACGTTAGCTATGAAAAGGAGAGAACTTCAGACGAACCTGGTCGCAGCCCTGATCGGTACCATCACCATCGGCATCACAGGGAGGATACATATGAGAGCAGACACTCTCACCACAGGGAGGATACATATGAAAGCAGACACTCTCACCACAGGGATCGCCGACGCCATGGGGACCGGCATCACTCCAAGAGAAGCGAAAGCCGAGATTACAGGGACTAGGCCTCCAGTTACCTAGACTACATCAATGTTTCATTATGTAAACTCTGATCTCACAGGTATTTATGTACTCCTTGATCTAGTAAGGTCTGCTGCTACTTGTAGGCTCTTTGCCTTATAGAGGAGAAAATGAGAAGATATGAATCGTGTATTCGTGTGTCGAATTATTTGTTCGGTTTTGTTGTCAAAACACCTCCTTTTATCTCTATATTATTATCTACCTGGATGACAGGAGAGAATATACGAATGAAATACTAAGTACAGTAAAAAAAACATCGTAGCGCAGAGCTTACTTTATCTATACAAAGATGCAATTCTCACTTTTCAAAGAGTCAAATAATTTAAATTTAATGAAAATTGTATAAGAGTACTAACATTTAGGATATAAATTAAGCACTGTTAAATTAATTATTAATTACGAAATATATTTTCGTAGTAAATCAGTTGAAGACATTATAAAATTGGTTAAAGTTAAGTTAGCTTAACTTATATTGTATAAATTTTGTAGCTATATAAACTTGGTCAAAATTAAGCTAATTTAATTTAGGCCTTGTTTAGTTCACCCCGAAAACCAAATTTTTTTTAAGATTTCCCGTCACATCAAATCTTGGAGCACATATATAGACGAAAATAAAAACTAATTGCACAGTTTGCCTGTAAATCACGAGATGAATCTTTTGAGCCTAGTTAGTCCA
>Ga0182004_10004911_pt1 | contig 10840 bp, 11 predicted proteins | sample Sormic07211540_1_FD_120479 | JGI IMG/M metagenome (GOLD analysis project Ga0182004, IMG submission 120479) | Endophyte microbial communities from Sorghum bicolor roots, Mead, Nebraska, USA - 072115-40_1 MetaG | ecosystem: Host-associated > Plants > Roots > Unclassified | place: USA: Nebraska...
AATAGTATCAATCATAAACTAACTAGACTTAAAAGATTCGTCTCACAAATTACAGATAAACTGTAGTTAGTTATTTCTTTTATCTATGTGCCACAAGATTCGATGTGATCGAGAATATGAAAAATTTTGCAAAATATTGTGGGAACTAGGCCTTGTTTAGTTCGCAAATTTTCAAGATTCCTCGTCACATCGAATCTTTGGTCGCATGCATGGAGCATTAAATATAGACGAAAATAAAAACTAATTGTACACTTTATCTGTAATTTGTGAGATGAATCTTTTGAACCTAGTTACTTCATAATTGGACAATGTTTGTCAAATAAAAACGAAAGTGCTACAGTAGCCAAAAAAACTAATTTGTTTCCAAACTAAACAAGGCCTCAGTTGACTGGAAATGCAGGGCCTGAACGACTGATGCGAGCTTTTGCGCGGGAATCGTTTGCATTGCAGGGCAGGAGGAACTCGGTTCGCTTGCACAGGAAGGGGTTCGAGGAGCTGTACGTCTTCAGCCCAGGATCCCAGTACCAGTGGTACGGCAAATATGCATACGTGGTCGTAGGGCCTGCCATGCTGGAGCCTGTGATGCTGGGACCTGGAGACACGTGGCAGGGAGCTCAGCACCTGCTCAACCCCAATCTCTAGGAATGCTATGTGGGAGAACTGATGACCCTGGACATGTCACATGTTCGTGTACGTGTATCCAGATCAGCAGATGAGGCCAGGCGAGACGCAAAATAATTGGAAATCCAAATAATTAGCGAGTACAGATGTTGGAAATGCTGTCCATAGTGAATTCCTGATGACAGTGTTCAATATTAGAATTATTGGTCGATGTCGAATGCGATAATGCAAGGTGACCCGCGACCGAACAACATCTGCATCAGTGAACACCACCACAACGTTAATTTCACATCAGACCTGACTGACTAGCAAACATCTATGTCAGGTGAAAAAAAAACATATATATTGATCAGTGAAGTATCGAGAATAGCAGCATTTGCTTCAGTTGAAACTTCTCTATGTCCGTATGCTTCTACTTCACCTAAAACCAGTGCATGCGAAAGACACATCACAGGATGTTACTGTGACATTTAACTGCGAATCATGGAAAACATACATAAGAGTTAAGAGACATATCTATCAGCTGTGTAGTTTCACAATAAACAATTTTCATAGTGTCATCTGAGATAATCACTTTCTTAAAATTAGGTACGAGAAAAGAAACACTACTTCCAATTTCTATTTTTCAACCCTCAACAACCTTCGTCCATCCAAGAATGCCAATTCCTCTTTGTATACCAATACTCTACATAACTGCTCTACCCAAGCCATTCAATCCTTTGAATCTCACAATCAATCATCGCCACCTCCATCGTCAGCATCCATAGCAGCATCATCGTCATCCCCTGCATCTGCATGGTCGGCAGCATCGTCGACATTCATGAGCTCCTGCCTTACAACTTCTTGATTGATTTCTTCCAGTACTTGAGCATTCGGCACTGGCAGAAGATACTTTTCAACCTTCATAGCCTTCAGGTTATCCTCTCCAAAGAATGTGGTGAATGGCTTCGGGACCTGCAAAAAGTGCATAGTTTGACCCATCCAGATGCTGTATACTCTTTCATGCTAAGGAAACAAGATAGCAACAGTCACACACCTTGAAGAAGCGATTTCGTTCCTTGGCACTCTCGACAAGGTTGTTCCAGTGTTTATCTTGCTTCAATGTTGAAGCAGAACCTACAACCTGCGGCATGCAGATTATTATTTAGATTTACAACTAAGTACTCCCTCCAATCACAAATATAAGCACATTGAGATTTTTCCTAAGTTTTTTTTAAACTTTGACCATCAACTAACATTTTATATGGACTGACAACACAAGATTGGCATTACTCACACACACAAACACACACACACACAGCTCCTTCCAAAAGAGAATAGATTTTGCCAGCCAAAGTGTCATATTGGAGATACGTCCGTTCTAAATTTATAATGGACTTACAATAGTGATTGGAGAAAGTATATATATAAAACATGAACAAATAGCGGTACAAGTGTGTGTGTGTGGGGGGGGGGGAGGGGGGGGTATGGGTGTCCAAATGTCAATCTTGAAGACAGGATGCAGCCATGAAGTTACATATTGCACAGGACATTTTGATCTCAAAAAGGCATTCTACCATTCATCTTAGATACCATAACTATAAGCAGCATCCTTGAACAATTGTATCTACTTGCATGTATGGATGCATGAGAGAATCTCAAACTTTGTACATCTTGTTAGGCAACAGAGTTCCTTATTAAATTTATAGCCTGCACCTGCCTCTACCTCTCAGTTCAGACTAGAGTGCATATATGAATTGTGTCATGCAAACAATGGAAACTTTGAAGCTACCATAATGCAAAAACAAAATAGTAATGATAAAATTTGAAACATGGAGAACAGGGGCTTACCAGTACAGCAGATTTTGCTCTTGTGATGGCAACATTCATTCGTCGAAAATCAGAAACAAAGCCAATCTTTTGCTCCTCATTGCATCTTACACATGAAAAAATTACTATTTCTTTTTCGCGTCCCTACATACAAGCAGTCGGATACAACATCGCATCGTCACAAAAGAGCGAGAAAGAGATATAACATAATAATCACTGGTACTTGCAAGAGTATTGAGGCATAGAGGTGATTTGTACAGAATTCCTAAAATGCATTTGAACTAGTACCTGAAATCCATCAACGGTGCTTACATCTATCAATTCCTTTGATTGATCCCCAAAGGTTGATCGAAAACTGTCCTTCAATAGTTTTACTTGATGCCTGTATGGTGATATAACACCCACTTCAGGACTAGATTTGAGTTCTGGATAGCGCATTGCCAATTGGTGATACAGGAGAGTTATGAATTCCACTTCATCCTGGTTTACCCAAGAACCACTTCCAGATGGCTGGGATTCAATGCCATCAACATCAAAGAAACAAAATGGTCCAAAGCAGCTGTAGGAATGCCATGGACGTTTCCTGCTGAGACCCTCCCCATCTTGTAGTACACCTTCATAAAATTCTTTTGAAGGGAACATACTAATCTGAATGGGAATGGATAATGAATTACAACAATCATTCCAGTTTCCAGCTTCAGATATGCTGAAGATAAGAGATTCACCTCTGGATGCATGCGATATTGGATTTTAAGCATTTGCACCGGAAAGCCAGCAGCTTGAAATCTTTTGAACAAGCTTGTTCCATATCTAAGAGATAAATGAGCATTGTCTTAGCATATTACAGCACCTGGAAAATGTGTGCCGGTATAAAAAGAAGATCATCTTACCCCAACTTCTGAGCAGTCTGTGAAATGACAGTTGCAGGCAACTGAACTGGGTCACCAACCTGATAGGAATATTATTAGATATCATTACCAAAAGCTAAAGTGATTGTACTCATGTGCACAGATTAACCTGATAGGGATATTATGAGATAATAAAGTCAAGAGAAATGGTGAGACTGCGCAAAAGTGCACACCAAGAAATTAAAGTATACTTTTAACGTAAGCCCAGATAGACAAGTGCTACTATAGGTACTAAAGAGAAGAGGAAATATTCAAAATATCACCTGGGCCTGACCTCTGTCACACAACAAGGTACTATACAAATAAATAATATACATCTTGCACAGGGGAAAGCAAGATGCTTAAAGAACCGGAAAAAGAAAAAACATACAAAAAAAAGAGAAAATTAGACAACTTACAAGAAAAATTTGTCTGCAGCCATGGACCAATGGAATAAGAGTTGCAGGTTCCACCTGAAAAGAAGGGGATAAGTCTAAGCTTAGGAACTTAATTGAACAGAGGCACAGAAAATTCTATTATCCAAATTGATAACGTCAATGTTCCATGATGAAAGCAATGTTTCTCACCGCTTGTGCAGCTTCATCAATTATAACAACATCAAAAGCACGGGACATCCTGCTGAAAATTGAGGATCCACTGAAACTCAGAGTAGAAAATACCTGCGAATTTTGCTTGAAAGTGAGAATACTGAAATAGGTATAATCAGCAAACTTTTATAATTAATCAGAAGAGTACAATGGCTGCTTCGTCCAGTATTGAAGCTCTAATACGATCATATTCACCAGCACCTCGTCTCCCACCATCTAATGTGCGATCTACACCAGAAAGTTTTTGTTGAATCTGCAAGGTTGAAACCATTGTAGTTGACAGAAGTTATATAGAAAATGTATTGCAACTTTATGTCACTTACAAGGTAATCCATGGAAACTGCTTTAACAGAATGAAGGGCCTTCACTCCAATGCGCACAATTTTAGGGTTGTAAGTGTTGTTATTTTCATCTCGGATTCCTGAAAAAAAAAACATCATTTCATTACTTAATTTGTGCATGATGCTTCCTAATGATAGCATGAGTGATGAGTCTAAAAATGTATGAGCACACCAGATGCACAAAAAGAAAAACAGAGAGCAGGGTTGTGGGAGCATTGTGCCTGTACTGGATATTTAGCACCGAAAACCTTTACCTGTCTTAAGAACACGCAACACGATCTCATCAAGTGCTGAGTTGGATGGAGCACAGACCAACACATGGGCCCGATACTTGCGATTGGAACTTACGACTTCAGGTTTCTGTAAAGATTTTTTTGGCCATGTAAGGGATAAAATAGTCCAGGAACCTGAGTAAAATTTAGCAAGTATACCATATAGAAGAGTACCAGTTCATTTCCTGTTGGGTAAAATCCATCATCACCATCAACAGGCATAATCAAATCTCGAGGATTTGCACCAAGTAACCAAGGAGATGCCTTCATCCAGTGTGCACGCCTGTCATGTGAACTCCCCAGTTATTGGTGCCAACAGAAATTTGCAGTTGCATGGTGTTTCAAAAACTAGAATCAGTAATCCATCAAAATAACATAAAATTCTTAGCTGTTCCACTTCCCACATAAAAAAGCTAGAAAATAAAAAGGCTACAAAATATGGTACCATAAACAAAACAACCTTTTCCTCCCAGCACTCCCTGTTTGGAGGATTGAGATATCAAAGGAACAAAAGCAATGTCAAAACTAAGATATTTTATTTTCTAGTAACCAACACATAACCATGCAGATCTATAAGAGAAACCAGTTAAGGATGGAGCATTTCAAAGGGAAACTCACAATTTGAAGCAGCTAGATGTTATTAATCAGCTTTATATCCTTCCCATTTTCCATACCCCAGCCCAAAGTCAAATAAATATATTAGGAACTAACTAGGAGGCCTGCATTCTTAACATACTTGCCATCAATGTCCAGTTCTGGCCCATGCTTTAGAACATCAAATCCTCCTCTGCATTAAGCATCACAAAGCATATGAGATGCATGCGCGATTTAAGATTTCAAGAACTGCAGTATAATTACTATCTCTCATATATGATAAACATGGAGCTTTTCTATCCACATAATTGGAATTACTATTCCATACACCAAAATATAAAGAATAACCAAGTGAGTTTGTTACTTGATCTGCATTCTTGCAGGAGCAGAATGGAGAACAGCACTAAGGAGTCCAAGAATAGTTTGTGTCTTTCCTGTTCCTGGAGGGCCCTGCAAATAAGCAGATAGAACTTAGAAGAAGTAACATAAATCAGCAAACTGCACATTACTCTTGAATAGTGTTGTGTTCGATCAGCACATCATTCAAAAGAAAAACATATAGCTAAAACAGCTCAGGTATCTGCAATACTTTCACATAACTAATCAAGACAGGTAAACAATAACAATGCAAATTAATAGTGGTAAAAAATAACAGACCTGGATAAGAACAAAGGATCTGCGTGAAAGACCTGCCTAGAAAAAAATTCAGTAACTATCAGACCCATGATTTTAAATAAATATTAGGAACACAATACATATACCAACAATGCGAAAATCACAAAGGATGCTCACATTGACTGCTTCTAGCTGGGAGTTATTAAGATTAGTTTTGAGGTAATCCATAAGTGGCTCCGGAACATTCCACGCACGACTTTGATCGTCACCATCCTTGTGCTTCTCAGTAGCTGAAAGAATCAAATCCTTAAAAGGTATAGAAGCTACAGAATGCATAGCTGTGAACTCCCGCATTATTGTAGACAAGCTGCAGACCTGAAAATTTAGACAAGAAAATGGCATATCAAGCAGCACATGCCGTCAATAAACGATGCAACCATGAAAAACTCAGGTGCTTGTTTTAGAACAATTGAGACTCGCCTTCAATATCCACAGCAAGCTGTTTTGACTTGCAATGGTGGAAGCAAAATGTTGCAGCCTTGTAGACTTCACAGGCTTTGCAACATTCAGATTTACAATTTCACCTGCCACAAAAGTTCTAAGCGAAATATGTAAGCCACCACCACGCTGTTCCACCAATGCAAAGGCGTATGCATTAGGGGTCGATCCCTCCTCAAACTGCAAAAGTGCAGGCACATCAGTTCATCACATAATGTACTTGGCTACAGGCTACTTGCCAGATTGATTTATTTCAGTATAGTTCATCACATAATGTACCCGGCTAAAGGCTACTTGCCAGACTGATCTAAGTATGATATCACAACCATAACTTATGGCACATTTTGCTCTGTTCTTAGAAAAAATGTCCAAAAGGTAAGAACTAAAAACTCAGAAAATACATCTATATATTTTACGGGTTTCGGTTATCAAATATTATGCAAATGGCCACCTACCAAATAAAAGTTTGACACATTTCGTCCCATCAGCCATTACCTTGGTATTTTTCATATCAGGACCGGCTAAATTACAAAATTTACTTGCACAACACTTACTTTCTCCTTGGAGAGAAGCAGTAGGTCATTCTCTGACACATTATCCTGAAAACTGTCTTCCACCGCCACAGAGAGCTTGTGGAACCCCTCAGACTCTGTGCAAGATCCCACTGCGCCCCTCCGCCAGTCCATCCCAGATTCTACACACACCACACAAGGTCAAAACATAAATAAAAAAACAATTGGCAACTCACAAGAGAAATAAGAGCAAGCAACATGCTGCATTGAGAAAGAAGCAAAGTGCAGGAGTGCGCGCCCTAACCTTCCTCCTCATCACTGCGTCCCTGGATGATCTGCGCCTTGACCTCCTCGAAGAGCAGTGGCTCAAAGACACCGAGGTACTCAGCCACCGAGTCGTACGTGTTCTTCACACGCTGCAGCACCTTGGCCTGCTTGCCGCCCTGACTCCCGAGCCAGAGAAGGTTAGGGATTTAGAAAAGTTTGTTATGGATGGTATGGCGGGTGGGTGGTGGGTGTGGTAAGGTTGATGTGCGTACCTTGGATTCGGTGACGAGGCGGAGGTAATCCCAGCTTAGGACAATCTTTTGGAAACGGTCCATGGTGGAGGAAGTTGACGTGCCGCCACTGGACTTCTCCACCGTCATTGGAAGGGCGGCCACTGGTATACCTAGAATTTTAGCTTAGGTTATGCCAAGACTGTTAACATAACAACTCCACGAATATCTGGTAAACAATTATTAAATTTGCTGACTGATTCAACGATAAAATACCAAAAACGCAAGGCATCAGCAATCAACAATGCATCAAAAAAGACCAAAGATGGGAGGCAGTAATAAATCAATTAATAACTACTTTGAAGTTTATACATAATTTGTATACTGCTGACCATCAGCAATCAACAATGAAGTCTGAAACAATTACCAAAGAGGAGAGGCTGTACGTCAGTTTGTTAACATTGCATTTCTTTTCTACACTGTAGTTTGTACTATTGTACATCAACCAGCAAGTGGTTCACATCCAGAGTGCCAAATAGAGACAGGAGCTATGTTGCTTCAATACTTATCATACGTCATGTGTAACGGACACCCAAACACCGGCGGAGCCAAGGCCCGGCCACCCTCGGCAGCTGGCCGGGCTCCCACAGGAACAGCAAAGGCGGGAGGGGAGAGGGAGGTGCGTACGCAGGGTCGTCGGCCGGTGCGCGGAGGACGCAGGCGAGGGCGCGAGGCGACTGGCGAGAGAAGGTGGGGGGAAGCCGCCGACGCCGCCGCCCTGGGACTGCCCCTCCGTCGCTGGACGCCGCCGAGGGGGAGCCGCCGACGCGCGGAAGATGGAGATGAGCGTCGGCGCTGCGCTGCAAGGAGCCGGCGGTGCGTGGGTTTAATGGGCCACTAAATAAAAGCCCATATAATTTTCTTGTCTCTTTTCTTTTTTATTTTTTTAGCAACTTCTATTTTTTTCTAACATATTTTAACAAATTAGCACCTATATAATTAATATATATATATAATAATATATGTTAGGATCATATCATCATACTAATGTTCTCAGAGCCCAATCACATAACATTGTGACATAATGATTTCTCTAAATTCTAAAAATATTTTTTAAAATACAAACCCTATTAGGAAAAATTATGAAAATTTTCTCTCACACATTTCCTATAAAAAGGAAAGAGGGGAGATAGACAAAAACTTATGTATTCATTTGCTCTTTCTCAATTACTCTTCACTCTCTTCTTTATTTATTCAATTTAAGATCAAAATTGTAATGTCAACTACATCATAGAACTCTTGGATTAGAAATGCTTGAGCATGCTTTAGTCAGCGAGTCACTGCTCTCTCAGCACTTAACCCCTTTTATATTCTTTCATCAAGTTTTTCTTGTTAGTATTACTATGGCATTACGCCCAGGCTTCATAAAACTTTTGACTTCGCCACTATACCAAAATACACAAATTCTCCACACAAATGGCTATGATCTTTTTAATGATAATAATTAAATCTAAAATAAAATAGTGACAGTGATTAAGTGATATTCAAGAACTTAATACCACAGTACAAGTACATTACAGATAAGAATGCTTGCCAGCTAGCGATCAACACACACATAGTAATAGCAATAACGAATAACACAAAAGAAAATATCTATGGTTAGGCAGACCGGAGCGCTGAGTAAAGGGACACGGGTGTACCGTGTACATATGTACACCGATGATTTTTGCAAATTGTTGGAAGGTAGTAGGAATCTGCCAGCAATTACAATATTTTCAGTTACGACTTTTCAGCAAAGCAAGGGCCTCAAATAGCCAAAGCTTGGTTTCGCATAGCAGCCAGGGAAGAGAAGGGGTGAGAATACCTGGTGGGTACTCGTCGCTGGCGAAGAGAGCAGCGAAGGCCTCGGCACCTGGCGTAGGGCCGCGGCGGCAGCGAGGGCAGCCGTAGCCCACCTAGTCGGCGCAGAGAGGGAGAGAGATAGGGAGGGAGGGAAGTGCGAACGCGAGGTTACCAAGGAGAACTCATGCGGTGGCGGCGGTAGCCCAGCAGCTTTGTTTGGCCTAGCGAAGCGTATAGATGGGCATGCAGCCCGAGGCACCACGGCCTGCCCCACGACATGACATTTTGGCCCGGTCCGAGCATGGCCCGGACCGGTAATTCGTAGGCCCGGGCTGGCACGGCCAGGTGGTGCAGGCCGTGCTTGGGCTGACCTCTGAGCCCGCGGGCTGGCACGACCCAGCCCGGGTTTTAGGGGTCAGCCCGGCAACGGCCCGGTGCCACCTTCGCGGGCATTGCACAAATAGCTTATTTTTATGTTACATGTCTTTTGATGTCATTTCTATGATCTAAGACTGACATTGTGAATCTGAGAAGATGAGAGTTGTAAAAAAATTGATTGTGGCATTATGCTGGTGAAGTGATCATTGTCATTATGTGGTCATTTTGATTTTTTTTTTACAAAACCGGGCTATGGGCCAGCCCGGCTCGTTGAGCTACGCGGGCCAGTACGGCACGAAGTAAGCCCATGGGCCTGTGCTTGGGCCGAAGGCCAAGCACACAGGCCGCTGAGGCACGACACGGCAGGCACGCAGGCCAAGTCCGCATGGCACGGGCCGGGCTGGCCCGGCCCAGCCCGATGGCCATCTGTAGCGGAGCCTAACCGGACGCCTTCTATGCTGTTTTTATTTTCACACAATCATTTTTTTGTATTTCATTCTTTTTTAAGATTATATTACCTTTTTTAAGCAAAGGGTGAGTACTTACGTCTTCTAACACACGTGACCCATGCTTGTTCGCTTCGAGTGTGATTTGGGAGGCTACCGGAGCACGGAGCCGGACGCCGGGGCTTTGGGCTTAGAGTTGGGACTTGGGAGTGGCCACGGGCGATGGCGAACGACCTCACTAAATTACGGACGTTCACCCATATCAAATCTAACGATCAATTTCAGACATACCTTATTTAGATAAAAAAAAATCCCACATCTTTCTCTTTTTAGCAACCAGCCACACATGCGCAGCGATTCTTCCGCACTTCCACATTTGTGCGCGCTTTTTAAGGATGACTAATGTCATAGAAAAAGAGAAATATTTATTTCAAAATACTATAACTTCTGAACGGCGTATCTTTTTAAAATTTCGTCTGCACTGATGTGTTCTACACGACGAGACGAACGAAACTAGACCCCACTTGCACATGTTTCGAAGATTTATTTTTTCTGCTACCAATTTATGTATATTAACTTACATCATATAAATTATGCTATGAAGTTATAAAATATAACTTATGCAAAAAACTTAAAATCGTAAGAGTTATAAAAACACCTTTTATGTATAAAAAGTCATTAAACAGAAAGAAACAAATTAACTAACTTGTGCCAAAACTGCAAACACAAAAGTCATTTACAGACACGTGAATGAACCAAATTCTAGAAATACAAAAATTATGAAACACAACTTATGTAACTTATAAGTTATATAACTTGACGAATGGCTTAGATGTAAAGTTAGGTGTATAAGTTATATTCAAAACTTAAATGTACAAATTAGTATCACAATATATTAGTAGAAATATGCTAAGTTATAT
>Ga0182004_10004912_pt1 | contig 10840 bp, 8 predicted proteins | sample Sormic07211540_1_FD_120479 | JGI IMG/M metagenome (GOLD analysis project Ga0182004, IMG submission 120479) | Endophyte microbial communities from Sorghum bicolor roots, Mead, Nebraska, USA - 072115-40_1 MetaG | ecosystem: Host-associated > Plants > Roots > Unclassified | place: USA: Nebraska...
GCACATGCCCAGCCTTTAAATTATTCCCATGGACCAGAAGTTTGTGTGGTACTGTTTCTCTTGTATGATTGATGCATGTACATTTCACGTTCAGTGTATGTGCACTGCTAACCAGGACCAATGGCCACCAGTGTATTTATGCGTATTCTTATTCTGTTCTTTATAAGTTATTCAAGGCTGTTCGTCGCCACTATGTTATGTGATGATTCAGTAATGTTAATGCTACTATCTAAGGAAAGCCTGAAATGTTTTCCACATTCTGTTCCTGCAGATCAAATGGTACTACTACTTGATCCTAGGCATCGTTGATGTCGAAGCTAACTATATTGGTATGCACCTTCCACTAGTGAATGTAAAGAAGGTGTTTTTTTTTTCAGAATTGTAGTTTCATTTCCTTTTCTTGTGTATATGCTAAGTTGACTTGTTTTTTATTCACACAGTTGTGAAGGCTTATCAGTACACGTCCTTGACCAGTGTGATGCTCCTGGATTGTTGGTCTATTCCATGTGTCATTGTGCTCACTTGGATCTTCCTGAAGACAAAATATGGGCTGAGAAAGTTCATTGGTGTTGGAGTTTGCGTGGCTGGCCTTATTTTGGTTGTATTTTCTGATGTGCACTCTTCTGATCGAGCAAGTAAGAACATGCTTCATTTTTTCTACATATGGAATTGCACTATTACAGTTCTGATATATCCTTAGTGCACAAAGTGTTTTTGTACTAAATATCTGAGTTATAATTTGGCTATTTATTTCTCAGTTTTTTTGGGGGGTGTTTGTGACCTTAGAAACTCATACTTGATTGTCTGATCTCCTCACACTGAGCTCTGCTAGGATATGGAAAATGGAGAAAAAGTGCTGAATTTATCCCAAGATAGTAGTGTAATGTTCCAACTCAATTTTACCTTACACTTTGGACTGTCTTGCAGAAGGACCCAACCCCTTGAAAGGTGATTTGCTTGTCATTGGAGGCTCCATGCTTTATGCCATCAGCAATGTTACCGAGGTAGAAACAACTACACTTAGCTCAAACTGATGACAATACAATTCTCCTTCAGCATACTTCCATCTGGACTTGATTCTTGTTAGCATATGCATGAGTTGATTGTTACCACTTTTTTCCATGTTTGTGAAATGAATATTTGTGTCGGTTGAGCTTTGAAAATCTTTCTGCAATTTTAACCCTCAAATGTCTCATTCTCTTTCCTAACATATAAATATATGCCTGGAAACTTCAAGGATTTCTGTCTACAATATTTCAGGAGTACTTTGTCAAGAAAAGCAACAGAGTTGAGGTGATGGCAATGCTAGGTGTTTTTGGAGCAATTATAAGTGGTATACAGATGTATCCTTTGCCTTTTAAACCAATAACTTAGCTTGATTCAATACTGAAAGCTTCTTTTCCTAGTTTCTTTTATTCATAGTAGTTTCGTCTGCAACACTTCTACAGTTCTACTACAAACAAAAGAAATAATTAGCTATTGAGAAATTCAAGTATATCAAGTCATCAACACTTGTGCTTGATGGTTTGAACTAGACAGATTTTTAGTAGTTCATATTTCTGCTGATATGCAATACAGCAGTATAAACACTTGCTCATAACTGGTTCTACACGATCATCAGTACTATAAGAATCTCCCTTCTAAAATAAGTTCATAAGTATGATGTAGGAACGTGTGAAACAAGATTTTGTTTTTACCTGAATGAAATGGGAATTCTTTTGACTTCACATTGCCACATGTAATAGCAAGATTCTACAATCCCACATTCCATTTCCTTGACAATGATATAGAAGCATACTTGAGCAAAAAGAGCTCAGATCGACTCACTGGACTGCTGGTGCGGTGAGTCTCCTTATATCTCTGTGCCTCGGGCAATAATTTGAGGTCAAGCATGTTACATTAGATAGTCACCTTGTCAGTTATTATTCTTTTTTACTATTATATGTACTTTTATACCTTTCAGATCCTTCCCTTCATAGGGTTTGCATTGGCAATGTTCTTGTTCTACTCAACGGTACCAATTATACTCAAGGTATAAATCACTTTATCTAAGGAGAAAATCATGATTTCCAGAGAAAAAAAAATACACAAGTGTGCATTTGATTGTTACAGATATGTGGTGCAACCATGCTTAATCTCTCACTCCTGACCTCAGACATGTGGGCTGTTCTAATACGTATTTTTGCTTACCATGAGAAGGTACGAGCACATGGATTCCTTTCTCTATTCGCTTAACACATTTGCCATTCATAAATTGATCCGATGGAAGCAATCTCTGCACATGAAGGTTGATTGGATGTACTTCGTTGCTTTTGCTGGCACAGCAACTGGCCTTGTCATCTACTCATACAGGTACTGTGCATTTTCAGTTTCTATTGGCCCCGAACATGGATAGGTACAGAGTAGCTATTTACTGCACGGTGTTACTGCTCACAAATTTAAACTGCTGCAAGCAGGGGCTCAAAGCAGATTTCCGAAGAGACAGCACAGGTTACACAGGCCATGGATGAGGAGGCCGCAGCGGCAAACAGCACAGCACAAGTTCCTGGTGTCGGAGATGGTGGGCCAGCCTCCAACAAGGACTTTTCATTAGCTGCCACTGCCTCAAGGTAGTCGGCAACCGGCTGCAAAACTAGACTTGCAAGAACATGTATACAGTGGTGGTTGATGTAGACGGTTGGACAAGCCTTTGGTTGTGAGTGATGTTTTGCTATCAGATATGAGAGAAGGGGTTAGGAGCTAGGAGAAGTACATGTATAATATAGTTCCTTGTTCGATATAATTTATATATACGAAATGGAAATGTATTGTTCAATTAATAGTCTAGATTAAAAACTACAACTATTGTGACATACAACACATGTCTTGCAGGGAGTCCGGATTGAAGCTTAGGAAAATTAAGATCCAATCCATACATTCATAATTCAGTTTATTTGCAGCAAAAAGAATTTCAAAAGGAGGTAAAATATTTTCTTTTATCAGCCATCTATATAGACCATATAAAGAAATTTGAATACCAGTTTATACATAACCAATTTCTCTAGCATATGAACCCAAATGACTGTTTGATGCTTGTGGACAAGGTAAATACTAAATGACAAAAGAAGACGCCTTGTTCAAACTTGATAATTGATTTACTCATCATCTTATACTGGAATAAGAATCAATGGTCCATTCTTTCCGCTCTTGATCAAGTGCTTGATAATTGATTTATATTACTCATCATCTTCACCGTCTTCATCCATTCTAAGACCAGTTTGCGTTTTGCCTCCTGTATGCGCCACCTCTCTTGAAATCAATCAACAAGCTGTTGAAGTGTGCTCAAGTTGATCAAAGCTAATCATATGGGATGACACAGTTGTTGAGTTGTGCTAAAAAATGACCAGTGAACTGTCCAGATAAGTAGTATGATGGATGGTTCACCATTATGGACTTGCAATTAGCATTTGCAGGAAAAAATCTGGTGAGTCTATGGAGTAAGTTTCCAATCTGACTTACGAACGGTCTAGAATTATGTTTGCAAAACAGCCCGAGAAGAAGTATATGCAAGCAACACCGAGCAATATCGATACTTGTTACTGAGATAGCATTGGTTTTGGATATAGAACAATCGTCCTCAAACTTGACTCAATTTTGATACATAATGTGAAAATCATTCTCCAAAAATGAGCCAAGACTCCAAAAATGCCCCTAAAAGCACCCATTAAACAATTCAAGCAATTTGTGGTAACCAAACCGAGTTGGGTCCTTGCATAATAGTCACAACATATTTATGCATCAATACAGCCTTTGTCTGAAATTTAGAATAATATCAATCTTAGCATTAATAGTACACATCCCTTCCAAAGCAAATCATAGGAGCATTATCCATTTTCTCGATAATTTTAGCAAATCGGACGCCACACTGTTTAAGTTCTCTTCATTTCAGAAAAGCCATAACAGAAAGTATTGTTTGCTGACTTTTTGTAAGATAAAAATATTACTGAATGGATGGTAGATTCGGCTGATAAGCTCAAGTGAACAACTTGAGGTAGAGTATTCCATTTCCATGCAGGCGTGCACTTTGATGTGATTGAGGTTTCGCTTCTTTTCTTCTTTCTTGCTCATTTTCTTTGCATCATGATATTTCTTTTGATGCCTTCTACTGTGACTTATTCAGCTATTTTTCAGATATTTTCCTTCTTGGTGTGAAAACTGATAAAGCAATCCGATACTAGAAGATATGCCGTACTAGCGCTAGCGTCGTAAGGAAGCACATATTCTGGATTTGGGATGAGCACTAGTGCCATGGCCCATAAGTCTTACTATAGTAGCTCTAGTGCCATTCTGCCATGATTCTTGCTAGAGCTACCATGATATCAGAATTTGTGCTTCCTTGTGAGATGCAGTGTTCTTCTGACGTAAAAACACAGAGTGATGCGTCCCACTGTTATGGACAAATTAACACGCTCATCCAAATCCAGAATACTTATGAAATTATGATCGATTTCATTTATTTATTCTTTTAGAATGCTCCATAGTTGGAAGGGACAGTGAATATGACCCTAGTTAGACTTTAAAAAGAAATTGCCTGGCAAGGATACATCGTACGAGGGGCATTAGTGGATTACCCTTGTTGCCTGCAGGGATTTACATCGTGCAGGCATGTACAATACGGCCTTGTTTAGTTCACACCGAAATCCAAAATTTTTTCAAGATTCCCCGTCACATCGAATCTTGAGACACATGCATGAAGCATTAGATATAGATAAAAACAAAAACTAATTACACAGTTTGTCTGTAATCGCGAGATGAATCTTTTGAGTCTAGTTAGTCTATGATTGGATAATATTTGCCACAAACAAACGAAAGTGGTACAGTCAGTGGCGGATATAAGCCTAGGGCCAATATGGCCATGGCCCTAGGCGTGGAAAAAATACTAGAGTATTTCTTTTGCTTTTTTTTCAGCTAAATCTACATATTAGCATTACTTTTGTTCATTAGCATGTGATCGATGTTGGTAATTCATAGTATTAGCCCTAGTCGTGAAAGTTCCTCAGCTCTGCCACTGGGTACAGTACCGAAATCCGAAATCTTTTCGGAACTAAACAAGGCCTACAAATATATACAATCACCAGAATTTTGTTTCATCTTCTCTTCAGGGAAAAGGCCAAAATAACAGTCCTCCTGAGATTGCGATGACATCTACAGGGCAACGCAGTTAGGTGCAAAGGTCTACCACTTTGGATTTTGACACGCAACGCCACTCTGACTTTTCGCTCACACCGAGCCATTTCTTGAGAAGCTTGAATACATTCTCATCAGACAGCAGGCCACGGTGGTCAGCCTCGACGCCAACTCTTTCTTTCGCAGAGAACCCATCAGCCTGTCAACACACATATGTGGTAAGTACACGTAAACCTGCTTCTGTGACTGATCAGTGATCGCTGAAGAAATCAAGCAAGAGACATGCCATTATAAAGCCTCCTCCAAATGAACTTAAAGGCATCTAAAAGTATCTAAAACTACTACTGACCAGGTGTGTATATTGCTACATATGTCCAACCTTTAATGCAAAAACCATTCCTAGGCCAAAAGAATTTCACTTCTTGATATTTTGGTCTGGCATTTGAATGGGGATTGTGTTGAACTAGGGCCTTGTTTACTTCCACCCAAAAACCCAAAATTTTTCAAGATTCTCCGTCACATCGAATCTTTAGACACATGCATGAAGTATTAAATATAGACGAAATAAAAACTAATTGCACAGTTTGGTCGGAATTGACGAGACGAATCTTTTGAGCCTAGTTAGTCTATAGTTAGACAATAATTACCACAAACGAACGAAAATGCTACAGTGTCGCGAAATTTTTTCCTTCGAGAACTAAACAAGGCCCTAGGTGTCTTTAGCAAAACTATGAATGCAGTGCTTAGCATATACATGCAATTACAAAAGGATGGTTATCATCTTACCCGTGCCGATTCTGTGGGAACTGTGCCATCTCCATCCACGTAAGTGTATGCCGGCTGAAAATGGAACACCCATGTGTCATATTCCCATGAAAAGCCATTGGAAGTTTACAGCCAGAACCTGATGAATTTCAAGCAAGAGGGTACAGTACCACTGTGTGACACACTTCCGACAGATCTCCAATCGGGGAGCTTTCTGAGCCATAGCTGTGGAAAATAGCAATAATAATAATACACTTAGAGCCAGAGGAATGAAATAAAATATTTCAATTGGCAGACTTGTCACTAGAGTATTTTCAACAAAACAATTCTTAAAGTATCCTCACTGAAAAAAAAAAGTATTCTGAACACAAGTTACAGCTCCAGCTGTGGAGCTAGAATATGTGAATCTCTTTGGACAAACGACTGACAAGGAACTGCCTCATTTTTATTTGATCATAATTCATATTGGCTATTTCTATTGAACCGTCTCAACTAGATCCTAAAGTTTCTCTACCTTGAAGTTTCTATGTTGATAACCTATAAGCCTACAGATAGTTCAAATAAGAATGATGAATATCAAAATAAAAATCTAGAGCGGAAAGAAAAACTACATGATGCGACTATCAACTGCCATCATAAATTCATAAATCATAATACTCACCATACATCATATGGAGTTTCATAAGATGTCCCGTATATATTGTAAAAGCTCACAGAATCTGGTAATTCAGCATTGTCTAGGATCTGGCGGGTCTTGGTGGCCCATTTGAAGACTGACATATTGAATGGTAGCGCTACTTTCTTTCCATTATACGTGAGCTACAGAGACATGAGAAAATGGAATGATCAGGTATCAGTGGATTAAAGAGTTACTCATACTAGGAGACATGCATAGTCATTGGGTATGAATTTCAGTGCCTATGCTGTAAGTGTGGGATTCTTAACTTTTAGTACCAAAGTCACTTTGCATTGATAATATATGTAATAACTGATAACAAATGCACCAGAAATATAATATGATAAAAAAAACATTGTTATCTTAGAATCTACCTCATTATTCCTTAAAGCTTCTTCAAACAAGGACACACAATCAGTCGCTTCATACTGGACAAGCTCCACAATCCCATCCTTTTCAGGATCCTTACGCCAAACCTGAATAATTGGTTTTTCCCTCCACTTGAATTCCGGATTTGGTAACATTTCATAGATTGATGGGCATTCAACAAGCTGCATATAATAGAATAGATTAAAAAGGGGAGGTTAATACAACTGCAAAGTTTTAGTCTTGTAGAGGTTGTTGGCTATTAGAACATGGTGAAGAAATTGTTCTAAAAATCATGGTAAAGAAATACCAGTTGATGCATTGCCCATCTAGATACAAAAAAGAAGCTCTCAAAACCATAAACAAATTGCAATCCAGTAAGTAGAGAATCATTGATGCATCCAGGGGCACCTGCAAGATAAATTTACTAATATAAAACAGATAGTCTGTCAAAGGACAGCAATAATAGAATAAATCAATTGAAATGTCCAATAAGTTACCTTGAAATGGACAAGCAATGCAAATCCATTTGTTGACATACTTAGTGAATACCTAGAAAATGGGGAAAAAATTACGACATGGATGTTTATGCATAAGCAAAAAGTATAACAAACATGAAAACTCACATCAGGATTCATAGACATGAAGCAGCGAACTAGCAATCCGCCCATAGAATGTGAGATTAAATTAACTTTTTTCCCTCCAGAGGTCTTATAAGCTGTCTCAAGTTTTGTTCTCAAACCAGCCATCGCTTTGTCTATCCTGCCAGATAAAACCACTGTTACAGCATCTTGTGCTTGCAGGACAGGTCGACAGTGAACTATTGGTCCACTCAATATTGATGTTACCAATTCAACACACAACGGCATACAAAGGGATCCATATATAGGAAAGTACCTGTTGCTTTGGCGAAAATCATAACCATATCCAAATAGTGTGGTCCCTTTCTCGTATCCACAGTTTATGAGCATATCAATCATATCATGGAAGTGATACACCATAGACAGATGGAGAAGTTCTACAAACTGAAGCATAAAATAAAAGGAAAAAAACATGTCACTGAAAATCTATGCTCTTGAGCTCTTCAGGGGCAGACCACATAAAGTTCAAGATTCTATGTGATTCTGAGCATCAATTTGGACAGAAAAGTAAAAGTACTATCAATCATTTTAGTCAGTGGCAGTACAACAAAAAACTATATAGCAGCTGTATTGATTCCATCAATTGCTTAAATGTGCTCATGTATACTTCATGTGCAAGGCATGACTACCACTGTCTCACTACTCTAGTTGTTGCCAGTACTCCACATAAGCCCACATATGCTGCATAGATTAGATGTCCCCAGTTCCCAGGGTATGTGTCCCTGGGAAGTTTACTAACACTCTGGGCACCAAAAGCATGATTGGATGCACTAAAAACCGATCTACTTCTTTTTGGTATTTTAGACTAAATTCTTTTGTTCCTCGATGCTCAATAAAACCCTCTTTTTTTAAGATAGAATCTTCCTCCGGGCTGAATTCCAAAAGAGAGAAACAAAAAGTTTCATAAAGTTCATTGAATGCCCTAATCTTATTAATTTAGGCATTAATATCAGATTTAGATATCTATCTTTGTCTGTCCATGATCCAAAAGTATTTATAGTGCACGTCTACCAAATGTCTATTCCTGTCTTTTCAACAAGGAGAAAAGATGAAAAGGGTGCTCTTATGGCAGTGATAACAATCACTAGTTCCTCTATATGGCCGTTTCATCATGTCCCCTTCCTATCCTCACCTATTCCCAATGACCCAGTGCAAGGCGACTCACTCACTCCAAATATCGTAAGGCCACCGGTCTCAAAAAAGAATATACCATGCTTAGAAACCAAGAAAAGGCTTTTTTTTTAATACCTCCCACTAAACTAATTAATGACCAAAAAAAACAAGCCGCAATTGAACCAACAACATAGGCTCACCCAGGAAGGATCAAGAATGTCGATGGCAAACAGGCCATGGTCGTCCTCCGGTACAACAATCTCCACATCGTCGTCCAACGACTCCACATACCCTGCGGAGGAACAAGCAACTCAGCTGGGGCGTTCCAGCTGGAGGAGGATGAGGCAAGGCAACCCACCGGTGTCGGCGTTGTAGAGCGACCAGAGGTACTTCTTGAAGTCGAGGTTGGCGAAGAGGATGCGCACCCAGACCCGGAGGTCGAACTTGGGGTTGGACTTGCGGCGCGCGTTCAGCACGGAGCCGCCCATCCCGGACACCAGCAGCACCGGCTCCCGGCCTCCCTCCTCGCTGTCGTCATCCCCGACCCGTCTGCCTCGGCGGCGCCCGCGGTGGAGGCGGCGGCGGCGGCGGCGGAGCACGCGGACGCGCAGTCGGAGCGCCGCGCCGAGCATGGTGGCGCACTGGCACTGGCAGCGGCGAGGCGGGCATGGGGGGCGAGCGCGGAGCGGAGCGGAGTGCGCGTGGTATTAATGGGCGGGAGGCGAGGGGCGCAGGAGGCTTCTCGACTCTCGAGCCGTCGCGTCGAGCGAGAGAGCGGCCGTGGCCCGTGGAGGCGTGGACCCTCGCCTGGTCCGGTCTCGCCGGCTCGCCGCGCGCGACGACAGGAGTCGGTGGAATGACCGGTCGGGAGAGGCGAGCGATCCCATCCGTTGGTTTGGGCGATCGGACGCTGCTACTCGGGCGTACGAGCGCACTGACTGACATTCTGACCCCAGCGTTGGGAGATGTCTGTCCGGATCGGAGAGGTATATTCTCTTTTCCTGTAACACTCTCGGTGGGCCTACGGGACACCACACCGGATGGCGTGACGGTTTTGTTTGTTTGGTTGAAAAGTTATAACTAAAAATATTATTAATTAAATTATAATAAAAAAATTGATAAATAATCAATAGATTTGACGTATAAACTCATCGCTGACGGGTGAGCGCCATGGTTGCTCTCTTTCCTCTTTTCTTTTCTAGGCCACTGCTGAGTCGACGTTTCTTGTGAGCACTTGCTAATACCCGCTCCAGTCCGTTTTAACTGGCGTGAGGAGCTTGATTCCAGATACCAAGAAAATTTACCAAGAAAATTTACCAAATAACGCGCTTAGGAGTATGCATGGAAAATTTACCAAAATTTTAGTTCCCCAAAATTTTGCAAAACTTTTCAGATTCTCCGTCACATCGAATCTTTAGACGTATGCATGGAGTATTAAATATAGATGAAAATAAAAACTAATTGCACAGTTTGATCGGAATTGACGAGAAAAATCTTTTGAGTCCAGTTAGTCTATAATTGAACAATATTTGTCAAATACAAACGAAAGTACTACTATTTTTATTTTGCAAAATTTTTTGGAAGTAAATAAGGCCTTATATTAACTCAGCCTCATGATTAACGTCCGTGCCCGCAAACCAATGCATCGCCCACGAAACTAGTGGCTGCTCTGCTTCGATGCATAACCATGTATGCATGCAAGGCTTTACTTTTGAGTAGTTTTTGTGACCAAAATAAAAAACCAGCACACGCCAGTTAAAATGAACCGAGGTAGTAGTAGTAATTCAGACGGTGACGCAACTATAGGACAATGACTCATCTATCTACCTGGCACCCTTAGGGCTTGTTTAGATTGGAGATAAAAAAAATTTGGGTGTCACATCGTATATGTCGGAAGGATGTCGAGAGGGGTTTTTAGAAACTAATAAAAAAATAAATTACATAGCTCGCCAGAAAACTGCAAGACAAATCTATTAACTATAATTAATTTGTCATTAGCACATGTGGGTTACTGTAGCACTTAAGGCTAATCATGAACTAACTAGGTTTAAAAGATTCGTCTCGCGATTTTCAACCAAACTGTGTAATTAGTTTAATTTTTTATCTATATTTA
>Ga0182004_10004913_pt1 | contig 10840 bp, 11 predicted proteins | sample Sormic07211540_1_FD_120479 | JGI IMG/M metagenome (GOLD analysis project Ga0182004, IMG submission 120479) | Endophyte microbial communities from Sorghum bicolor roots, Mead, Nebraska, USA - 072115-40_1 MetaG | ecosystem: Host-associated > Plants > Roots > Unclassified | place: USA: Nebraska...
CTTCGAGCCGACGATGATGGCGCAGCTACATCATCCACCTTCTTGAAGGCATCATCGAAAGATCGGTTCATCGCACGGGTCCTTAGAGGTCGTTTGGGGACAAAAGTCCTTGAGCCTTCTTTGACGTTGTTGGTGTCCGTAGACGTCATGCCCTCCTTGGAAGCTTTGTTGTTGGCCAACCCCCATTGAAGCCGCTTCATGCTCGTGTTATGCCTGCCTGCGCTTCAGCTTTCTCCTCGCTTGAGTCTGCCCACCTCGAGTGTTGGTGTCGCCATAGTCGTTTTCTTCTTCGTAGTGGCTACCTGGCTGCTACCGGATACATCTTCTTCGCAGTGCCTACCTAGTCGATGCGGTTGTTTTCCTCTTCGTAATGACTACCTCATCGTTGTGGATGGATGGATGGTTGCTGAGCTCTCCACAATGGCTACCTGGTAATTTGTGAATAGATTTCGAGCTCTCTGTGGTGGCTACCTAGTCACTCATGGATGGATGCTAAGTCTCTTGGTGGATGCTTTACCATTGTGGCTTCACCCACCCCTTTCTTGGCGACCCTTGCGTGAATGTAATTTTTTGTGTGGCAGGTATAGTCGGTTAGTTTAGAGGTGGAGGTCCATCCTCCACCCCCATGTATTCTTGTTGTTCGTTATTGTCTTTGGGATTCCGCCAGTAATCCTAGGATTACATGTGAGTCCATGTATCCGTGTTCCGGCCTTTCTCTGGCCTTTCCTGTTAATGAATAACGGGTTAAAGACCTAATCACGAAAAAAAATCTTTGACCCAATTTCAATGTCAACATCCAAAAGAACCCTTATCTCATCTCAATCTCCTAGGAAATCACCATCCAAATTTTAGCTTGATGAAGCTAGAAATTGAGATGCAAGAGTAAAGCCCACAGTCTTGCAGGACAATTGTAAGCGATGTCGTGCTCGGCTTGCAATGTAGTCCGGTTTTGGTAAGTGCTCGCACCAGGGAGCTTGTCGCGCACGGGGTAGACTCCGGCAGAAGATTCGGTGTCACGCACGATTTGTAACTTGGCGTGGGGATCATGTATCCTTTGTAAGCACATCTATATAAGCATGAATTAATAAACTCTGTGAGAAGCTGTGGCCATAGTGTAGCACAATATTGTTTTGTGTTTTTGTTTCCATCCACTAAACCCTGTCATAGTCACCACGGTCACCACCAGAGTTGTGAGGGATGTTCGCTTGTGATTGATCGACGTTCAGTCCCAACAAGTGGTATCGGAGCCAAAGGGTTCACGTTACTAGTGTTCCATGACAAGAGGGAGAGGTGTAGAGGAAGGCAGATCGTTTAACTTGACAGGGACGTGAGAACGAATCTGCGTCGCCATGGGCTCCAGTGGGAAGGACTCCGACGCCATGGAGCGTGCGTGGAATCAAGCGGTGGGGAACTTGCTCTGGCAATGCTGACGTGCACCAATTACCAGGAGTAGTCCGCGCACGTCAAGTGCAATCTCGAAGTTATGTATCTATGGGATGAAGTGGAGCCAGAGGATGCCACGAAGGTTGAACGGCGACAAGATCATCTTTGCGGCTGGGTGCCATGATGAAGGGCGTCCCTGTCGAGATGCACTCCATGTTGTTAAACAAGAAAACAGCAAGGGAGGCATGGGAAGGGATCATGGCTATGCGGCTCGGTGCGGAGCGCGTCAAGGAAGTGAACGCACAGAAGCTGCTGGGTGAGTTTGAGGCGATCACGTTCAAGACGGGGGAGACGATCGACGACTTCGCAGTACGCATCTCACGTCTGGCCACGGATCTGTGTGGGATGGGGGAGAAGAGCGTATACGATGCACACGTCATGAAGAAGTTCCTCAGGGTCGTGCCACCTTGTTACAATCAGGTGGCAGTAACGATCGAGATGTTCTGCAATCTCAAGGAGCTCACGTTGGAGGAGTTGGTTGGACGGCTGTGGGCTGTTGAGGATCCGTTCGAGCCATCGGCGGAGCAGTTGTCAGAGAAGATGCCCAAGCTTTTGCTCTCTGAAGAGGAGTGGATGGCGAAGCACAAGGCGTGAATGGTGGACCAATCGTCGTCTTCCGGTGGGAAGGGCGGTGGTGGTAAGCATTATGTCAAGAAGGAGAAGACTGGAGCGCGTGACTCTGGGCTAAGACTCACGTCCATGGGGACGCCACAGCGTAGAGGGAAGTGCAAGAAGTGTGGCATCTACGGGCACTGGGCGAAGGAGTGCAAGACACCAGCAAAGGAGGAGCGGCAAGAGGCTGTGCACGCTGTTCTTGGAGTGAACGATTTAGCCTTGCTGGTGGCTCAGGTGTGCAATGTTGTGCGAAGAAGACCAAGTTTCGTGCAACAGGTATTTTTGAACCAGGATCGGGTGTTTCCAGCAGACTACAATGAAGGCTCTTGTGTTCTAGACACTAGCGCAACAAACCACATGACAGGGTGTCGTGCATCACTGATAGAACTTGATGAGACTGTCGGCGGAGTAGTGCGATTTGGTGACGGATCTACAGTCAAGATCGGAGGGATCGGCGCCGTGACGATCGCTGGAAAGAATCATGATCATCGTGTGCTGACAGAGGTATACTATATTCCTTCTTTGCAATGCAACATTGTTAGGGCAGTTGGAGGAGAACGGATGCCGTGTTGAGATAGACAGGGGTGTGCTGCAAGTCTTTGAACGCCGACAAGGGGTGATTCAGGAGAGAGCACTAATCAAGGCAGAGAGGAGAAATCACCTGTATGTGATGAAGATGAATCTGACTATGCCGATCTATCTGGTGAGCAAGATCTCTGAAGAAGCTTGGCTCTGGCATGCTCGATACGGGCACCTGAACTTTAGATCGTTGCGCGATCTGGGTTCTAAGAAGATGGTGGTAGGGATACCTCGGATTCAGCATGAGGATCAAGTTTGTGATGGGTGCACTCTTGGGAAGCATCATCGAGCACCCTTTCCACGAGCATCAACATATCGAGCTTCAGCAAGACTTGAACTAGTCCATGGGGACTTGTGTGGGCACATATTGCCACCCACACGAGGAGGCAAGTCATTCTTTTTGCTTATAGTTGATGATTATAGCCGCTATATGTGGCTGGAGTTACTGACAACAAAGGCAGAGGTGTTTCAGTGCTTTAAGAGAATAAAGTCTATTGCAGAAGCTAAATCTGGTAGACAATTGAAGGTATTCAGGACTGATAGGGGAGGGGAGTTTAACTCCACTGTTTTTGCAGCTTTTTGCAGTGAACAAGGCATTAAGCATAATACAACGGCACCCTACACCCCTCAGCAAAATGACATTGTGGAGCGACGTAACCAGACTATAGTAGAGATGGCTCGTTGCTTACTAAAGAGTATGAAAGTACCAGCTAAGTTTTGGTGGGAAGCAGTCAAGGTAGCAGTACACATCCTGAATAGATCACCTACAAAAATCTTGGATCATAAGACACCGTTTGAAGCATGGTTTGGGAGAAAGCCTGGAGTTCAGCATCTGAGAACTTTTGGCTACAAGGCGTATGCAAAGGTAGTTGGACCCAGTCTAACCAAATTGGCAGATAGATCAGTCCCGGGTGTGTTTTTGGGCTATGAGCCAGGCACCAAGGCGTATCGGGTGTATGATCTCATACATGACAAGTTGATCGAGTCACGGGATGTGATATTTGATGAGAAACAGAGATGGAATTGGGAGGAGAAGGAGTGCAGTGCAGCAGCAGGAGTACCTGACTTCACTGTTTTTTGGCTAGACGATACTGACGAAAATCCGACAATAGAGTCGAGTTCAGGTTCTGACCAACAGCCTTCCCCATCGCCTGCACCCTCAATTCCATCACCTGGAGGAGGTTCGGTGGGATCACCACACACACCTCAAGCATCAACAGGGTCGACACATAATAGATCCAGTGGGCCACTCCCCCTACTGGTTTATCGATTGATTCAGAAGGTGTACCTCAGAGGTTGAGAACTATAGCAAGCCTGCTGGAAGATATAGAAGAAGTACAGGGTTTTGAATACAATGGAGTTTTTCTTGTGGCAGCTGAAGAACCAAGATCTGTTAATGAGGCTCTGAAGGAGAGTTGTTGGCGAGAGGCTATGCAAGCAGAGATGCAAGCCATCAAAGCCAACAGAACATGGGATGTTAGCGAGCTTCCTACAATACACAAAGCCATAGGCTTAAAGTGGGTTTTCAAGATCAAGAAAGACCCAGAAGGCAAAATTGTGAAGCACAAAGCCAGGCTAGTGGCAAAGGGTTATGCTTAGCAGCAAGGAGTCAACTTTGATGAGGTATTTGCACCTGTAGCTAGAATTGAGACAGTGAGAGTCTTACTTGCATTGGCAGCACAAGGAAGATGGGAGGTACACCATATGGATGTAAAGTCTGCATTCCTGAATGGAGACCTTTTAGAGACTGTCTTTGTGAAGCAACCTCCTGGGTTCATTATTGGGCAAGGTGACAAGGTACTAAAACTTAGGAAAGCACTCTATGGGCTGAGGCAGGCACCTAGGGCCTGGAATTCAAAACTGGACAAGGAATTAATAGCACTGGGCTTTGTGAGAAGCAAGCTTGAACATGCAGTATATAGAAGAGGTAGCAGTAACTCTTTTCTGCTTGTGGGGTGTATGTTGATGATCTAGTTATCTCTAGGCCGAATGTCTGTGACATTATTCAATTCAAGCAGGAGATGATGATGAAATTCAGCATGAGTGATTTGGGTCTTCTAAGTTATTACCTAGGCATTGAGGTGAAGCAAGAAGATGGTCAGATCACGCTGTAGTAAAGAAAGTCTTGGAGACAACGGGGATGCTGAATTGCAATTCAAGTCCAACTCCAATGGAATCTAGACTCAAGCTCTGCAAGAACAAGGATGGAGCTGATATTGTAGAACCAACTGCATATCACAGTGTTATTGGAAGTCTTAGGTATATTGTCAACACAAGACCAGATTTAGCATTTTGTTGTTGGTGTGGTTAGCAGATATATGGAGTCTCCAAACAGAGAACACTGGACTGCAGTCAAGCATGTGCTAATATACTTGAAGGGCACCATGGATTATGGGTGTGTGTACAAGAGAGGTACTGAACTGAAACCCTTTCTGATCGGGTACAGTGATAGTGATTTTGCCGGGGACACAGAAGACAAAGAGTACAACAGGAGTGGTATACTTCCTAGGGAAGAACCTGGTGACTTGGGCGTCACAGAAACAAAAGGTTCTGGCTCTATCTTCATGTGTGGCAGAATACATGGCAGCAGCAGCATGTCAAGGAGTATGGCTTAGTCGGCTAATTGGAGATCTAATGGGAACCAAGGAGACACCAGTGAAGCTCTTGATGGATAACATGTCAGCCATTGCTCTTAGCAAGAATCCGGTGCATCACGACCGAAGCAAGCATATTGATACAAAATATCACTTCATTCGTGGGTGCATTGAGGAGGGGAAGGTTGAAGTTGATCATGTTGGGACAAACAATCAGCTAGCAGACATCTTTACCAAGGCCCTCGCGAGAGTGAGGTTTCAGGAGCTCAGGGAAGCGCTGGGTGTCGTCAAGGTGCAATAATCTTAGGGGGTGATTTGTTAGCTAAGATATTGCATATCGTATCTTGTAATCATATATGGTTAGTTAGATTACATTAGCTAGACTAGTTGGGAAACGATGTAAGCGATGTCGTGCTCGGCTTGCAATGCAGTCCGGTTTTGGTAACTGCTCGTGCTAGGGAGCTTGTCGCGCACGAGGCGGACTCCGGCAGAAGAATCGGTGTCATGCACGATTTATAACTTGGCGTGGGGATCATGGATCCTTTGTAAGCACATCTATATAAGCATGAATTAATAAACTCCGTGAGAAGCTGCGGCCATAGTACAGCACAATATTGTTTTGTGTTCTTGTTTCCATCTACTAAACCCTGTCATAGTCGCCGCGGTCACCACCGGAGTTGCGAGGGACGTTCGCCTATGATTGATCGACGTTCAGTCCCAACAACAATTACCATTTCATTAGACACGATCCATTGTGATATGGCCATATGGGCCAATGCAATCCTGTTGGCAGTAGGCTGCAGCAGTGAGCTATGCAGTTAATAAGAAGCATTTTCCCTAGTATCCCCCAATACAGCGTGATCATTCAACTTTCAGCCGGAGGAACTGATGAGAAATTGAGATGCTAAAGTAAAAAGCGACACTGCTGCATATATAATCTTTCCACGATAAATCGATAAATAATAACCAGCTAGCCGTGTTTCAGACATCGTAGCCTACTCTGTTCAAGCGGTTTTATACTGACTAGTAGAGTAGTGACTTCCAATACTAGATGCAATCGATCAAATGCTCCTCCTCTGATCCCTCTGCACCATGGAACCAAAGCTGCAGGCAACACACACCTGGAAAGATCCAATGCAAGCAACAACTCGGTCGCGTTCGTCATCCCACCACGCTTGCACTGCAGGCGTGAAGCTCGGCGATTTGGGGCGTTCGTGCATTATTGCCTATATATGCTTCCTGAGCAGCACAGGCGTCATACGTCCATACATATAACACTGTTTGCCCGCCAGCCTCGATGTCGTCGTTGCTGCCGTCGTCCCTGCCCGGGCTGTCGTGCTCGTGCAGCTCCACAATGGGCTTGATCTTGTTGTCCCTGATGGCGATGCAAATGTCGTCGAGGAAGTGCTTCCGGAGCACCAAGGCGTGCACCAGCGTGGTGACGAACAGCCCCGCGACCGTGAGCACGGCGACCGCGGACAGCGCGACGCAGAGCGTCCTGGTGAAGGCGTTGTCCACCTCGGCGGAGTAGCGGATGGACGCGACGGCGGCGCCGGTCATCGGGAACGTGTACGCCCACCACGCCAGCGAGACGTGGCGGAACCCGCAGAGGAAGTTGTCCCGCACCGCCAGCGACGCCGACGCGTACAGGAACATGGCGACGAAGTAGGCCACCCTAGCCCCGAACCCGAACTCGGGCGCCGTGATCCTGGCCAGCGCCATGCTCGCCACGCTGGGCGCCGCCACGAAGAGGAACAGCGCCGGGTAGAGCTCCGCCTTGGGCATCGTCTCGCTGGTGGTGGGGAGCCGCTGGTACAGCGTCACGAACAGCACGGTGTAGTGCGCCAGGCCGACGGCGAAGAAGAAGACGGGGCCCTCCCTGAGCCCCATGTTGGCGCCCAGCAGCGCGCCCACGAAGTTGCCCACCACGGCCAGGTGGTTGGACGGGTTGGCGACCTTGGACAGCGGCCGCTGCCCGCCGGACATCCACTGGCCGTAGATCTTGAGCTCCAGGACGAGCACGGGCGCCATGAGCGCGTACCAGAGCCACTGCGGCAGGGGATCCCTGGCCACGGACTGCGGCACGCCGATGACCAGGAGGAGGCACGCGATCCATGGCGCGAAGAAGAAGTTCACCCGGATCGGGTGGTAGTACTCGCGCCGGACGGCGTCGAAGAAGAAGGCGGCCTTGAGCGCGTACACGGCCGTGATGGCGCACATGAGCACCACGGAGATGCACCACAGCACCAGGTTCACCTTGTGGGTCATGTGCAGGAACATGGTCGGGGTCGGCGACGACGACGCCATCGTCTTCCACAGGATCGCCTGGCTGCTCACGCCCAGGCACATACCGAACGCCGACACCGGGAAACGGAGCAGGAACGGCCACGTCTTGTCCGACGGCGGCACCAGCTCCGACGACGACTGGGCACAAGGCAGGAGGAGCGATCAGTAACCTTGGAAACACAAATAAATTACTCCCTTATTTATAAATTACATACAAAGCATGTTGGCTTTTAAGCCTAATTATTCCATGATTGGACACTAATTGTCAAATAAAACGAAAATACAAACTTTAACACCTCCAACCAAACACTCCCTATGTCTCATATAGGTGACTCGAACTTATGATCCATGTTTATATGAGTTAGAACAACTATCATGTCCAGTGGTGGTACCGAGTCTGGTTTCAAGATGCATTGAGTTGTGTTGATGTTGTAATGTGCACACATATTTGTCTTGTACTGGTGTTTTTTCTATAAATTTAGTAAATTTTTGATAAAATAGTTTGATTTAGGATAATTATAGAAGTTTATTTGTCCCCTTCTCTTATATTTCACATGCTTGAATTTTAAAATGACTTTCGACAATAGTCTTATACGGCCAATTAGCTAGTACAAGTAAATTGTCACTTTTGGTGACACTACAAAAATTAGTGCTTTACATGACGTTTTTTTGGTGACGTTCTCACAAATCATCACAGAATTACATTGTCTATGCCAAGGATGATACACCTGTGACGATTAGACGTCACAGATGGCAACTCAGAAAACATCTACTACGGTGCTGACATGGATAATCGTGTCGGTCTAGTTAAAATGTTCAAAAATTTATTGCTGATTCCTAGGAATCAAACCTTGGATCTCTTCCAAAGGACTCGAGAGTGCTAACCACCAAGCTTGTATTCTGTTGTTGAGTATTGTCTATCCTACCGCAACTCAGTTCTTTGCCGTTGATACATAGTAGTGTGATTTGTTATTTGTCTTTGTATCGTAACAAATCAAATTTGTGTCCTTTTCTCACTATAGAAATAATTGTAAACTGTTAAATTATTTTTGTACCAACACATATAACATGTTGTGAGATTTGTACGTAGTTTTCTCTAACAAATTTTTTATTCTCGGAACAAAAAATTAACGAACTAAAACTATAATTTGAACATAAAATATATGTAATAACCACCATCTAAATGAAACTAAAAGTCAGACATCTAAAATTTAGCAAATCCCTTGGAACAGAGGCATCTAAAAATTGCAAAAGTGACCGTGCATGTACCTTGAGCTTGTCGAGCTCGGGGCCTTCCAGGGCGATGAAGAAGCGATCAACTTTGGGCCGCCGGAGCTCGTCGTCTTCTTCCTCCTCGTGGACCTCCGGCGGCGCCGCACCAGCCAGGTGGTTGAGCTTGTCACTGCTCATGATCATGACCCCGGTGGCGCCGCGCGGGGGCTGGTGGTGGCCGCCGGGTATGGGCTGCGAGCGGAACGCCACCGTGTCCGCCGGCTGGTGCGTGAACCAGACGCTCCCGCCTCCGTTCTCCCGCGCGGGCGGCGGCGGCGTCTGCGTCTTGCTGTTGGCGGCCTCCTCCATGGCTCACCTCACTCAGCTGACTTGCCTGTGTGTCAGAGACCTGGAGTCCTATGCGCGCAGCTGCAGCCTTGTTGTTCGATCAAGGAAGGAAGCGATCGAGCAGCAGGGGAGACCGATCGACCGGAGCATTGTGTGGGCAACGGGGCTTGTGGGGCTTTAAAATGGCCCGGCGCCAGACTACAATGATGACGGCTGCCTGACTCATGACTACCCGGCCTTGTTTAATTCACACCAAAATTCTAAATTTTTTTAAGATTTCTTTATCTCATCGAATCTTTAAACGCATGCATGAAACATTAAATATAGATAAAAAATAACTAGTTGCACAATTTGTCTGTAATTTGCGAGACGAATCTTTTGAACCTCGTTAGTCACCTATGATTAAACAATAATTGTCAAATACAAATGAAAATATTATAGTAGCGAAATCTAAAAATTTTCACCAACTAGAAAGGCCGGCAGCAAAATGTGTGTGTGCGCCTGCATGCTTGTCAGCAGCACAACTGCCCGCTGCGGATGCGTACGCCAGCGAATCAAGGCATCTGTTTCTTCTGTTTCGTTATGGAACACCGTTTAGGGTTTACTCCTCCACGTTTTTGGGGCCGGGGATATGTTTAGGCTCGATCTGATTGTAACGCGTCTCCCCCAACGGCCTGGCCAAATCGACAGCTAGCTGCTGATACATATGGAGACGATGATGATGATGATGATGATGATGACGACGCGAAATGAAAGGAAATTGTTGCCAGTTGATAGGAGCAGCCACTGCTAATTACAGCCGAACGAAAATGATGCATGGCCAAAGTCAGAGACCGTACGTACGTGGATTTTCGGGGAGCTCTCATCTCTTGTACAAGCGCTAGAACGTTTCTTCTTTCGTTATGCCGAAAAGTCAGCGAAATGGATGTAAGCTAACCACTTCCTCCTCTTAAAAAGCATCCAAAACAAATAGATCGTGGTGCTGGACGGCGAGCTCCTCCAAATCAAGAGTAAAATTCCTCTCTTCAGCCTTGCCAAGAATGTTATCATAAAAATCAAATACTGCCTTCTCATCTTGTGAGACGACCAGATCAGCACCAACCTGTAATTTTAAGATGAAGTTTTTATTTTTTTCTGAATCTGGCCTGCTGATGAAAGAACACAGTAGGCCTCATCGTCCTGAAGATAAAGAATCCTAGACCGCAATCGCTCCAACGAAGCCAAGCCAAGACAGTGAAGTTTAAGATTCCTTCTCAGCCGTTCCTCGCTATCACAGGCGTTGCAGTGAAGAAGTTCTTTTGGCCAAATCTAACTGGGCTTTAACATAATTCCATTGCCCTATCTTTGGCCAAATCAGAGTGCAATTGAATTTCACAACCTATTCATTATTCATTAGAATTGGCTTTAAGGATTGGCGTAGCTGGTTTCAAACTAAATGAGTGCGCAATTTTGGAGATGCCCTGGTTTTGGTTAGGCAAAATTTGGCTGTAAACCAATCAGGTCCTTAGTTTTTCCTGCGCCTTCCCGTTTAGAAGGTTTTAATCTGTAGTATTTGTCTCATAGTCCTGGGAAAAAGTTCATAAGCAGAGCAGTACTATACCCACTGCTAGAGAACAGACCTTTCGTCGATGTGCCAAATAAGCTTTAGTCCCGGCAATTTTGGCGACCGGGACAAAAGAAATCTTTAGTCCCGGTTAGTAAAGCCAACCGGGACTAACGGTCCCTCGCCAACGGCTATGGTGTCAGGCGCTGTCGGAGAGGGA
>Ga0182004_10004914_pt1 | contig 10839 bp, 8 predicted proteins | sample Sormic07211540_1_FD_120479 | JGI IMG/M metagenome (GOLD analysis project Ga0182004, IMG submission 120479) | Endophyte microbial communities from Sorghum bicolor roots, Mead, Nebraska, USA - 072115-40_1 MetaG | ecosystem: Host-associated > Plants > Roots > Unclassified | place: USA: Nebraska...
ACCAAACTGTGCAATTAGTTTTTATTTTTGTCTATATTTAGTACTTCATGCATGTGTCTAAAGATTCGATGTGACGGGGAATCTGAAAAATTTTGCAAAATTTTTTGGGAACTAAACAAGGCCATAATAGGGATGTGGGTGGTCATTTCACAATTTTTTTTCTGCTTGAACTAATGTTCTCTTGGTTAGGGTGCATGGTGGGTTGTGGACAAACATAATGAAACAGAGGGAGTAGTCAGCAGTTTGTCAGCATTAGCAACTACATGTAGCCCCTTTCGGAATGCATTGCTAATTATTTTGAGGTCCAGATTTCCCCTGCTTCTACCTCTTGTTGTGTTTCCTACGAAAGGATCAGTAGCAGTTCTCTTTCAGTAAGTTTCTGTCCCAAATGTTATAGGTGGGAACCACAACATATCTATGCTACTCCTTCCAAAATACTTTGATACAAATGATCCTTTTTATTTGAGCGCTTAAAAACTGACCTGTGCTTCTAAACTTAACCTGATGTTTGTAACATTGAACAGAATTTTTTGGATGCCTCCAGGGAAAAAATGGAAAGCTCTTAATCAAAGCTTCACAAAACTCACATATTTTGCTGACAAAGTAGCTTTAGCTAATATACTAGTATACTAGAGTTCAATTACTTGAAACATCACCTAGGATCACGGCATAATAACTCATCAATTACCTTCTGCGACAGAAACTGCTGCTAGATATTAGCCACCAAACCTTGTGTTGTGGACCAGTCATTGTTACAGTTGACTTTGATTTTATGATTCTTTTGATGTTCCTTGCTTTGTCAGCCATATGTGCTTGGGCGTTGGTGTACCATGGGCAACTTTAGTGTTTAGAACAATCTCTTACAAACGTAGGACCCATATAAAGGGTGCTAGCTTGGCAAAATTTCTCTAGTGTTTAGAAATTTAGTTAGCTTTGGAATAGGATCCACCCAAAATGATATTGATTATTGAAAGCAAAAATTTGTATCCTCTCTCATCCCATAAAGTCTACCGACACTAAAAGGCGGGCCCTATGAAAATTTGATTCCCTTGCATTGGTGCCTATTCTAGCCTCAGGCGCTTTCTTAGAACATAATTCAAACTATGCTTTTTAAGTATAATAGAGATGCAATCATCTCTATTTTGCAGTCTTGCAACACTGTCGGAGCTGCCCTAACAACGCCTTTCTATTCTTGGTATAATTTTTTTTTTCTTTGGTTGAATCTTTAAATATCTGGTCACAACCTTAATTATATGCATATTAAATGTTCTGACTGCATGCATGGTTTTATTTTACAATCTTAATTGCATTATTTCATCATTTTCTTATGTATGTAGTTTATTTGATGCAGAGGAAATGCAAGTTAATAATGAGGCACCACTAGTGTGCCTCAAGCCAAATATTTCTCAGTATAACTCTCCAGAGCAGAGAGGTGGAGTTGAAGGGTTTCCTGAGAATAATGAAAAAAGGAATGATATTGTTGCTGCGGAAAAAATCTGGGAGGCGTCTCCTATTCCAAATCAAGGCCTCAGCAGGCCCTTCTACCGACAAGAATTTTATGCCTGGCCATATATTCATTCAGATTATCAAATGGTGCGTCAGCCACTACCTTATGGTTTTGACAACCAATTTTATCAGATAAATAGGGACCATGGTTTCCCTATTGAAAACAGAGTTCAGTATCTTCCATTCAAGATGCTCCCTCAAGGTCACCCCCATGATGCACAGCTTCAGGAATTTCAGTATTTCGTGGTTATTGACTTTGAAGCAACCTGTGACAAGGTGAACAATCCATTTCCACAAGAAATCATTGAGTTTCCATCTGTCTTGGTTAACAGTGCAACTGGAAAACTCGAAGAATGCTTCCAAACATATGTTCGGCCGACGTATCATCAATTTTTGACCGATTTTTGCAAGGAGCTTACTGGCATACAACAGATTCAGGTCAGTGCATAATCTGAATAATCATGAGGTCGTAGTTCTGAATAAGTGTCATCATGATAGCTTAAGCTAATAGAATTTTGTGTTTTTGACTGACTAGTCATATATGTACTCAAGTGTATAGAAAGCAAGGAACCAGTATTTTCAATGCAGTCTCAGTTGTACAAGTTGTATAAACACACAAATAGCTCCCTCTGAATTTCAAGCTACCTTTGGAAATGCAGATTATGTTCATCCTTTAGATGCTGGCGAAGTTAAATGCTTGTTCCCATAGTTTGTATGTGTGGTGTGGCAACAGGTGGGACCAGGAATTTGAGATGATAGGGGCTAAACAAATCGACAAAGAAACAACATTAGATGCATGGGGGACATATGGTGCATATACCAAATTAATTTCTTGATACCATAAGGACTAAAGTGCATAGAATAGGAGCATGAGTGGGACCACGGTCCATCCAGCAAGGCTAAGCAGCAGTTGTTTCCCTTGTGGCTGTGGCACCAGCGACCAGCTACAGAGAGGGCGTGGTGCATGGTATGGGAAGGGGCGGGAGAGGAAGGGTCATGGACTTGCTGGTGGAGTGGCAGGCTGGTCCTGTCTTGCTCTTCCCCTTCCCCCTTTCTCCTTTTTCTTTCCTCCCTACTTTAGCATCTCGTTTTCTCCATTTCCTCTTTATGTTAGTATGGCGTCACCTTGCCTCGCCTCACAAGAACAGTGTTGTGAAGAGGGTAGGTTGCCATGCGTTTCCTCATACCTCCTTAAGGGCACTGCTTGGCAGCTAGTGAATTTCTTCAGAGGATTTTGCTATTACTTTTAAAAAGACTTTTGAATCAAGACTAGGGCCTGACCTATATAGGCTCACATTTGGATTTGTTAAAGAAGATTTGCTAAGTCCTTTTATTTGCTCGAGAATAAAAATAAAATAATTAATATTCTGTTAACCAATTTGGGTATAACTCAGGCAGAATTTATAATCATGTGACTACATGGTGAGGTTCAAGTTCTTGTAGTTTTCCTACTAATATATGGGAACACGGGATGCCTTTTGACCTATATGATCTGGTTCTACGAAAATTTACTCCCATTCTTCTTTTCTGTTTGAAGCTGTACCTTTATTTGGTATTTGAGATGTAAATTTGGGCACTATAATTATTCTGTACTCTACGTCATTATATATACTGACTACTATAGTTTTATGAAAGCATTTCTAAAGACAAATCAATGAATCATAGTTTTTATGTACCCAACCTTGTGGAAAATATTAATGTTCATACTATAGAAAGCTTGCACCTAGGCTAAGACGGCAAAATAAAAGAAAGAGTTAAAGGTGATGGTGTGTGTCGCCACACACTACTAAGTCGACACGCCGTCGTCATTGCTCGTGCCACCATTAAAGTCGATGTCCCACATCAAGCAAGCCACCGCCATGCAGGACAAGGAAGCCACCGCCATGCAGGACAAGGGCAAGTCGCTGCCAGTAGCGGACACGTGATTTCAAGGTCGCGTGTACATAGATAACCAACACATTGTCATATATAAAAATTAAAAAGGTCTGAAAGCAAAGGGTGAAATGCAAATAGTTCTTTAATCCATACACCTAACCTAAAGTCTCAACTAAGTAAAATTACAAATGAAGGAGATGAGGGGCTTTTGAAAATGAGAGATGTTTTCATTCGTATCATGCAGGAAAAAATCCTTCTCTATAAATATAATCAAACAACCATTCAACGCCGAAAATGCTCTTTCAACACTTGCTGTTGGAACCTATAGCAGTAGGACTAAGGGTTAATTTGTACCTTTACTCCATAAGGATGTTAGAATAACATCATTTTTTTTTGGTTGATGGAGTTCCTACAGTTAATCTACTAAACTGACCACAACAAGTCATTAAACATTAATCAACAGCATCAGGAGAACAAATATGAACTACAATTAATGAATTGCCAATTCATCCTTAACATGAATCTTTGGTGCCAACTTGCCAAGTTGTGGGCTCCCGTGCTGCCTACAAGAGCAACGCAGGGTCCATGGAATAAGGGTCAGCCAACTTGCTAAGTTGTGGACTCGTGATGCATAACTCCTTCAAAGCAGACCTAAGTCACTTAGTAGGGGCTTTTGGGCTTTTGATTTTTTTTTGTAGCGATGGTGACCAAAATTACTAGGGAAATCTTGAAAGACGCGACGGCCTGTGGTGTCTGTCCTAAGTGTGGAACAGTAGCCCTTTTTTTGAAGACAACATCCTTAGCTCCTTTTTTTAAGACATCTTCCTTAGTTCAATATTTGTTTAGTAAATCCATTTGACAAATAAAGAGATCACCTTTGTTTTGTGTACCTTCGTTTTTGTCTCACACTTTGAACACAATTGATACGCGAAACCACTGGTTCCGTGGCATTATTGTTGTACCAGTTTTGAATGTTACTGTTGCCATATGAACATGATCCATGTATGTGTAGGTGGACAGAGGTGTGCCTCTAGGTGAAGCCTTACTCATGCATGACAAGTGGCTAGAGGACAAGGGCATCAAGAACACAAACTTTGCTATTGTGACCTGGTCTAACTGGGACTGCCGTACAATGCTGGAGTCAGAATGCCGATTTAAGAGAATCAGGAAGCCCCCTTATTTTAACAGGTAACATATCTTGTATATACGTGGCCAATAACTTAGTTGAATTATCAATTTTTACTGATCGGTATTGAGGAAAATTGTGTCTTTCTAGTGATGGATTGTGTGCACTGCCTGATGCAGTGTGTATATCATAGATTTAGGGTTATGGGTCATGTAGGATATGCTAATGATTACTATCCTGCTTGCATGTGTACTTTATGAAAATTGAAGATTCAGTGTAAATTGGCATCCTGAACTTGAATTTTGGTGGGTTGCCACTCCAAATTTCAACCAACACTTTTGAAAGCATTTCATATTTTGAATTTTATTCAAAAAAATTTGCTTGCCACACAGTACATGTTACAGTATATCAATAAATGCATATGTTGATTCTCACCAACTGAACTGTACTGATGACAAATTGCAGAAACTGGAAAAAAATAGAGTTTTTCTAAATTGATGCAAATTCGGCATTTGCAATGCTTCAAAGGTTAATCTAGAGACCACACCTGTAGCACATACAAAGCTAAATAAACCTGCAAAAATTCAATTTCTGATTCATCCTTGATGCTCAGAAACAAAATGGACAAGCAGTCAATCCAGCATTGTTCCTCATGTAGTAACAATATCCCTTATGGTGTTTGATGAATCGTGAATCAAAGTTGAATGAACTTGAATTTTTGCAGGTTTACCTAACTTTATGTGTACTACATCCACAGGTTTGGTAGATTTTATTGAACATTGCAACATGTTGGATTGATCATGTTTGTTAAAGGCGATCATGATGCCCTGGTCACCAACCCCCTAATTCCCACATTATGTTTATTCACATGAGATATACATGGCATTTGGATACTATATTATCTAAATGAACTGTGTGAAATAGGGCCCTGGGTAGTGGGTAGTAATAGTGTGCAAATTTAATTTGTATCTTCTATCTCTTCATGCTGCGTAACATGAAAGTGAAGATGCAATGGGATTTTTATCTATATAATATAATTCAAAAGCTTCAATTTTCAATAAGCTAACATTCCCCAGCACCCACTATACTCACACCACAAATGTGGTACACATAAAGTGGGTGTGTGTGTTTGGGTCTCTGTATGACTCCTCTCTCTACTACAAATGTGTGCAAGCTCACTACTCGTGCAAGCTTCAATTTTATCTATATCAAAGTTCAGCTAGGCGCTAGGCGGATTCTAGGCGGTGACCCTCCGCCTAGCGCCTAGGCAGGAGTAATCGCGCCTAGGCGCTGGGAGGGACAGGGGAGGGGAGAGGAAGTGGAGCAGGGGAGGAGGAGCTGCTGGCAGCGGAGGGGAGATGAGCAGGGGAGGAGTTGCCGGCGGGGGGAGAGAAGATGAGCAGGGGAGGGGACTGACCTTGGGGCGGGGTAGCAGCCGGCGGTGGAGCGGGAGGAAGGAGGAGGCGGCGGGGATTTCACGTGATTTCCCATGGCTGAAGCCATCCGCGCGCGTGTGAAAGGCCGCGTCGTCCGCCTCCACGCCGTGCCATCAGCCTGCAGGGGCAAAATTTCGTGTCTCGCCCAGCTCTGCGACCGCCTCGGCGCCGCCCAGCGCCTAGATGCCGCCTACCACCCTAGGCGAGGCAGTTACCCCTCGCCCAGCGCCTAATCGCGCCTAGGCGCCGCCTAGCGGAACTATGATCTATATAATATAATGATACTCAGTTCTCCTGTGTATTCGAGAAAAAAAACACCACAAATCTGTGCAAGCTCACTACTCGTGCTAGAAATTTCGTGGAGACTTCAGGACCTCACATAGCACAGGGCCACAGGTACAGCTAGATGTCAACCACCAGACAGGCTCTTATGTTGGTGCACAGTTAGTGGTGTACTGGTATGTTATGAAACCTGTGCGCCTGTCTGTGGTGTGACTGGTGTAGTGGTGTTAATATAAAAGAGTAAATTTCACTGGCGGTCCTCAAACTTGTCCCGAGTTCTCATCCAGGCCCCGGTACTCTCAAATTGCACATTTAGCTCCTAAACTTGTCCTAAGTTCTCATCCAGGTCCCGGTACTTTTAAATTGCACATTTAGCTCCTTAAAGTTGTCTCAAGTTCTCATACAGGTCCCGATACTTTTAAATTGCATAATCAGGTCCCTAAATTGCACACTCACCTTCGCCAAACCGCACATGCATGCCCGCCCTACCCACGTAGCCACGCAACGCTGCACCATGCTCGACATCCTACCCCGCACCTGCCTACTATGTTGCATCGTCGGTTCGGTGCTGCACCCATGTTGCCATGCTAGGCCATCTTGTGCTCACCTCACCGCCATGACACTATGACGCGTGCTCCACTCACCCTACTGCACTATAGTGACGTCCCCATCGTTGTCAAGGGAGGTGAGGAAGGCTAGGAGTATGAGGAACTAAGTGTGGAGAGATGGTGAGAATGATCATGAGCTCCGGCACGACGAGGGAGCGAAAGGAGTGTGGTGGTGGCGGTGGTGGTGTTGATTGCGATTGCCGTGAGACAAGGGCCGATGCCACGGTTCGGTGGAACATGAGCGAGTCAAGCATAATCGAGGAGGGCCATAGCGGCGAAGGCTTGGCTAGGATGTGGTAGGGCAAGCACGGCAAGGATGGCCAAGCAGCTAAGCAGGTCTTAGGAAGCTAGTATGCACGTGCAACACATTGTGTGGGGACTGGGGAGGGTACGGATCGGAATGGTACAGTAATACAATTTTAGGGAGTTAGACGTGTATTTTTAAAGTACTAGGATTGGGATGAGAACTTGGGACAAGTTTAGAGAGCTAAACGCATAATTTAGGACCTGGAGGAGAACTTGAGACAAGCTTAGGAAGCTAAATGCGCAATTTAAAAGTACCGGGACCTAGATGAGAACTCGGAACAAGTTAAGGGTGCTGAATATGCAATTTGAAAGTATCGGGACCTAGATGAGAACTTGGAACAAGTTTAGGGAGCTGGATATGCAATTTGAAAGTACCAGGACCTAGATGAAACTTGGGACAAGTTTGAGGACCGCCAGTGAAATTTACTCAATATAAAATTCCCAAATCACTTAAACTCTGGCTGCTTTGAGTCATTTGAAGTTGCGCATTTACACTAATATACATATCAGGTTCTGCATTTACTAATCTAAAGAAATAAATTACACTACTCAATCTCCATGAATTTTATAATAAATGTACAAATTCGTAATAATTTGCAAGGGAATTTCATTTAGCCCGTGAAAGGTAGCTTTGTTTCTAATATACGCTGCTAAGCTGAATAACTGTATTTAGTACCCTATATCTCTACTACCATTGCAAACCCATAGTTCTATTTTTGGCAGGACATGTAGCTTGCAAAGTTAAAATAAAAACCCAAGCCGTTTTATGCAATGTATAACTTGTTGAATTTAAACCCCTGCGACGAAAATTGCACTTAAATGAAAAATGTAGCATCAGTTATGTTGACTTGGAGCTCATCCTGCACCATACGTAAACCCTAACACTATTGCAACAACCCAATAAAACAACCTATCAGGGGAGCCATGTAAGGTTTTTCTGCTGTCCAATCTGCATGTCTTAGCCACCTTCGCCACTGTTCGAATCACCAAGGTGTTGTTTTGCAATGGGAGCAGATATGTGTGAACTATTTTAATTTACATAGGAGGGGTGTTGCAACTGGTACTGAAATATAGGCTGGCATGTTCAATTTTCTGTATTTTGTAAGGACATTTTCAGGCATATCCACACAACATTTTTTTATGTATTTTTATTTAAAAAATAGATAGTCAAATTTTAGAGACTGTTACTGCAATGGCAGGATGTACCTTGAGTTATAATAATACTTTGTAAAGCAGGTGATGAAATGCAAGGCAAATTTTATTGGTCATCCTGAATTTAAGGACCAGGAGTGATCCTAAGATATATGTGCTTAGAATATGTGGTCCATACTAAGATTTCCAAATTAATCAATAAAGAAGAGTATTTGTATTAAGTGAGATAGGGGGTGAAGTGGTTTCTACTATACTAATTCTAGAAAGAAAAATTGGATCAGAAGCTATTATGCTGAACTTTCCAGGGCAGTCATTGGTATTTTTACAGGAAATGTTTGCTCACAATAATATGAGGATCCTTTTTCAGAAGAATGTCAGGATTGCTCACACATTTTTTTCTGCCATAACTAAATAACGAAATATGCAGATAATTTAACTTGGTGTAATATAAACCTAGTGCGGGACTCCATATTAGTAATTATCTAATATTTGATCTGGATTATCAATTGGATATTTTTTATTTTATGTCTATTTGTAGTATAGAATAAACATATCAGTTAGAGCTAAACAATCTGGAGTTTTCACGCTAAAGGTGATTATTAACTTGTTTACCGCCATTGTACTATCTCATGCTAATGAAACTTTTGAACTCATTATGAGTGAGGCACATGTGAGACCTTGATCTGAATCTGAAGGTATCTTGATTATCATTGTAATCTAAAAGTGTTTTGAACAAATTTTGATCAGGTGGATCAACTTGAAGGTACCTTTCCAGGAAGTGTATGGGGATGTCCGCTGCAACCTGAAGGAGGCAGTACAGTTGGCTGGCCTTACATGGGAGGGGCGTGCTCACTGTGGGCTCGATGATGCCCGAAATACTGCTCGCCTCCTGGCACTTATGATGCACCGGGGTTTCAAGTTTTCTATCACCAACTCACTTGTGTGGCAACCTGCTCCACAGTCAACCACTTGCCAATTATCCCCTGACCGCTCTCCAGATCCAGTTCAACAGCAGCAGAAACCAAAGGAGATGCTGGGATCTCCTGTGCAGGTTAACCCATATGCCACCTCCGCAGGGAAGGACAGAGCGATGTACTGTTACTGTGGTGTGCTGAGCAGGTGGAGCGTTGTGCGCAAGCCAGGACCTATGCAGGGACGGTACTTCTTTGGATGCGGAAACTGGACCGCCACGAGGCGGGCGATCTGCCCATACTTTGCATGGGCCTCGTGAAGGGGTAATATGCTGCTGCAGTGCAAAGCAGATCTCAAGGGGCAAAGGACCTGATGCTTTAACTAAGGGAGGCGCTGCTCTTCCGCTGCGCCTCCCAATCCGTATATATTATGATATAACTTTGCTCATAAGACAATGGAAGTTCTCTAGGTAGTGTCTAACCTGTCATACTGACTTCTGTCGATAGAAGAGAATGGGGGCCAGATGCTGCTTAGGTGTGATCTATCCATGAATAATCTAAGTTTGTGGATTGCTGTTTTTAACTTAATGGAATTCGTAGGTGTGGTTTGTGCAAACTTGAACTTGGAGGCTTGGTTTGCAGTTGTTCAGTGAGTGGTTAAAGTATTGATCAAATTGAAGGTGTGTTTGGTTTGCTGAAATGGTAATGGAAACGCCCAGGAAACAGGATTACGCGGAGATGACGATGAATCAGTATCTGATTGATCTGAGATTGGAGGCTTGGAGCCTTATTGGTTTTGCTTAGTGTGGTATCGGTTAACGGGGACTTGATTGTATGAGGGCGGAAACAAATACTCCGTTCAGAAATGGTAATCATATTTGACTAGAGAAGTCAAACTTTATAATTTTTAACCAACAATTAGTCAAATTGTATGAAAGTTTAGAGCATAAAAGTTGCATCAATAGATTTGTGTTAAAGAGCCCCTACAGTACGATTACCGCTATGGAATGTTCACATGCGAAGGAATTACTATACCAGAGCCAGGATGCTAGCGGCCCTGTTTCAAACAACCTTTTCATTCCTGGCATTGGTTTCAACGATTTTTTCGCCATCTGCCCGTAGAACGAATTCTCAAGAAGATCGCATGAACGCATTTCTGGCTAGGCTGCTGATCGAGCAGCTGCAAACGGATGATATTACGGTGCTGTTCCATAGATACGATTTTGCTAGTCTAATTTGGCAAAACAACATATTCTATTAACAAACGGTATGGTTCCACACCCTGACACATGGGGGGAGAGAGAGAGAGAGAGAGAGAGAGAGAGAGAGAGAGAGAGAGAGAGAGAGAGAACTATAAAATGCCATTGGCGTCGGTGCTGAATGATCAATTATGCGCTCAGATTTTAATTCGGTGGATGAGCCATATGCCCTGGTTAGATGTTACTGGCAAAGCATTATGCTCATGTTAGGCATTGTTTAGTTTATCCCAAAATCTAAAAACTTTTTACGATTTCTGTCACATCGAATCTTGAGACACATACATGGAGCATTAGATATAGATTAAAAAATGACTATTTATATAATTTACCTGTAATTTACGAGACGAATCTTTTGAGCCTAGTTAGTCTATGATTAAA
>Ga0182004_10004915_pt1 | contig 10839 bp, 8 predicted proteins | sample Sormic07211540_1_FD_120479 | JGI IMG/M metagenome (GOLD analysis project Ga0182004, IMG submission 120479) | Endophyte microbial communities from Sorghum bicolor roots, Mead, Nebraska, USA - 072115-40_1 MetaG | ecosystem: Host-associated > Plants > Roots > Unclassified | place: USA: Nebraska...
GAGATTACGGTTGTAGTCTTCTCTATTTATCACTCACATCGAGAAACATTCTTTGTAGCCTAAAGGGTTAGTAGTAATAGACCAGGTTAGTCAGATGCACTCTTTCTCCTAGTGGTAAAAAAAATAAATACAATACTCTGGATAACCTCCCGGGTGAAGTGCTCACCGATATCCGTGCGCTTGGGGATCCATTCCTTATTGCGTTCCCAAATATCAACACATGCAGTATCTGAAAAAAGGCCTAAGGAAATATGCCAAGAAAGAGTATGTGATGTTTGCATATAACAGTGGTGGTCACTGGATTGCTTTCATCATCATTCCCAAGTGGCTGAAGGTGTTGTACCTCGACTCCAATAGAGGTCGCAAGACAGATTTGATTGGCCTGAAACCTGTGATTGATGAGTGAGTGTTTTGTATATAACCTGCAGCTATTGACACATGTGTTTATTTCTTAATTATGTTATTCAAAGTAAAAAACGGTGACAACTCATATCTGTGTAGGGCTTTTGGCAAATCCCAAAACAAGGCGAGGAAGAAGCCCAAAATTGGTAGGTTGACACATGCGACCAAAACTCCAGTAAGTTGATGCTTCACTTCCAATGCCAAACGTGAACTTTGTTTCAATACCATTATTAACCGTGTGTATGTGATATATATGTTCGCAGTGCCTACAGCAACCTCTGAACAACACATGTGGGTTCTATACGTCTCACAACTTGCTGTGTGTGATGCGACGGACCAAATTGGATAATCCTGAGGTACGACAGATCTCTTCAATTATTAGGTGTTGTTCGTAGTTGAATGCGATACTTCACCAACACTAAAAACCCCAAGGCCCAGCATCCCTGTCTTGTGGCTGGGTCTTGTGCCAGACCTCGAAAGTAATTAAACACTTCACATGTGAAGCATACATGGCTCTTTTGTAAAGTTTAGAAAAGTATCTATAGTATGGTGGTTGGAGAATTAATGGGATATCACTTTAATGGGATATCTCTTTTCTAGATGGCGATCTGGAACATGTAGTTGTTGTACTCCTTTGTCTTAAAGTAGCTGGATGGGCATTAATATTTTTGCAAATGATCCAGTGATGCAGCACACTCATTTGGAGGGATGACTCCAAGTTGCTGTTGTGCAGGTGTAGCACAATATGTTGAAGGAACAGCTTCAATGTGGTAATAAACAATCCCTAAGGGCAGTCTGAAACCATGGACAAACATTCTGAATGCACGTATAGCTAGAGCTCAATCCAAAGCTCAAAGAAGAGATATAGTATAAGATCTACAATAGGAACATGTAGTTCTATTTCGAATGCGCCAAAGAGTACATAAGTCATGATTTACAAAACTTGATGTCATAGCCTCTATTTATATACTATGACAACTCAAATATATATACACCTAATATGATATCTAATTTATAGCCGACTAGATGACACTTAGCATGAATATAATTAAGAGACAACTCAGTTGGACACCTTAGTATCTTATAGTAATCATTTGTATATATGGCAATCTTATTATTTTGTGGTCTGTCTCTGCCGAGTTTTTGTTTTATTTCTGAACTGATGCTTCTAGGACATCACGGACTTCTTTAAGCAAATTAGGGTATAGCAAAGCCGGCCTGTTGCTGACCTTGAATTCTTCCTTGAATGTCTTTCCTCAACCACATGCTTTGGGACTTCTTTGTAGACAATTAAGGAGAATAGACTGTAGATCTATGTTTTGAATTGATATAAGCAAATTCAGCAAGCGATAAAGCGTAATCCCATTGCCTTTTCTTGTTTCCACATATACATTGAAATAAGTTACCCAAGAACTTGTTCACTACTGTTTGGCCATCTGTTTGTGGATGTGCCTTGAAAATTTTGTTCCACTGTTGGATTGGTTCCATATTGTAAGCCAAAATGCAGCAAGAAACATGGGATGCCATGCTCTGAAACATTTCACCTCAAAACACCATGCAGTGTAGTTATATTTATCTAAAGAAAATATTAGCCACATGATGATCTTCTGTTGTCTTTCGTCATGCAATGAAGTGAGTCATCTTAGAGAATCTGTCAACTAAACACATACTGCATCCCCACACCTTGTTCTTGGCAAGCCAATTATAAAAGTTCATTTTGAGATTCTCCCATACACTTGTGCTTTACATAATGACTTCCCTTGTATATGCTTCAACCAGACTTGACCAAAGTCATCATCATAAATCCTTCATTTAAATGGTCCAAACCTAGAAGTTCACCTTCAAAAGATGTTAGCAGACAAAGCACGCCGACCTAAAGCATCAGCCATTTTAAATTTCTTTGTTGCTCTTGTGTTATGAACAATTAGATAATTAATTTTTCTAAGTATGCTGCCCATCTTGCTCACATGCGATCCACATGTTTTTGAGTTCTGAAATGCTTCAGCGATTGAATGTCAATTTAGATAATAAATGGCTTAGGAAACAAATAAAATTCACAACTTTTTGATGCTCGGAAAACTGCATATAGCTCATGTTGCTAGGTAGTGCATTTATTTATGCCTTGCTTCACTCATTATTTCACTAAGAGTTAAATGCATCATTCCATTAACTTTAATTTTAGACATGTTGACCATCAACTGTGAAAGTGGCTTTTCAGGTCAATAAACATTTTAAGTGATGCATCTATAATCCATACCCTTTCGTTTCTATTTTTAATCCAATGTGACTGTACACTCTGGCGATGATCTAGCTTTGGAGGTAGCAGCAGCGCACGTGAGCAGCACATGTGGCTTCTCTCCCTCATTTCATTCTCTCTCCGTCTCGCCCTATGGTTAGTATCTCCCCATTCCCCTTTCTTCTCATGTCAATCAGAGAGCACAATCAAAGTAACAAGACATTTTCCATGTTAACTAATCTTAACTGAACATTTCATTCGAGAATAATAATTGAGCAGTTTGAAACATTAAATCTTGAGTAATCTTACACTAGAGTACTGTCCGTCAATCTAGTTGAGCAGCAGTTTGGACCTGCTGTGAGATTGAAAGTTAGCCTCAGTTGATGTTCATGAAGCCTAGCCTCAGAGTTTACAACTAGTACTACAAATGATAGTCGTTAGGACTTTGCTATAGAAAAGCGCAACTAGAGGTATTGTACAGCAGATAGCAGTCAAGAACCCCCTTTTGCAAGCATCAATTGACATGTACAATGTACTGAAGATATTGTTCTCCAAGGTTAGGAACAAGGAAGTGGTGTGTGGGTTCTTTTTTTAGGTCATTGCCATAATCCCACAACATCTTGTATTGTTCAACATCATCTACTAAATTAGCTTTCATGGCTAGCCTTCTTGCTCTTTGCAGCTATCACTATGTCATCATTGCAATTAAAACCATCTAGAGTATCATCATGATCCACGTACACGAGCTACACGTACATGTCTTCACTCAATGCATGACGTGAATCAGAATCTAGCTGTTTCCACCACCCTAAGGCCTTTTGAGACGGACAGACCAGGCAGGAACCAATGCTTTTTCGTTGATAGAGTCTTTGGAGCACCACTGTGCAAAATAAAATCTTAGACACAATGGAGACCATGTGTTCACTTTGTAGTGATCAAACCAACTGTTCTGATCAATATAAGCCCTCTTTTGTCCTCGACCAGCAAACAACCTACCATGATGCTCTTTTGAGCTCCTTCGGTATAGTGTGGCAAATTAGGAAGAGTTGCACCAGCAATGAAGTAAATTCTGTGTTGTATTTCTCATTAGTGGCAGTTGTTAACCCACCAAGTATGCTCTGACATCTTACCTCGATCTATAGACATGAAGAACTGGATGCTCTTCTTCCTTAACTATCAATGCAAAACAAAATTTGCTTCTTTCACGTCTCCTACGAAGTCTTCAAGTTTGCGAAATAGCTAATGGAGGAGAACTTAATTATGAAGCTGAATCTTTGTGAGAGCCGTTTCAAATGCAATGCCAGATAACTTAATTACGTGCGAAGATTCATCTTACTGCTATTGCTGATTTTTGCAGGGATTTGATTTTACGTCCTCTCCAATCAACCTGGATGATATCAGAGAGAAGATTGCCATGTTCATTGTGTCGCAGATCAAGGAGCAAAATGGCGAGTTTCATTGTGATGAGCTACCGACGTTTCAGCAATAGGTGATGAAGCTTAATTAGATGCAGATAATAATACACTTTTGTCGATCCTATGCTTCATTTTACACTTTTAAGATTGAACTGTGTGAAACGTATGTTAAGTACCATTGTATGAATCTTCTGTACCCTGAAGTGTACAAGATCGATCATGTTTTGTTGTTAATGTCATCCCTTTTTTTGCTTTGAGAAGATGATATATGTGCAATTAATGATATATGTGGCCATGTTGCATAGCTTATGGTAGAGACGCATGGGGCAGAAACACGTCTGAAATGAAACAAAATGCACAGACAAGTGTTTTGACGGCGCGTCTGAAACTGATTTCATCACAGATGCATGTTTATATAGGGCGTCTCTATTCTGGGTTACCTACAGTCTGTGCATGGGCCAAACGCGCGTTTGAAGCGAAACAAATAGCATAGACGTGTGTCCTTGCTGCACGTCGGAGACAATTTTTATCATAGGCGCTTGTTCATATTGAGCGTCACTATTCTGGGCTATCTACAGACGCGCAATTGCACGTCTGTAATACTCCTTATTACAGACGTGTTATACCAGACGCGTCTTGAAGCATCTATGATTAAGGTGATCGCGCGTCTGTGATGTCTTTTTTTGACATAGTGTAACTTAGGGGGTGTACCACATACAATGGCTGCCCTCACCCCAGCACTTCTCCCCCCTTCATAACCATAACTCTAGCGAGAAAAAATCTCGGTATAACTTGTCTGGAAAAGTTAGGGGGGCCAGAAACCCTAAAATCACTAACCAAACAATTATAGGATATTTGTCTCAACCAACAAAACAAAGATGGGCAACACAACTCGCTTAAAAGGAAACACAAATTCTATAGAGGCATGAGATGTGATTTTTCCTAGATGATGCTTTTTAGGGAGGGACATGTTGGCACTGCCACACATTTGCCTATTGAAAGAATCTCTTGATGGCTACAGGGGAAGGGTTTGAATAGGCAATAAAATTAGGCAACACAAGTGACAAATCTAATAAGCACTACTTCTAACTTAGGCTTAACAAGCGTAGGTTGAACACGAGCTATTCAACTAGTAATTGAGAACAAAGAATCTATGTCACTAGTAAAGTTGACTAGTGAGGCAAGAAACCTATGAAGATAAACTAACATATCTCTCCACTAGCAAAAGTAAGAACACAAAGTAGAGCATGATTGTAGAGTGAGCAAACCACATAAAGGATGACAAAAGATATATCCCTGCATTCAGTGGCTTGTCGGCTACCAATGTACACATTAAGATGCATGAGTCCAAGGATCACTGCTCCTCTAAAAGATTAACTACCCCTCAAGGTATGCTCTTATGTGAGTGCTTGTGTATGAGCTGACTTGAGCACTAGGTACTCCAACAAGCCTCGTATCCACTAAAGTTGCTCTTTATTTGCCTCTTCAATGGGGAGTATCCACTAAAGTTGCTCTTTGCCTCTCCAATGGGGAATGAACACAAGAGACCCTCACAATCACCTTTGGAGCACCTCACAATCTCCAATTACATGGTTCAATGGAGTCACTAACTACTCCAAGCTATCTATGTGGTGGAAACCACAAAGATCTATGTGGTGGAAACCACAAAGAGTGACAATAAATTATTTTAGGAGATAGGTGGTTTTATTTTTAGAGGTGACACTATGCATTGACCGTCTATGTAAATGATTTTAGGAGAAAAACAATTTTAAAAGACACTTGGAAAACATGTCTGCCTCTGAAAATTATTTTTCAGAGACCTGCTTCTGTAAATCAGAAATTTACAAAGGCAACCTTCTTAAGAAGCCCACCTTTGAAAATAATTTTTTGAGACAACCTCTTACGAAGCCCGCCTGAGCAACAAAGCCAGCAACAAAAATACTCATTAATGTATAAAAATAGTCCTTGAACTCCCAAACCCTAATGCACTCATTCCTACTCTCACCCTCCTTTGTTCCACTAGCTCCCACTCCCTTCCTGAGCACCCCATTCTCTATCTCGGTTCTTGGCAGTTAGCAGGGACTCCTCATCCCTTTTACAATGGCCATGCTTCCAAGTCTAGAACTGTTTGGGTGAGAGCTGATAGCAATGGCAGTGGTTCTGAGGATATCCCAAAATATTAATTTGGCAAGATTTGATGGCGGTGGTAGTGGTTAGGTGAGTTTCCCACGACACAAATCAGGCAAGGAGTTGTTATCGATGGCGATGGTGAGTTCATCCTTTCTCCATAGATGTGTTGTCTTGGATTTGTTTTATTTTCACGTGTCTTAAATCTGATTTTTGTGTGCTCCTCTACTTCTCCTCATAGGACTCACAACGTGTATGGATCTAAAGAGAATGATGTTGCAAGAATTGGGTCTTCAGGCCACCAAAATTTATGTGCATATGGATGTTGTAACAGAGGATAATGGCTACAATGCGAAGTGAAGTTACTAGTTCATACCCCCTTTATAGTATGACCAAAAGAAAAACAAGGTCATAGCTTACTTTTAGGTGTCTCTCAACACCAAATGACACTTTGAACTAGTCAGTCCTTAAGCTTGTCACTTATCCTTTGAAAACCAAAATGAAATCCATCAATGGTGGCATGAAAACCATCGATTGTCCATTAACCATTCATCATTGTGACCTAACTTAAAATACTATTGTAAAACATATATTAATCATAATGTTTGTATCATCATTAATAGCAAAAATTGAAATAGGGGCCTAGATGCTATCACTATGATTTATAGTGATATGCCTACTTAGGTGTGAGCCCTAGTTTGGTTTTGATAATTGATGAAACCAAGGTACTAATCATTGTGCTAAGTATGTAGACATGAAATAATAAGTCTCGTACCAAGTGGTGGAGCTAGAGGATCATGTTGATGGTGGTGATGACCACAAAGTGATCAAGTGCTTAACTTGAAAGGAAGAAAGACTGTGGAGATCAAGGCAAAGGTATAAATAGAATTTTGATTTTGATGATCAAGACACCAAAGAGGGTTTGACCACACTTAGGATAGTTAGTCATACTATAAAGATTGGAATTCTTTGGCTAAGCGGTCTATCGAGTGCCACTAGGTGACATTGATTATGTGCATGTACTTAGAACCTAGTGTGCTAACATAACCCTTGAAAATATTATGAAAACATGCTAACACACGTGGACAAGGTGATACACTTGGTGGTTATCACTTTTGAGCAAGGGTTGAAGAGGTAGAGAAGTGTGGCATGGTGCATTGGCGCGTTCGATGCTCTTCTAGGGCTAAGTACAGGACGCTGGCTTGACACTGTTCATCATCTAGTGTGTAGTGACATCAGTAGGGTTGCGAGTGAAGAAAATGCGGTGGTGTATGCACCAAACACTAGCCACGACTGGTAGCACCCCATCTCTATGTTTGTTAGGCATTTTCATGGTTTTTGGAATTCTATTTAGCTCCTTGGAATAGAACTTTTTGGGGGTGGATCTAAATGGAAGGCATCTTGTTGCATACTTCGAGTGTAGAAGCAACATATTTGGGTGGAGTATACGTGATCTTGATTTTAACAGCATGACAAGTCTCTAAGGGTCAACAGAGCTTGACAACACTTAATGCAAAGCAAGTAGCAAATATATGTAGAAGTTTTCCTAATCTAGCATGTATGGTTGTGGTAGGAATTTAAGCCTTATCATACCAGAACTCATCATGTAGCAATTTTATGATTTTAAATCTCCAGAACTATACTATCACTTGGAACAAGATAAACTATATCTCAAACCTTCTCATATCTTATCTATCAATTACCTACACTTAGAATCAAGCATTTGCTACCCACAAGTTTCAAGTTCAAAGCAAATTCTTATATCAAAACAATCTTATCTAAAACTTGGAAGAATTTGAGGCTGAAAACTATTTACTTGAAAGGAATTACCGCAAAGCAACTATTTATCATTCCTATTTAAGAGATTAGTCTGAGTCCTCTTTATTAACAGCTTCTCAAAAAACAAAATTAAGCAAACTAGATATTCCCTTTTATTTTGTTTTTAGGATTTAAGATCAGACCTTACTAATAGTATATAACTAGCAAAGACAATTTTTTGTCTTGTTTTGTTTGTTATGCATCTTTTTATTTTTTAGAAAATATATAGCAAACTTAAAAATAGTAAAACCAAAAGGGAAAGAAATACTTCGCTAGATACATGGGGTGCCTCTCCCCTAAGCTAGATGTTGACGTATTTGTTTGATCTTGCGGAGTAGCATACTAGTGGTGGAGATGTACTTCCACTATTAGAGCATGGATTGATGTTGATGACTGTTGAGGCAGAACATCCACTAGCTTGTCACTCTTCCTGGTCTTTCAAATCCTGTGAAACTCAAATAGACAACATTACTTGTAGAACATATTAAGCATTAGTGGTTGGCCACTTAAGCGTCAGTTGTCTAGAGCTTTTGAGATTGTTTTAGATATTTCTTCTAAGCAGAGTTTCAGCAAGATCTTTTTCTTAATATTTTTATATATTCTATGCTAAAGAAGTAACAAGATGAAATATTTTTATTTTCTTTTCCAATGTAGTACTAATGTAGAAAGTGTAACAGAACCGTCCAATTTATAACAATTCAAGTAAATTAGCGACCACAAGAGCGGTCAAGCCAATGGACTTGAACCCATATAAACCCGGTAGTCCAACAAAACCTCAAAAGATCTCGATTCAACCAACATACAACCAAGATCGTACATGATCAAGCATCTCCATCACAGATTACATACATTCAACATAGGTCACAGTTTTACATCCATCAGAGTCCAAGTGAAATTTATTACAACACAAATTTAGTAGCGGAAGCAAAGTAGTTTTGAAACATCACACACATAGTTTGTTACATGCCAGTTCATGATCAACCCAACAAAAGCATAAGTGAAGATACTAGAGGTGATCTTGCCCGAGATCTGTAACACCCCAGTGTTATGGTTGCATCCTTCCACAAGCATGACATGAGCATAATCATCTCCATAAGCATACCATGATCATCATTCACCTTGGGTCATGTCACTTTATGCATAGATGTTGTTTAACTTGCTTATTTATGCTCTCTATGCTTGTGTTTGAGTATACCTTGCCCTTGTTTGTGTCCTTGGCCTTGGTAAGTAGTTCATCTATGCTTAACTTAACCTTTGGAACAATGTTCATGTTGGTCATGTCTTCAAATTATGTCTCTAAGTCATACTTTCACTCATAGGCCCTATAAACCTCTTTTGCTTAGGCTTTTAAAAAGTGTTCCATAAAATGTTCGCATGTCAGAACTTCCTAAAGCATAGTTGTAGAAAATTTTATAAGGAACAAAAGTTGTTTTATGGCCATCTCATGAAAATGAACGCAACTAGCTCAAAAAGTGCCACCAGTTTGCCTGAAGGTTTTTGGAAGCTCCATATCTTTTCATCCAGGCCGAATTGGCCTTTGCTCCAGTTGACAAACATGTAGAACTCAATTAGTACCCCAAGAGTGTCGACTATACCTTCTCCTAATTTGCTAAGGTTTGGGAGATAATCAGTGTCAAAGTACCTCTATCACTCTCTGAAACCACCTCTAAATGGACACCGTCACTGTCGACGTGGCCGACCGGCGGCAGTGTTTCGTCAACATTTGGCAACCGTACGCCATCTTTGGCCCCACTCGTCAGTGCTGAGGGCGTGCATGATCTCCACTGCGTCGCCCTCGAGCTCCTAGACGCGTCCATTCTCTCCCTCTCGCTCTTCTCGCGTAGAAACACGGCCGCAGTGGAGGCGCCATCGTCGGGCTCACTCTAGCGATCTCGAGCGCACCCCACGCTACATCGCCATCCACCAGAGTTCGCCCACAGCTCCGCCGTGCTCCGCTCTCCAACCTCCACCCTCAAGCTCGCCATGAAACCCTCTAGTGAGCCGACATTTTCATCTTTCCCCAAATCGGGTCGCCGGAACAGTTTTCCGCGGCGAGCCCAATGCTGAGCTCCTCGGAGCCTCTCGTCCTCTCTGGTTGGGTTCTCGGGGTAGCTTAGAACCTTAGCTAGCATCTGCGCCACTTGGGGGACAATCTACCATGCTCACCATCGCGGGACACGACGCTCAGCGCTGCCGTGTTTCCGCCGGAGCTCGGTCCTCTCGTGGCCAGCCCTCTCCACATTGTTTCAAGCCAAGTCACCTACCTAGAAAGCTTCGCCGTAGTTCACTGGTGCTGTAGGAAACCCGAGGGCACGCTCTACCGGCCTGAGAATGCCAGCGTATCGCCGAGAACCTCCGCCGACCTGGGTGGCTCCACCGTGGGGAAAAGGGGGTCAATCGGTTCGCAAGTGACCTGGGATCACGTTGGTGTCCTCGGTTTGGTCGGAGACCTCACCATCGCAGAGAAATCGCCGGCGAACTTCGTCTCGGATGTTGGGCATTCTTAACGTCATTACCAAAAGTATACTTAATTTCTAATTCTGATAACAGCCCAAAAATGCCAAACCTATCCCTCACACCACTTAAGCCAAGTTTTCATCCCCAGCATGACATGAGAGACGCGGTATTGAAATATGCAATTGCTCATCTAAATATAATGAATGGGATCTGCAAGCGCACAGATTAATACCGATGTAGCATTTTAACTGGGAAGTATTGCAGGTATCGTTATTTATATTTTTACCACTGGGAAGGGATTAGTAATCATCAATGTTGATTATAGAATGGAATATAGAATTGAGTATCTATCATTGCATGTATAATTGAGAACATTTATCTAAC
>Ga0182004_10004916_pt1 | contig 10838 bp, 12 predicted proteins | sample Sormic07211540_1_FD_120479 | JGI IMG/M metagenome (GOLD analysis project Ga0182004, IMG submission 120479) | Endophyte microbial communities from Sorghum bicolor roots, Mead, Nebraska, USA - 072115-40_1 MetaG | ecosystem: Host-associated > Plants > Roots > Unclassified | place: USA: Nebraska...
CAACTTGCACTACATGTGGAACTTGGTAAGCATTTAATAAGTATATCTGAGTAAAATACATGCTTTTCTTCCTTTGCATGGACTATGTTGGCGGGGTAAATATGTCATTAAGAACCGCCAACACCCTTATCCCTCCTTACTCCTTAGACCTGTCGCCATTGCCACCACTAGGGCCCCTAAGCTGCCCAACATTCTTTCCCACCACCTGCCCGCCCTGCCTCTCCTTGGGTGGGCCCTTCTATGCTAGCTGGAGTTGGAAAAGATAGGGGAGAGACCGGAGAGAGAGCGAGAGAGAGGGTGCGACGACGATATTATTTTATCTCAAAACCCTAATGTTGACCTCTGACGTTGTCGAGGCGCCCGTCAGAACCCTAGCTGCCAGTGAGGTCGAGCTTGGGCGCGTGAGCAGTGGCGTGTCGGCGGAAGGCGCACAGAGGAAGAAGGAAGAGAGAAAGAGACTGTGGCGCGAGGAGAAAGATGGTTTTCACACACGTCGCTTAAGAAACTTTGCAAGGTTAGATATATTTTATTAAGTTGATTGAATGAAAAGAGTACAAAGGAGCAGGACAGTGTGAAGAGAAGAGACATTAGCAAATGTAAAATTCCACGTATATTTCCCAAACCATTCACACTTGACTCGTCCGGTCGTGTCGTTCCCGTTCTCCTCGCATCCCTCTCGTCCGTACGTCGTTGTCGTCGTCGCCGCCTAGCTCGCACCATCGACTGCGTCTCAGCCCTAGATCGAGCCTCCCCTTCCCAAACTGGGTTCTAGTTGGCTCCTGCCACCGCCGCCGCCCTACACCAGGTGTCGAGGCCACACATGTCCCTCTACTAGATCTGCTCCTACCTGTTGCCCTACACCAAGTGCCGATGCCTTCGCCAATCTCTTCACTGGCGAAGAGCGCCCAACAAGTATTCCCACCCTCTTTCTCTTCCATGTTTGTTGTGTGAAACCGACTTTCCAAACTATGCCTAGTAACTTCTAACTTTATGCGAAAATTATTGGGTGTACATGTGTAAACTCATGTCCCTGTACTAGATCCGCACCTGGGTATGGGGTTACTCCAATGGCGGACATAGTTTTGTAATGTTGGGTGTACATAATTTTTTAACAAATCTTATGACTATGTATAATAAATAAATATTAACAACAATGTATAAGACACTAACAGTTTCTAAATTTTCATCTAATATTTTTAGTGCACTCCAGCTGATCTCCTAAATTCATCCTACTTAATATTGAACTATGTTCAGCTTTACTAAAGAAAGAAAGAAAGAATAAAAAAAAAAATAAAAAGCTCCTACATCTAAGGAGAGAGAAGAGTCCTTCGTCCATCGAGGGCTCAATAGGAGTATGAGAGGGTTTTCATGTGTTTGTTCTCTTAATATGATATGAGACCTTAAGTAGGGGCTTGAATGAATAACTCCATTATTTGTGGTCATTTGTTATGGATGTGAATGAAACACATCAATGAGCACATCTATTTAGGCCAGTCTCAATGCATAGTTTTATGACATAGTTACCAAGACTATAAATTAGGTAACCGAGTCATATGAGTTTCATGAGGATGAAACTCCTCTCTCATCTGATGAAACTCTTTCATTTAATGATCCTTCCAAGTCAACAATTTTGCTTATGTGGCACCCTAGTTAATGTGCATGACACTCTCATGAAACATGCATTGAGACTAGTCTTATACTTGCTCATGGTCACTATGGTATTACAAATATATATTTTTATATATATTCTAATATTTATATATTTTTTTAAATATTTTTATCATACAAGAATATCTAGACCTAAAGTATCCTAGTTTTTGCTACAAAATATGACAAACATGTCTCATGTATACTCGATATTTATCTAGAAAGTTCCACAAATATACATTGATATCTTTTGCACTAGCATTTAATCATTTATGCTTTGCAATCTTGGGCTCCTATATTAGTGAGAAGTTTTGCACTTCCTTCATCTCCTATATTTTTTATATCAACATCACTCCTTTGGATACACATGATGCTTCTAAAATTTATTAACAAAAACATGAGATGACACATTTGACATGTGGATCTATGTCTCGGCCTATAATCTTTCTACTTTCTTTCTCCTCTCTTCTTAATCGATTCTTTCTACTCTCAATCTATCCGCAGAGGGTGGCGGATGCCTCTTCTTCCCTCGCGGCCAAGCTCGCCCTAATGTTTCACAGGGTGCTCGTCTAGGCAGCTTATGTGCTAGTTAGAGGGGCACTATCTTGCCTAAGGGGGTAGATAGAGAACAGGCGGGCTGCCCCAGATCCAAGGCCGTGTTGCTCGAGGAAGGGATGACAGGTAGCAGCAGAGGCGATGAGCGCATCTAGAGGAGGCTAGCGGCAGACTTGGCCAGAAAGAAAACATATTATGGGTGCAACTGGAGGTAGCAGGCGGATTGTGAGAGGAGGACGGGCAGAGACGATAGGCACGAGGTTGCATAGGCGACAATCGTAGCCTATAGAAGATAGAGGCAGCACGAACATGTGAGAGGCATGGACCGAGAGGAGACACTGTAGGAGGTGGATAGATAATGTTATATGAAGTGTTGATTTGTGTTTGGAAGGATGAGGTGCAATAAGTAAGGTAGACTAGATCTAACATTTCTATTTTTATATAACTTTAAGTCCATATTTTCTTGTTTTTATTTATTTAATACGTAATAATACATGTTGATGTATAGAACATTGGAGAATGTTTAGGTGAGTCACCTATATCGGCTAGCATTTTTTAGGATTATAATTAGATACATACCATTCAAAATATCACGGTTTAAAAAATATATAATTACTATTCAGAATATTAAAAATATGCTAATATGATTTGATACATCTCTAAAATATACTGCTGCGTTCATCATTTCTAATCTAAATTGTATGTTGTTCCTCTTCTCCCTTTTCTCTGCGACGGTGTGCTGTACCCACACACGTGAAGCTGGCCACAAGAAGCTGAGAGAGAGAGGTAAGCTGGACTAAATTGCCCTTGCTCGCACGCCCCTTGGCCCACCGCCTGGAGTCGTCTCGCCCGCGGCCGATCTCCTGCATCTGCTCGCCGTGCCGCAACCCGGAGGCCGCAGGAGACTGCGCTCAGTCGACCACCACCTGGGGCCTAGCATCCTCGCGACCATCTCCGGCACGACGTCCGCCCTCTGCAGCCCCGGTGTCCCTGCGACCGTCGCTGCTGTCCTACTTCGCTACTGGCCACTTTGCCCGGCGACAAGCACCACCAGAACAATAACGTAATTCACAGGTAAAAAAATCGTATTCCCTCCCCTTGGTCGGTTGGTCTTCCCTTCCTGCTGTGCGAAATCGTGCCCCCAAACCTTAACGTAATTCACAGGTAAAAAAATCGTGCGCCCAAACCCTAACATACTATTTGTAATCCGATCTGAATCTAATTACAGGTGTATATGCGTGTACATGCCTACTAACTTCGATTGCTTTGCAAAAATTATTGGGTGTACATCTGTACACCCATGTCCCTTACTGGGTCCGCCCCTGGGTTGCTCTGAGAAAAATGCTAGCAGTCAGCAAGATGCAACACAAAATTGGTCTCAGGGCTGCATATAACATTAGGAAGCCCTAAATTACGTAATAGTAGAGTGTAGATGCCAATTAGCAGAATGAGTGGAAGACTAGGCACAATTGTAGGCTGGAAATTCTAAGAACCCCTTTTACTAAACTTCATGCTACTAAACAGAAATGGAGCAGTTTGTATCATATTTCTCCTGTAGGATCCCTACCTCTCTTGTATCACTAGGTGTAACTCTGAATACACAATGATCATGTACTATATACTTCTATTGAGCCATTGACTAAATTAGAAATGGTCAGTGTGTTGATCATTTGTCACCTGTGAGTTTGATATCTATCTTTCTATTCCTAATTTCAATTTATGCTTTTACTTGTAAATGATAATAAGTACTTCTTTGGATCATTATTTGTAGTAATAACATGTATCTGTCCATTCCTAATTTCACCATGATTTGTTGATCCACCGTAGGTACCAGATGCTAGCACTAGCAGCATTAATTCTTTAGATTGAGCGCTAGAACAGGGCAGTTGTTAGTAGCATAAAGTTAATTTCTGTATAGCATTATTTGTTTGGTTCTCTCTTAACTAGCAATTACCTGTCAATTTGCAAATCTTCATGGTGGATATGCACAGGGACTTTTGATTTTGTTTATTTAATACATAAAGTAACAGTTTTTATAGCTTTAATTTATTTCCCTTTTTTCTCTAACCTAGCAAAAAAGGATATGTTTTTCCAATACTACCCACCTTCTGACTATGAACTATTTGATAAATGCACACAATCTGCTAAAAAAAAAACCAAAATATGCCACTGCTGCTTTGCTTATATATACATATGTAAAGCAGTTAAGTTGCATAATTCTACCGAGGCTAGTTCCATAAATGCAGCAGTATGGTACTAAATGTATCCATCTATATCTATATTTCATAGCACTACAAATATGACCAGCACTGTATGGAAAACAGCAGGGTTAGGTCGATGCCTCATGGAGCTGCTTTCACAATTTGCATCCTACTTTTTTTCATGCAGTTTAGGTCGAATTTTGATGAATGCATTTAGTACCATAGTGCTGCATTGGCATATTAGAATGCATTCAGTTTATTTTTGTAGATTGCGTGTGTTAATCAAGTAGTTCATAGTTAGAAGATGGCACTATTGGGATTTTTTTGCTAGATTAGTAGACAAAAGATGAATAAAATTAATCTATAACATTTGATACTTTATGTTAAGTGTGAATGCTGGTACAAATTTTATAAAAGACTTCCTTTTGTCTGAAAGCTAGCTTTTACTTCTTACTTTGGACATGCTGTATGCTGTGTAATTGAATAGTTGGAATGGCATAAATAAATCATTTTCAAGTTTGTCTTGACAGGTACAGTGATTTGAGATTCCATACTACCTGTAGCTTCATGGTTCCAAGATCAGCTTCTTTCACCTGAGGTTGTGTTCAAAATGTTAGTGGTATGAAAATTGCCTCAATTGGGGGCAATGGCATCTAGTACAAAATCCGATTTAGTGTCTGGTAGCCCTGATGGGCATGGATACTTCAATGCACAACGTGGGTCCTATGCAGCTGCTTCATTGGAAAGGTCAGGAAGCTTCCGTGAAGGCGGTGATGGCTATGCGATGTTTTCAGCATCAAGCTCATCAAGGTCAGCTGCAGTGGACTCTATCAATCTAGTTCAGTCACTTGCTGTGGACTTGAGACCTGCAACTGTGGATCACAAAACATCTCGGTTAGATCTAAAGAAATCAATAAGTTCCATTTTTGGAACTTCCATAGAAGATTCGACATCAATCCCATCTCTAGGGAGAAATGCACCAAATGCTATTGAAGAGATTAGACGCATGAGGAGTAATCTTAATGACAATTCAAATAAGGCCAGGTATTATTTCATTACTTACTTTGTTGTCTTGCGATGAACTTATCAGATGAAAGGGGGTAATCAATGTAAGACTTTATAATGATGTGTTTTTTACCTTCTGGGGAAGTTGTGTAGGTAAAGTTTTCCAGTACATGGGAATATTTATCTGTGTTATAAATTATGTGCTCCTGTCGAATTGTTCACTGTGGACTACTTTTGCAGGGAAAGATCTAGAGCTTTTGGTGGTGCTATTGCGAAGATTGATAAACTTTATCCCAATATTGTGCGAAAACGTTCTCGAGGAGACAGTTCATCTAATGAACGATCTAGTGTGTTATCATCTGGAGGAGTTACACCTAAAAATGCTCCTCAGAGCCATTTAAATGCAGATGATATGGAACCTGGACTTCAGAGAGAAGAGAGGACAAAGAATGGAGGACAAAATAGGAGAATACGTACATCCATGGTGGAGGTTAGACCTGCTTCCAAATATTCATGTAGTTTAGTTTTTTACTTGTGTCTTACAAAAGAAGGTTTTAGATAGTTAGTGCTGTTTGCGAAATGATACAATTGGGTTTTGCCAGCTTTGAACTCATTGATATATGTGAAATTCGTTGCATCAACCTAGGCCTTATTTGCAATGTGGCTTAGTTGCTGATTTTTAGCATGGTATTTTTTTTCCTATTGACATTGTTAATTTGCAACTGATGATACTTCATTACTTCATGTACATAGAGGCCATGTCATTTGATGCCTTGTTTAGCCTACCAGGGATTTTTGTACCATTTACCTGATGGGCATCTGATTTGTTAGATGGATGCAAGGACAGCTGGTCCATCACGAGGCCCCGGACCTACTGATAGAATCTCAGATCCTGGCAAAGCCACCAATGGCAGTTCTGCAGTCCCAGAAGAAAAAATCAGAGGTTTGGCAACTACTATTGATGGTTGGGAAAAGCCTAAAATGAAGAAAAAGCGTTCTTCTGCCATTAAGGCAGACATGTCACTGGCTGGTGTTTCGAGGACTGTTGATGTAGACCGAGAGTCAAAACAAGGCATGCAACACAAGTTTAGTAATGATGGTAGGGCAAGACTGACAAGTTCTCCTAGTTTCAGGTTAGAAATTTAACCACCTAGGCTTGAAGTTCATATCTCTAGTTCTATATTGACTTTGAGATTTTATCCCTTTGAACTTCTTTTGAGAGGCAACTTAACTGTTATTGCATGAAGATAGTTGGGAACATTTTAAGAAGTTTATACTTGAAGATTCTGCAGCATGATAAATTAATAAAGTTTTGGGACATGTCCCCTCCTGAGATGATAAGTGTATTTTGATCAGGGAAAGTCACACAGAGTAGCTTTTGGACCCTTAATTTCTCTTACAATATGTTGTCATTTGCTAAAGAATCAATTTCATCTCAGAAGCATTTTGAATACAAATCTATTGGTGCAAGTTTTATATCCTAAACTTGTATATAATCTGACAAATTGTGGGTCAAAGTTTGTAAAGTTTTACTTCTTCCTGTCCAAAATATGCTTATCATTCTGGAACAGAGGGAGTAGTTCCTTGAATCACCAATGAAAAAGTTTGTTATGCATTCCATTTTGCTTTCTGGCCTCTGGGTATCACATGAAACTGAATGTGCAGGTCTGGAACTGTTGCATCTGGCACAATTAAAGCAGATTTGCTTTCTACACAAAATGGTCTTGTTGTGCGACCCTTAAATAGGAGTGACCAAGACAGTGGTTTCCATCCTATTAACAAAAGGGAACGTCAAGTTGCTTTAGATAAAGAAATGCCCAGTCCAAGAACCATTAACAAGTAAGATGTGCTTCTTTACCTGTTCCGCCCTGTGCTCCTCTACTTTATCATTTACCACAATAAACTAAGAAAATTATCTTCTGCTGCACATTGGGTCCTAATTTTTTCATCATATCTGTGATTAGCATTTCACCGCCAACTCAGCTCACACACCTGAACAAACAAAATCAGGCCTTTGACACATTGATTTTTCAGGCTTAATGAAGACGACAGTGGATGTAATATTGCCTCATTACCGAAGGCGAATGGATCTGCGCGCGGACCCCGATCAAATTCAGGGTCAATATTGAAGTCATCTCCAAACATTCATCGATCACAAGCTAGTTCAGATGATTGGGAACATCCTTCTGGTACAAATAAGTTAATTTCTGCTGGTGGATCTGGCAATCATAAACGTACAAAATCTACGCATTCATTATCTCCTCCAACCCAGTGGGGTGGGCAGAGGCCTCAGAAGATATCCCGTTCAGCAAGGAAGTCAAATTTAGTCCCTATAATCACTACTGATAGTGCACTGGTACCAGGTTCGCTGGACAGTCCTGTCAATGAAGATTGTGCAGGTTTACCAAGGCGTGCATCTGTAAATGGTCTTCAACAAACAAAACGAGATCATGGGCTCTCAACTGGATCGGAAGGCGATGAGCCTGTAGTTGCTGAGAAAAAGCTAAGGGACAAGGGCAAAAGGGCTGGTGAACTGGATGATGGGCATGGCTCTGGTTTTCAGAAGATTGCTATGCTTGGGCATCCTTCCAAAAGGAATAAGTTGTCTGCTGATGAGGATATTGGAGATGCTGCAAGGAGACAAGGAAGAGTTGGTCGGGGTTTTACTCTGACCAGGCCTGGCGCTCCTGTATCCATTGACAAGCTTGAAAATGCTCCAACTACAAAACAAAGAAGTGTGAGGACAGTCTCAGAGAGAACCGAGAGGTGACTTTTTCCATAGCTGAAAAGCAGTTTTATGTGGCTAATCGATACTCTAACTCTGAATTTTCCCTGTAGTAAATCTGGGAGACCACTGATGAAGAAAATATCTGAGCGGAAAGGTAATGCACGGCCTAGGCATACAAGTAGCAGTGTGCAGTCAGACTCTCCTGGTACATGCTCAATAGCTTCTCTTGGTATCAATTAGAGTTCTGTATGCAATTTGAAATAGTTTCTTTTGAACCATACCCTTGAACTTGTGCTGTTCACTTTTCAGTGCAATCTGAAGATGATCATGAGGAACTTCTTGCTTCAGCAAATGCTGCCCTGAGTATTGACATTACCTTCACATTCTGTTTTTTTTATCTTCATTGGAAAAATATTTAATATTGAATGGTATTTTTCTTGTTGCAGGATCTGCTTGTGCAAGCTCATTCTGGAGGCAGGTTGAACCTTTCTTCGCCTTTTTGACTGCAGAAGACATCACATATCTTAGTCAACAGGTAATGTGGGTGATTTTTCTATTGCGCCGAAAGACATATATTTTACTCTTCACTACATTAATTTATTGTTCCTTGGTCCATATTTTGTTGGTAAGATACATTTGCCAGATGATTCCACCTCAAGTAGGTCAATGGAAGGGGATGAATGCCAAAAATATAAGGTACCTTTTCAGAACTCTGTCCTTGCAGTATTACTGTACTAACAAAATTGCCCTTGTGACACTGCATTTCTGGGCAGTTTCTGTTTAGAAGTCGTTTCATAACTGGATTTCAGAAGTCATATGTTTGATATTTTTTTTCCTAATACAGGGTGGTCTTGAATACGTTTCACAGCCCTCGACTCCAGCCGCTAGCAACAAAGATGATCACGCTGCCCTTCCAAATGGTTTTGGCTTGAATCAGTTGGATAATGGCATAGGGGTCGGCTGGGAGGCAAGCTGCATAGAACCTATCCTTGATCAACTTGTCCATGGCATTGGGGTACCAGGATGGTCTTCAGTTGGCCAAAGACTTATTCAAGCATTGATCGATGAAGATAGGATTGATAGTATTACCAACAACACTTATGTAAGCGAGGGATATGCATTTGATACACATGAAATTCATTTTGATGAAGGAGGATGGAAGTCTCACTCAAATAACTATAAGTTAGAACCTTTAATGAATTTTGAAGCTTCAAGGAGGGGCCCAAATGGTCTGATAATGGATTCTGACTGGAAATATAATGATGAAGTGTCACATAAAAGTGGCAATGTCATGGATAAAGCCAAGGTGTGGCCTGAGTTTCAGTACAGTGAGATGTGCTTCAGTGATAGGATTATCATTGAGCTGAGTGAAGTTGGTGTATCTATTGAACCTGTGGTAGGTTGTTTTCTTACTACAACCATAATGTTTCTACTATTGTGTTTTAGTTACAGTGTGTGTGTTATGATTTTTTATGTTACTTCTCAGTTTTATTACTTTATTCACTAATATGCATATTCCATTCCAATGATGGTGTTACTTCCCATCGCCTTACTCTACTGTGCCTTCTCCCACTTGATTCTGCTCCTATCCAGCTCTTATTCCTTTTTCGTTTGTTTTTTCCTATATTCTTCCCCCTTCACGCTGATGTCTTGCATTTCCTTACCTTGGTATGGTGTTGCCTCGCTCACCAAAGCCGTAACACAGTATTGAGTCGCCATGCCTTGCTTTACCGCCTTGATAGCTATGTAAGCAAGTATATCCATATATTTACTTGCATGCTTCTCTGTTCATTTGCTTACTATTTGGATAGGTGTATGCAGGGGTGACACCATGCTTATTCTCTTGTGCCGATGCACCATGGTGAATAATTTTTTTCTACTATTAAATTGAGATTTTGCCACATAATCCTTTTATGTTCTTTGATGTGTCATAGAGCAGTGCACCAGGGTAATATTAGTGCTAAGCTTTGCCCCTGGATGTATGTGTACTCTCAGAGTTCCATTCCATACTATACATACCATCTTAAGATGTGAATAATTTTCTATAGTAGGCTTGTTCATTGTCTGAACCAGACAGGTTTGGATATTGTGATATCTTGTTCTCTCCACGGCCGTCTCTGTGCTGCACTCTCCTTCCCTTAAATTTGGTATTTACCATTTTGTTTGAATTGATTAAAGAACATGAAAAGTGGAATATTGCATGTTAGTTTCCTTTCATTAGATTTGATATTTATCCTTTTGTCTGAATTGATTGAGAACATGTAATGTTGAATATTACATGGTAGTTCTTTATTAGAACACTAGTTTCTTCCTTTTTTTTTCTCCAGCACGCAGGAGATCTGCGCATCATTATATTAAGAAGAAAAAAAGGGGGAAGAGCCCTTACAAACACACCCAACCACCCACACTAGGTCCTTCAAAACCAACACATGCATATTACAAACGAGCCCGACCACAACCTAAGCCCACAAACTTAGTTTGGCACCAATACAAAAAGGTACGAAACACCTTAGCCCCGGCCATACCCCAAAAATGTAGTTCCATACCAGCGAGCTGTAAAGCTCTAATCAGGTTTGGAGGTGTTAGAGTAAATAGGAATAGTACCACATTGTGTATCCACATAAGGTGTTAGTCCTATGTACCCTATATAATCAGCCCATGAGGCCCAATGCAATATATCAAATATTCCACCAATTATATTC